>Ga0335397_10001040_pt1 | contig 37379 bp, 37 predicted proteins | sample MAT04_FD_205740 | JGI IMG/M metagenome (GOLD analysis project Ga0335397, IMG submission 205740) | Freshwater microbial communities from Lake Fryxell liftoff mats and glacier meltwater in Antarctica - MAT-04 (spades assembly) (version 2) ... | reverse complement strand
ACACGTCGACGGCACGAGCACCGGCCTCGTCCACGGCCGGCGTGGTGCGTTCGACCATGACGACGGCATCGGCACCTGCCGGCATGGGCGCGCCGGTCATGATCTTCACGGCCTGCCCCACGCCCACCGAGGCAGCCGAAGGCCCCATGCCCGCCATGGTGGTGTCGACCACGGCGAGACGCACCGGAGCCTGGTCGGTGGCCGTGGCGACGTCGACAGCGCGGACCGCGTAGCCGTCCATGGCACTGTTGTCGAAGGTGGGCACCTGCTCAGTGGCCACGACCGCCTCGGCCGTGGTGCAGCCGAGCGCCTCTCGCAGCGGCCACCGCACAGGATCGAGCGGTACGCAGGCCGCCAGCACGTGGTCCACCGCCTCGGCGAGGTCGAGCAGCGCCACCGCGTCAACCCTCCGCAGGATCGAGCAGGCCCCGGCGCACCACCAGGTCGACGAGGAACTCACGGAACTCGGGGCCCAGGTCCTCGCGCTCGATGGCCAGCTCGACGGTGGCCCGCAGGTAGTCGAGCTTGCGCCCCACGTCGTAGCGGCCGTCGGTGAAGACGTAGCCGTAGACGGCCTGGTCGCGCAGCATCAGGGCGATGGCGTCGGTGAGCTGGATCTCGCCCCCCACGCCCGGCTGCACGTGCTCCAGCGCCTCGAAGATCTCGGGCGTGAAGACGTACCGCCCCATCACCGCCAGGTTCGAGGGTGCCGATGCCGGGTCGGGCTTCTCCACGATGTCGAGCACCCGCACCAGGCGATCCGACACGGCCTCGGGCTTCACCACGCCATAAGCCGAGATCTCCTCGAGGGGGAACTCCTTCAGGGCGATGACGCTGCGGCCGTACTCGTCGTAGGTGGCGATCATGTCCTCGAGCAGGGTGGATTTGCGGTCCATGATGTCGTCGCCGAGGAGCACGACGAACGGGTTGTCGCCCACGTGCTTGCGGGCCACCGACACGGCGTGACCCAGGCCGAGCGGCTCGCCCTGGCGCACGTAGTGGATGTCGGCGATCTCGGCCAGCGCCTGGATCTCGCCCAGCTCGTGCACCTTGCCCCGCTGCTCCAGGTAGTACTCGAGCTCGAAGTTGCGGTCGAAGTGGTCTTCGAGCGAGCGCTTGTTGCGACCTGTGACGATGAGGATGTCGTCGATCCCGGCGCGGACCGCCTCCTCCACGACGTACTGGATGGCCGGTTTGTCCACGACCGGCAGCATCTCCTTGGGCTGCGCCTTCGTGGCCGGAAGGAAGCGCGTGCCGAGCCCCGCTGCGGGGATGACGGCCTTGGTCACGGTTGGCGTCGACATGCGAGGGCTCCTCTGGCGGTTCGGGCACGCGGATGGTAGGCCAGCCGCTCCCCCGACGAGTTCGCCTCGCCCACCCGGGGGGCGGGAGCCGGCGACGTCCGGATATGCTGGCACTCCCCCTAGGCGAGTGCTAACCCTGCCCGACCGCCGCACCACGAGGAACCGACGTCGCCATGCCCACCTACGACTATCGCTGCAAGGACTGCGGACACGAGCTCGAGGTCGTGCAGGCCTTCACCGACGATCCGTTGACCGAGTGCCCGTCCTGCGGCGGCGCGCTCCGCAAGAAGTTCGGTGCCGTCGGCATCTCGTTCAAGGGCAGCGGCTTCTACAAGACCGACAGCCGCTCGACGTCCTCGACCACCACTGCCGCAGCCAACTCGACGTCGAGCGCCACATCCCCGAGCGACAGCACGCCGGCGCCGGCTCCGTCGGCGCCCGCCGCCCCCGCCGCTGCTCCGTCGACGGCGACGGCGACCACGTCGGACTGAGCTCCGATACGCCTACAGACGGTGACCGGGCGCGTTCGACCGTTCGATCAGTGCCGTAGGCTCCGCTCGCTCGTCGCACCGCGCTCGAGTGGCCACCACCGGCGAACGGGAGGAACGACGACCGCATGACCGGGGATGCAACCCAGGCCGATCCCGTGCTGGACGAGGCCGTCCGACCGCGCGACGGCCGTCACCAACGCAGCGCCCGCTCCCGAGCCGCCATCGTCGAGGCCTGCCTCACGCTCGTGCGCAGCGGCGTCGCCCGCCCCTCGTCGTCGCAGATCGCCGAAGCTGCGGGCGTCACCCAACGTACGTTGTTCAATCAGTTCGGGGACATGGACACGCTCCTGTGGGCCGTGGCGGCGCGCCAGACCGAGCTGTTCCTTTCGATGCAGCCCCGCCCGCACGACGGCAGCCGGGCGCAGCGGGTGGAGCACTTCGTCGAGGAGCTCGCCGACCTGCTCGAGGCCACGATGCGCGTTCGGTGGACCGTGCTCACGACGCTGTCGACCACCGAGCTGGCCATCGATGCCGTCCGCCAGGCCCGCCAGATCATCAGGGCCACCACGGTCACCGTCTTCGCTTCGGAGCTCGAACCGCTCGACACGGCGCGTCGAGACGCCCTGCTCGATGCCTTCGATCCGGCGCTCGACGCCGCCGTCTGGCGGCTCCGACGCGAGCTCTACGGCATGAGCAACGACGAATGCTGCGCCGCCGTCACGGCACAGGTGGAGGCGCTGCTCGATCAGGCGGCGGCGTCGGCCGCACCCCCGCAAACGATCGATCTGGATGCACCGATGTCGGAAGGCGCTCGTTCCGAGTCCGCCTGACACCCGCCTCTGCGAAGGCCTCGGCGAGCTGCTCGCCCCCCGTCCGACCCCCACACCGGGAGTCACCGTGCGCATCATCTCCGACCGCTCCTACGCGCCCGCCGGCCCGCTCGACCTCGTGCTCCCGCGGCCCTCGCGTCGTCCCCGCGGCCCGTCGCGCCGCCAGCACCGCACCGCCTTCGCCGCGCTGGCCGCCGGCCTCGTGGGCCTGAGCATCCTGCACGCCGCTGCGCAGTCCGAGCAACGTCAGCGCGACTGGGGCGTCACCGAGCCGATCTGGGTGATGACCCACGACCTCGACCGTGGCCGCACGATCGCGCCCGACGACGTCGAGCACCGCACGTACCCTGCCGCCACCGTGCCCGACGATGCATGGCCGGGTGATGGTCCGTCGCCGGTGGGTCGCACCGCGCTGGTCGACCTCTCGACCGGCGAGCTGCTGCTGCGGACCCGCACCGGACCCGACGGCATCGACGGCCCGACCGCCCTCGTGGGCGAGGACCGCTTGGCCCTCGCCCTACCCGTGGACGTACCGATCGGCGGCCTCGAGGTCGGCAGCACCGTCACGTTGTTCGCCGCCGACCAGACCACAGGCTGGTCGGCAGCGGCACCGAACCCCGAAGCGTCTCGACCCGCTCCCCGGCCCGAAGGCGCACGCGTCGTCGCCGTGGACGCGCTCGTGGTGGCCCTGGACGACGGCTCGATGACGGTGGCCATCCGTGACGTCGAGGCTGCCGCCGTCGTGTCGGCGCTCACCGCCGGCCCGGTGATCCCGGCCTTGGTCGGGCAATGATCGCTAGGTGCCGCTCAACATGACGTCGTCGATCACGAGGGTGCAGGCACCGGATCCGCCAGGCAACCAGGTCAGGTCTGCGCCCACCGTGCGGATGTCGAGCAGCAGCCGCTGGATGGTGGAGGCCAGCGTGATCTCTCGGACGGGTTCGCACACCACGCCGTCTCGGATGATCAGCCCCTCGGCCCCGACGGACACATCACCGCTGACCGCGTTCACGCCGGAGTGCAGGCCACTGAACGATGCCACCAGGAGACCGTCGTCGACCGAGGCCACGAGATCGTCGAACGTGCCCGCTCCCGGCGACACCGCCATCGCCTGCACACCGACCCCCGGCGTCGAGCTGTAGCCACGCACGGCGGACGCCGTCGAGCCCAGCCCCGAGCGACGCCCGCTCCAGGTGTCGTGCAGGAAACCCTGGAGCACACCGCCGTCGAGCAGCACGTTGCGCCGACAGGCCAACCCTTCGCCGTCGTGGCTGTCCGCGCCCAACGACCGAGCATCGGTGGGGTCGTCGACCAGGGTCAGCAGCGGCGACGCGATGGCCTCGCCCACGCGGTCGGCGAAGGGCGAACGCCCCTTCAGCACGCGAGACCCGGTGAGCGTGCCGGCGGCGATGCCGAGGATGGTGGCGGCCATGCGGGGCTCGAGCACGATGGTGATGCGACGCGATGCGCACGGTTCAGCCCCCAGCAGTCGCACGGCACGCGAGACGGCGTCGCCCGCGGCCTCGGCCGGGTCGAGGTCGCCCGGGCCGCGGCCGACGCTGGTGCCCACCCCCATGCGAGTCGAGCCGGCATCCTCGGCCAGGGCCGACACCGCCATCGAGGCCGACGTCCCTCGCCCCCACGCGGCGATGCCCGTGGACGTGACGATTGCACCCTCGCCCTCGCTGTCGGCGTAGACGGCCGTGCGCACGCGAGCCACGCGAGCGTCGAGCGAGGTGGCCCGGCGCTCGAGGTCGATGGCCGCCTCCACCTTCGATGCCACGGGGGCGGCGCCGACGCCGTCGTCCCACAGGTCGTGCTCGACGGGGGCCACACCGTCGGGGTCGGCCATACCGGCCCACGGGTCGGGTTCGGCGAAGGTGGCGTTGTCCCTCGCCTCGGCCAGGGTCTCCCGGATGACCTGCTCGTCGAAGGTCCCGCAGTGGGCGAACCCCTGACGGCCGTTCACCACCACGCGAATGCCAACACCGGCTGACTCGGCCACGGTCATGGATTCGACGTCGCCGGCATAGGCCTTCACCGAGGTTGACCGACCGCGTGCCACGTAGGCCTCGAGCTGCTCGCCGGCGACGGCCTGCGCAGTGATGCGCCCGGCGAGGTCGAGGAGCTCGGTCACGTGCCGGACACCGTCACATCGTCGATCACCAGCGTGACGCCGGCCGCGCTCATCGGCAGCCACTGCAGGTCGGCGCCGACGGCCGACACATCGGTGAGCATTCGCTGCAACGTCGAGGCGATGGTGAACTCCCGCAGCGGCTCGCCGACGGCGCCGCCGGTGATGCGCAGGCCTTCGGCCCCGGTGGAGAAGTCGCCGCTGACGGGGTTGACACCCGAGTGCAGGCCGGACACGTCCTGCACGAGGATGCCGTCATCGATGCCGGCCAAGAGCTCGTCTTGTGACTGCTCGCCCGGCACGAGGCGCAGCGCCGCACACCCCACGCCCGGCGTGGAGCGGAAGCCGCTGCGCACAGCCGAGCCGGTGGACTGCGTGCCGGCACGGCGGGCGGTGTAGGCGTTGTGCACGAACCGGCGCAGGATCCCGTCCTCCAGCAGCACGTTTCGCCGAGTGGCCAGACCCTCGCCGTCGACGGCGGTGGCCGAGAAGGCATCGGGGTCGGTCGGGTCGTCGATGAGGGTGAGCAACGAGCTGGCCACCTCCTCGCCGAGGCGGTCGGCGAACAGCGAGCGACCCTTGAGCACGGCTTCGCCGTTGAGCGTGTGGCCGAGGATGCCGAGGAGCTGTGCGGTGACCCACGGATCCAGCACGACCGTGAACCGTCCGGATGACGGCTTCACCGCGCCCAACAGGCGGGTGGCGCGCTCGGCGGCATCGTTGGCGGCTGCGTCGATCGACAAGTCGGCGGGATCGCGAGCCAAGGAGAACCCGAAGCCGGTGGTGGTCTCGTCGCCGTCGGTGGCCAAGGTGTTGGCCGACAGGTAGCAGCCGGCATCGGCCGAGGCCGACCGGATCCCGGCCGTGGAGACGATGGCCGCCCTCGACGCGAAGTCGACATAGTCGGCGGCCTCGATGCCGGAGATGCGTGGATCAGCCGAGCGGGCCACCCGTTCGAGCTCGAGCGCCAAGGCCACCTTGGCGTCCGGGGCGAAGGCAAGGAGGGCGTCGCTCCACAGGTCGAGCGGGGCCGGTGCGACGCCATCGGGCTCGGCCAGGCCCACCCACTCGTCGGGCGTGGCGAAGGTGGCGTTGTCGCGGGCATCGGCCAGCGCCTCGGCGATCACGTCCTCATCCAGCGAGCCCGCCCAGGCGAACCCCTGTCGACCGTCAACGATGACGCGGATGCCCACCCCTTGGGAGGTGGCCATGGTCAGCGACTCCACCTCGCCCTCGTAGGCACGGATCTCCGTCTCCACGTCGTGGGCGACCACCACCTCGATCTGCTCGCCCGAGCGAGCGGCGTCGATGATGCGGTCGCCGACGGCCAGCAGGTGCTCGCCGGTGATCTGCTCGGTGGCCGTGGCGCTCACGCCGCCGTGCCTCCGATGGTGAGACCCGAGACCCGCAGCGTGGGGACGCCGTCGCCGACGGGCACGCCCTGGCCGTCCTTGCCGCAGGTGCCGGGCGGCCCCATGGCGAAGTCGTTGCCGACGGCGTCGATGCCGGCCAGCACGGCCGGCCCGTTGCCGATCAGGTTCCCCTCGCGCAGCGGCTCGGTGATCTCGCCGCCCTCGATCAGGTAGGCCTCGGTCATGCCGAAGACGAAGTCGCCGGTGGCGGTGTTGACCTGGCCGCCACCGAGGTGCTTCACGAACACGCCCTGCTCGGTACCGGCCACGATGTCGTCCGGATCGTCGACCCCGGCCAACAGGTAGGTGTTGGTCATCCGAACCATGGGCAGGTGCTGGTAGCTCTGCCGACGGCCGTTGCCCGACGAGCTGCGGCCCTCCTTGCGCGCTCGGAGGAGGTCGTACATGTAGTCGGTGAGGATGCCATCGCGGATCAGGACGTTGCGCTGCGCCGGGTGGCCTTCGTCGTCGATGGTGAAACAGCCCCACTCGCGGGCCATCGTGCCATCATCGACCAGCGTGACGAGTGGGCTCGCCACCTGGTCGCCCACGCGACCTGCGAAAACCGAAGCACCCTTGCCGACCAGGTCGGCCTCGAGGCCGTGGCCGCATGCCTCGTGGAACAGCACGCCGCCGCCGCCCGAACCGATCACGACCGGCATCTGCCCGGAGGGCGCCGGGCGGGCGGCCAGCTTGGTCAGCGCCCGGTCGGCGGCGTTGCGAGCGAGCTCCTCCACGTCGTAGCGGTCGAACAGCTCGAACCCCACCGTGTGACCGACCGACTCACGGCCCGTCTGCATGCCGGTGTCGCCCGAGGCCACGCAGGACACGGCGAACATCGTGCGCACCGTGTCGTCGCTCGCCAACAAGCCGTCGGAGTTGGCCACGAGGATCCGGCGGCGACTGTCGGCGTAGGAGGCCGACACCTGGGTGATGGCACCGCCGCGAGCGCGGGCGGATGCATCGGCCGAGGTGAGCAGCCCCACCTTCACCGACTTGGGCACGTCCTCGGGGTAGGTCTCGATCTCGTAGGCGCGGGCCGTGTGCACGCGGTGCAGGGCGACCTCGCGCACGCCCCCGCCGCCCCCACGAGCAGCGGCGGCCGCGGCTTCGGCGGCCGCCTGCAACCCGGCCTCGGACAGGTCGGCGGTGTGGGCGAACCCGGTCGTCTCGCCGACGACCACGCGGATGCCGGCGCCGCGTGAGCGGCCGGAGCTCAGCTCTTCGACCTTGCCGTCGTCGAGCACCGCGGAGGAGTTGCGCTTGTCCTCCACGAACACCTCGGCGAACTCGCCACCGGTGCGCAGGGCGGCGGCGAGGGTGGCCGCGACGACATCGTCTTCGATCACGGATGCTCCCGAGTGGTGGAGGAAGTGGGGTGCCGACAACCTATCGGGGACCGGACGGACTGGTTGCGGTCGCAACCACGGTCCTAGGGTGACCGGCGTGGGTGTCGAGGCCGGCCTCCGAGGCGATGTGGTGTTGGTGGTGACCGACGGCGACACCGCCATCGCGCTCTGCAGCGGGAGCGTGCCCGTGCTGGCCACCCCGCGGGTGGTCGCGCTGGCCGAAGAGGCTGCCATCCGGGCGGTCGCGAACCACCTCGACCCCGGGACCACGACGGTCGGCCAGCAGGTCCAGCTCGAGCACCTGGCACCCACCCCGGTGGGTGGCACGGTCACCGTCGAGGCAACCGTCGAGAAGGTCAACGGCCGGCGCGTGGTGTTCACGGTGCAGGCCAACGACGAGCGCGGGCTCGTCGCCGTGGGCCGGGTGACGCGGGTGGTCGTCGACCCGGAGCGCTTCCTCGACAAGTTGCGCTGACCGCTCGTCATCCCGCTCCGGGCTCGTCACCCCGCGTCAAGCACGGCGCTGCTCGTCGGCCAGCAGCGTGGCGAGATCTGCCACGGTGAGGTGGGCGAGGTCGTGCCGCTCGAACAGGTCGAGGGTGGGTACCAGCTCGAGCACCTCGAGCGCGACCAGGTAGAGCGCCAACGAGTCGCGGCACACCACCCCGACGAGGAGGTCACCAGGCGAGAGGCTTGCTCCGGGCCGGCCTGCGGCCTCGGCCAACCACTCGAGGAACGTGGGCGCGGCCGAGGCCGTCTCGGGCGTCACGCGCTCGCCCCGTCGGGCAAGAGGGACTGGCGCACGTCCTCCCATCGTTCCCGCCACAGCGCGAGGAGCACGACATCTTCGTGCGTGCCGTCCACCCGGACCTGGGCACGCCACCGGCCCTCCTCGACGGCCACGTGCTCGAGCACCGTGGCGAACGACGACAAGTTCGGGGCGATGACCTCGGCGCACAGCTTGCGGAAGGGCCACGAAGCGAAGAGGTGGTCGACGAACCGGACCATGGCCTCGACGAAGGCCGGCGAGGGTTCGCCCGGCACGAACCGCGCGAACGCCACCAGGCAGGTGCCCGATTGGAGGTCGGCGCCGTAGGCGCACGCCAGACCGAGGGGCTCGCCGTCGGTGCGCGAACGGACGACGTACTGCGCCAGCACACCGGCCCACAGGCCGTGGGCGAACGCCTCGGGGCTCGGCGTGGCACCACGGTGGCGCCACCGTGCACCGAGCGAGGCGGCGAGCTCGGCGCGGCGGACGAGGTGCTCGTGTTCGTGGCCGAGCGGCTCGAACACCACCCAACGGGCGGGGATGGCGGACATGGACGGATCGACGACGGCGACGGACATCAGCGGCCTCCTACAGGTTCGTGCGGGGTGGGATAGGGGTCTCGGCGGAGCCGGCGGCGGGCCACGGCCACGAGCACGGCCGACCAGCCGACCGCAGAGGCCGCTCGAGCGGCGGGCGAGATGGCCTGGGCGAGGTAGGGGGCATCGACGAGCGACGGCGTGAAGGGCCAGATCGATGCCCACGGCATGGCGAAGAAGGTGAGCCGGAGTGCGGGCACGAACACGGCCACGGTCGACCACGCGCCGGTGGCCAGGCCGGCACCGACCCAGAGGGCTGCGGCCAACGACGCATCGCCGACAGCTGCGGCCAGCAGCAGCCCGATCACCAGGGAGAGCCCGACCGCAGCGGCGGCGACACCCACGACGGGCCACGGCGGCGCAGCGCGAAGCCCCGCCACGACACCGTCCGGACCGGTGGCTCCGAGTCCGAGACCGGCCAGGAGTCCGGCCGCGGCGCCGAGCAGGCAGAGGCCGGCGAGCGAGCGTGCCGCGCCCGCTGCTCGCTGCCCCATCCGGCGACGGGATCGGACGCCGGCGACGTGCCAGTGCGCCGCCGCACCGGTGCGATCGTCGACGGCACACGCCACGGCGACGAATGGCACCATCACCACGGGCGCGACCAGGGCACACGCCACGCCGCCGCCCATCGCCGCGCCCAACAGCCCAGGCCCGACATCACCGAGCAACGCCACGGTGGCCACGCCCCCCAACGCACCCACGACCCATGCCACCCCCGCGGCGAGGTGCCACATCGGGTCCGACACCGACGGCGCCCGCCTCATGGGAGCTCCGTCGGTGCGACGACATCTGCGGCGACGGGCACCGCACCGTGCACGCTCACCACATGCCAGCCGTCCCGGGGATCGGGACCCGATTCGAGCTCGAACCGCACCGCCACCACCCGGAGGTCGAGGTTGCCGCTACGCACCGGCGGAACGAAGCTGGCGAGCACGACGACCTCACCGGGGCCGTTCATCTCCTTGACCTCGGCAACGTGCACCGACGAGGCCCGAGCGAGCACCGTGAGGGCATCGGCGGCTCGCGGGTCGACCGGACCGGATCGCATGGCGACCGAGATCTCGGGCCAGTCCTGCCACCCGGCGATGCCGGAGGTGCGCGCCCGCTCGACGACCCGGTCGACCACCTGGTCGCTGGCCCGGCCCGCGTGGCTCGCCGCTCGCCAGGATCGCTGCCACCGCCAGGGGAGGTCGTCCTGGAGGCGAGGTGGCGCGACCGCCCCGAAGGTGAGCGTGGCCATCACGACGACGGATGCCGCCAGCGCCTGCGTGCGCAAGCTGGCGAACCGATCGGCCGACCCGACGCCGCCGTGCCCCGGCGGGCGTGCGGGCACAGGGAGTCGAACGGGTCGACGGGCCTGCGTTCGGGCGAACCCCACGAGCACGAGCATCCACGCCGCGCACACCAGCGCGCTACGAGCGACCGACACCTCGGACTCGTAGCCGGACAGCGAGATCCCGCCTTCGGCGAACCAGACGCCCCGGACCGCGCCGAGAGGGGTCCACGAGAGCACGCCCGCCACCACCGGCCACCGGCCCACGACCACCGACATCTCTGGCAGGACCGGCACCACGACGGCGACCGCCCACCCTGCCGCAGCACGCTCGGTGGCGACGAGCGAGCCGAACATCCCGAACAGCGCACCCACCAGAACCACGGCAAGGATGGTTCGGACGTGGGCGTGGACGGCGAGCGACGGGGCGGTGGCCGCGGCGGGGCCACCCCACCACGACCAGCCGGCGATGACGGCCCGGGCCACTCCTCCGGCCATGCCACCCACCGTGGCGGCGACCACGGCGGCGAGGCCCAGGCCCGCGCCGCACCAGGTCGCGAGCGCCGAGATCGCCGCCGGACGCGCCCCCGCCACGCCCAGGTAGGCGGCCAGCCCGCGGGAGCCGATCGACGAGCCAGCCACCCCGGCGACGACGGCGAGCACCAGCAGACCGATGTCCCCCAGCACCGCGGCGCCGACGAAGGCGCCGTGCCACGCACCCGCGCCGCCGTTCGCCGCGCCTGGCCGCCACGCGAACCACGCGCTGCACGTAGCCAGCGCCACCAGCGCGCCGACGGTTGAACGGCGGCGGAGCTGTGCTCGGACCCAGCGGGCCGTCATGGGCACGTCCGTCCGTCGACGAAGGCAACGTTGCGAGCGTCGAGGTCGTGGAGGAAGCCGTGATCGTGGCTGGCCACCACGACGGTGCCGCCACCACGACGGTGCGCGTCGAGCACGCTCGACAGCCAAGCGATGGCGGTGACGTCGAGCGCCACCGTGGGCTCGTCGAGCACCAGCACCGTCGGCCATCCGAGGAGGGCTCGGGCCAACGAGAGGCGCACCCGCATCCCCCGTGAGTAGGTGCGGACCGGACGATCGGCGGCCTCGCCGAGCCCGACCTGCACGAGCAGGTCGGGCAACGGCGCCCGAAGGACGGCGTGGGCTCCGGCGAACAGGGCCAGGTTCCGAGCGCCGGTGAGCCACGGATAGAAGCCGTCGGCTTCGAGCACCGCGCCAGTAGCACGGGGTGGATGCCGCGGGTCGACCGGTGCGCCCAGGATGCGGCTGACGCCACTCGTCGTCGGGTCGAGGCCGAGCAGCATGCGCATGCACGTCGTCTTGCCGGAGCCGTTCGGACCGGTGAGGCCCACCACCTCGCCCGGCTCGCCGTCGAGGGAGAAGGGTCCGATGGCGCGCCGACGAGTGGCCAGGGCGAGGCCGGAGGCGTGGACGGTGGGCGTCATCCTCGAACCTCCCGGTGCGGCTGGCCCGACGGATCCACCCACCAGCGATGACCGGTCTCGTCGAAGGCCACCAACCAGGCCGGGTCGAGCTCCGTTCGGCCGCCATCGCCCTGGAGGGCGGCGCCGTCGCCGTCGGGGCGGACGATGGCCACACCGAATCCCACGGCGTCGAGGGCGTGATCGGTGGGCGCGAGGCCGATGGCTTCGAACGACGGGAGCATGCGGACGGCACCCGATCGATCGACGACTGCGGCATCGAGCCGATGCCACACATCGCTCCCGTCATCGGTCGGTCCGGAGCTCACGTGGGCGAGGATCACACCGCGCCCACCGGCGGCGCAGTCGTCGAAGTAGTCCTCGACCGGGACCGGCGAGCCAGCGACCGCGCCGAACACTGCGGTGGCGGCGGGCCTCCCATCGACCTCGGGTTCGGCCACGACGAAGGTTGGCGGGATCGAGCCGTCGGATCGAGAGCACGGCACCACTCGGGTGGCCGGGCCCCCCAACGACACGACCTGCGGCGGTGGCCCGTCGGGAGCGCTCACCACGACCACCTCGGCCAGTCGGACCGGATCCGGGTGGCGACCGACCAGGGTGACCGAGCGGCCATCGGCTGACCATGCCCCGATCACCGGGGGCTCGACGGCATCGGGGAGTGGCACCGGTTCACCGCCGCGAGGCGGGACCACGACGAGCGTGCCATCGCTCGCGATGGCGAGGATCACGCCGAAGCCGGTGGCCGGCGCACCTTCGTAGGACGGGTCGACGGTCGTCGTGCCGTCGGGTGCGATCCGCTCGACGGCTTCGCCCTCGTCGACGCGGATCGCACCTGGACACGGTCCACAGGTGAGCGATCCAGCGGCGGGCAAGGTGCCGGTCCAGCGCACTGTGCCGTCGACGTCGCGAGCGGTGACCACGACCTCGTCGTCGACCGTCGCGGCCGTGATGACGATCGACCCGCCGGCGTCGACGGCCATCGACTGGGGTGCCCGATCGGTGGCGGCGAAGAGCGGTGGCGTGGGAGATGCCTCGATCGACGCACGCGGGCCTTCGCTCACGCTCGTGGACCAGGCCAGGACCCCGATCAGCCCGAGGCCGCCGATCACGACGGCGAACCCCGCGGCGCGGCGGTCGCCGCGCCGCGGGACGTCCTGCGCCTTCAGATCCATGCGGTGCTCACGGTGCAGTGCGGGTCGGGCGAGCGGGGCACGTCGAAGGCGGCCGAAAACTCGATGACGGTGCCGCCGACGTTGGACCGAACGCCCTTCCACCCCGGCTCGGCCACCCAGTCGTCGATGGTGGCGTGCCAGTCGGGCGAGGCGTAGGTCTGGCGCAGGCCGCTCCGGTAGCCCTTCTTGACCTTCACGACCTCGTTGCTGTGCGGGCCGACGTCGAGCTGCTGGTCGACGTGGTACTTGTAGTCGTAGGAGTTCCACGTCCACTGCGTGTTCCGGGTGGCCGGGTCCTTGGCCCCGTTGATCCGGGCTTGGAACGTGCGGAAGAAGGTGTCGGGATCGGTCGTGCCGACCTGCTCGCGGATGGCGCACCGGCCGGTGAAGAAGGTCTCTGCGGTGGCCGGCGCGGCGGACGCGATGCACGCTGCCGCCCCCAGCGCCAGCGCCACGAGGCTACGCCGGCGGACCGTGAGCCCGGTCGGGGCGATGGTCGGGCGGGCGCTGAGGTGGACGGCAGGTGCAGCGGGGAAGAGCTCGAAGCTGACGGGAGGATGTGCGGACATAAGGTTCCTCTTCTGGTTGGGGGCTGCGCTGCGGGTGCGGCGCGGCGCCGGACGTGGGGATGGCTTGGAGGTGCCGACGGGAGCGTCGGTGCCGGGGCCGCCGTGCGATCCGTCCGCGTCGTCGGGGACGGTGAGGATGGCGGTGATCGGCACCCGCAGCGCCTGGGCAAGGCGGCGGACCACGTCGGGAGACGCGTTCCGACGCCCCGCCTCGAGGTTCGACAGGTGGGGCTGGCTGATGCCGGCCGACCGAGCCAGATCGACGATCGTGAGGCCGGACCGCTCTCGAAGCGCACGGAGTGCCATGGGATGCAATCGCATGTCGCAGAGCTAAGCGTTGAAAGTAGTGGATCGTCAAGGCTAGGTGCAGCTAGTGTTGGCACGGCCACCGTGAGTGGCAGACATACCTAGCGACGACCGGATCGACCGATCCGCTGGCGCTTTCCATCTCTTTCTGGCGAGACTGGGGTCATGAACGATTGGGAGCGTGTGGGAACAGCGATCCGGGCTCGGCGAGTCGACATGGGTCGCACCCAACAGGAAATGGCCGAAGCCGCCGGCGTGTCGCTGGCCACGTGGCGGTTGCTCGAGACTGCGGGGCGCGACCGCTATCAGGATTTGACGACGTCCGGCGTCATCAAGTCTCTCGGCTGGTCGCTCGACGCCTTCGACCGACTGCTGGCCGGCGATGTCCCGGCTCGCGCCCTGCTCGAGCCGGATCCCGTCGACGACACACCCAGCGACGCGGTGCCCGCCGGGCTGGCCCGAACCTGGAAGGAGCTCCGCCCCTCGGAGCGCGACCGGGTCCAGGGCTACATCGACGGGTTGTTCGCTAGCCGCACGCACTGATCCGATCCGCTCTTCTCCGGCCGTCGCTGTCAGGGGTGGTCGGTACGTTCGTGGCCGTGCCGGAACACGCCCCCGACTTCGACCCCTTCGTCCACGCGGCCGACCGCGACGACATCACCGTCGTGCTCGACCCGGTGGCCGAGACCATGGGCGGTGGCTTCTGCGTACTCCGGGGCGGCCACACGCTGGTGGTGCTGGCGCCGAGGCTCGACGCCGCCGAGCGTCGTGAGGCGCTCACCCACGAGCTCGTCCACGGCGAGCGTGGCGGTGGCGCCGACCGGTCGGGAAGCCCTCCCACCTGGGCCGCGGTGGTCGCGCGCGACGAAGTCGCGGTCAACCGGGTGGTGGCCGAGCGGCTCGTTCCACCGGGGCGGCTGCGGCGTGTGGTCGAGGAGCTCCTGACCGAACGCGACGGCGTCGACATCGCCGCCGTGGCGGCCGCGTTCGAGGTGTCCCCACCCATCGCCGAACTGGCCTTGCTGGCCCTCCGCCACGCCGACGGCGTCCGCGCTCGCTCCGAGCGCGGGCGCCCTACTCGTCCAGGAAGGCGATGAGCTCGCGCCACCACTGCTCGGGTGCCTCGAACTGCGGGCTGTGCCCGGCGTCGTCGAGCACCACGAGGCGCGCGCTCGGGATGGTCTCGGCCATCGCCGCGCTGGCCTCGAGGAACGGCACGTCCTGCTCGCCCACCATCACCAACGTGGGGACGTCGAGCACGGCCAGCGCGTCGAGACGTGACGGCCGGCCGGCGATGACCTCGAGGAGCGCGGCGAACGCCGCCGCACTCGATGCCCTCGTGCTGGCCGGCCCTCGCTCGGCGTAGCCAGGCCGCTCGGCGCACATGCGCAGGTGCGCCTCGGTCGTGAGCGGGCCCGGCTCGGTCTGCAGGGCCTCCAGATCGGCGATCACCCCCGTGCCGAGGGTCCTCGCCGCGTCGAGTCCGGCCGCCACGACGGCCGGGGGCACGTCGATGGCGCCGTGGTGGGTGTCGAGCAGCACCAGGCGGTCGACTCGTTCCGGTACCCGCAGCGCGACCTCCTGGACCACCATCCCACCCATCGAGTGGCCGAGCAGGGCGAACCGTTCCCAGCCCAGGACGTCCGCCAGGGCGACGACATCGTCGGCCAGGATGACCAAGGAGTGGTCGGCCTCGTCGACGGGCTTCGAACTATCACCGTGCCCACGCTGGTCCACGGCCACGACGTGCCACCCGGCGGCGGCGAAGGCTTCGAACCAGTCGTCGAAGTCCTCCTTTGCGCCTGTCCAGCCGTGCACGAGCAGGAGCGGCCGACCGCCGACGCCAGCTTCAGCGATGCAGAGCCGCTGGTCGCCGACGGCGACGTGGCGAACCACTGCAGGCCCAGTGTCCATCAGTCCCCGATCGAGTCGAGCAGCTCGCCCAGGCCACCGAAGGTGGCGGCGTCGAACGCGGTCACGTTCGCCGCGTCGGGCACCACGACCTCGACCGGGTCACCGAGGTCGCGCAGGTCGAGGCGCAGCACGAACTGCGGAGCACCGGCGCCGTCGCCCGCCTCCACCACCATGCGTCGCACGATCCCGTCGCTCCCGATCCACACGTCGACCGTGGCGACCAGGTCGCCGACCTCGACGGCGCCACCGCCGACCGGCAGTCGTCGGGCGATCTCCTTCTCGTCGACGTCGACCCGCAGATGGGTGGCGTCGACGCCGTCGACCACCTCCACCCCGAGCTCGGTGACGTCACCGGCATCGCCCAACATGGCCACGACCTCGGACGCTGCGTCGGCCGACAACCCCATGCCCATGGCCTGGCCATCCATCGCCGGCAGGCTGACCCAACCCGTGCCGTCGCCGGTGAGCACTCCGACGACGCCGCCACGCACGTAGAGCGTCGAGCCGTCCACGACCATCTCCGTGGGCTCGCCCAACGAACCGAGCATCCCGTCGAGCCCACCAGCGCCGCCGCCGAGCGCGTCGAGTCCGGCGAAGGTGGCGCTGAGCGATGCCTGTCCCGACGCATCGTCGACGACGCCGTCGGCGGCGAGCACGGTGACCTCGTCGCCACCGGCCGTCTCGCGAACGTCGACCGACAGCGCGAACGCGAACGTCTCGACCGCGTCCGTCCGATCAGCGCTGTCCTGCACGAAGGACTGCAACGACGCCGACGGGACGACGGCGGCCGGGGTCGGGTCCGCGAGATCGAGTGCCTCCTCCTCCGACGACGAGCCCGTCGAGCCGCAGCTCGTCGCCGCCGCCAGAGCCAGCATCGCCCCGACCGCCATGGCCACCTTCGGGTTCGGACGCATCTCCACCTCCATCGGATGCGACCGCCGATGCGCAGGTCGCGCACCGACTGTAGGCGAGCCGTCGACACGTCGGACCCGCGGCCCGGGGGCCCCAGGCCGCCGCACACCTGTCAGACGCTCAGGGTGGCGGTAGGCTCGCAACACGGCTGCAGCGAGTGTCGCAGCCTCGGCTGATCGCGCGAGGGGGTGCCGGATGGAAGCGTCGAACGATCGACCGTCACCCGACCCGGACCCCGAGCCCGCGGTCGAACCCGTCGCCGGGGTGCGGTCGAAGCGTCGTTGGGTGCTTCCGCTGCGCGTGGTCGCCAGCGCGGCCATGCTCGCCGTGCTGGTCACGAAGATCCCCGACTTCGAGTGGGGCACCCTCGTGCCCGACTGGGGCCCGTCGAACACGCTGTGGCTTTTCGCCGCCGGCGTGCTCACCCTGGTCGGCTTCGTGTTGTCGACCGTGCGCTGGCACACCGTGCTCCGCGCCCTCGGCCAGGAGGACCAGCGCCTCGGACCCCTGTTCTCGCACTACCTCGCCGGCCAGTTCGTCTCGAACGTCCTTCCCACCACGATCGGTGGCGACGTGCTGCGGGTGTCCCGCCTGTCGAAGGAGAACGGCGAGGCCGAGGACACGTTCGCCTCGGTCGTGATCGAACGCCTCACCGGTTGGCTCGTGCTGCCCCTGATCACGTTCATCGGCTTCGTGGTGAACCCTGGCCTCCGCGAGCTCGGCACCGCATCGACGGTGGCCGCTGCAACCGCCGTCCTGACGCTGTTCGGCCTCGTGGCCATCCTGCTGGCCGCCGACCACGACCGCCTGCTCGGCCGGTTCGCGTCGAACGACGGCTGGCTGCGGTTCCTCGGTGCCGTCCACCTCGGCGTGAACCGGATGCGACACCACCCGGCGGCCACCTTCAACGTGATCGCCGTCGGCTTCATCTACCAGCTCGTGCTGGTGCTGGCGGCGACGGCCGCCGCCTTCGCGCTCGGCATCAGCGATGCCGGGCCCACCGTGCTCCTCGCCTTCCTGCCGGCGGTGATGATCGCCCAGGTCCTGCCCATCGGCATCTCCGGGCTCGGCGTGCGCGAAGGCGCGTTCGTGCTGTTCCTGACCCCGCTGGGGGTGCCCACCGAGCAAGCGGTGGCGCTGGGGTTGCTGCTGTACCTGTTGAACCTCGGCGTCAGCCTCATCGGCGCCCCGGCCTTCGCCGTCGGGGGGCGGCACCGGGCCATGACATGACCGCCGACGCTCGACCGGTGGCGCGCCGCGGTTGGCGAGAGCTGGCATTGATCGGCGTCGTGTACGGCGCCTACAGCCTCACCCGGAACCTGTTCGGCTCCGGCTCGGTCCCCGCAGACGAGGCCTACGCCAACGCCCGGCGCATCCTCGGCTGGGAGGCCGCCATCGGCACAGATGTCGAGCTCGCCGTGCAGCGCGCCTTCCTCGACCACGGCTGGTTCCTGTGGGCGGCCAACATGTTCTACGGGACGATGCACTTCCTCGTGCCGACCGCTGCGCTGCTCCTGCTCTGGCGTCGCCGCCCCGACGCCTACCCGCTTCGGCGCACCGCGCTGCTGTTGGCCACCGGCCTTGGCTTGATCGGGTTCGCGCTCTTCCCCCTCATGCCACCGCGCCTGCTGTGCGACTGCCCCTACGGCAGCGGCGTCGATTCCGGCTTCGTCGACACGCTCGCCGTGCACGGCGGGTTGTGGAGCTTCGATTCGGGGACCATGCAGGCCGTCTCCAACCAGTACGCGGCCATGCCCAGCCTGCACTTCGCCTGGGCGCTGTGGTGCGCTCTGGCCGTCCAGGTCCTGCTCCGACGACGGTGGGCTCGCGCAACGATCTTCGCGTATCCCCTGGTCACGCTCTTCGTGATCATCGTCACCGGCAATCACTACTGGCTCGATGCGGTCGGCGGGGCCGTCGTCGTCGGGGTCGGATGGGGGCTGGCGCTCGTGCTCCACGGCCCGGTCCGCACCCGCGCCATGCGCCCCCCGTCGCCACCATCGCGGCACCGAACGGATACCGTGGCCGGAGGCCCAGCCAGCTCGGAGCACGCAACCGCACCATGATCAACCTCGACGCCATCACCTGTCCCGCCGACCTGCGGCGGCTGTCCTACGAGGAGCTCGAGGAGCTCGCCGCGGAGATCCGCGCCTTCATCGTCGACACCGTCAACGAGCACGGCGGCCACCTGGGCTCGAACCTCGGCGTGGTCGAGCTCACCATCGCCATGCACCGGGTCTTCGACTCCCCGCGCGACATCCTGTTGTGGGACACGGGCCACCAGGCCTACGTACACAAGCTGCTGACCGGACGCAAGGCCGACTTCGCCTCGCTGCGCATGGCCGACGGCATGTCGGGCTACCCGAGTCGGGCCGAGTCCGAGCACGACTGGATCGAGAACAGCCACGCCTCGACCATCCTCAGCTATGCCCACGGGATGGCCACGGCCCAGGCGTCTGCGCTCGGCGAGCATCGCAAGGTCATCGCCGTGATCGGCGACGGCTCCATGACCGGCGGCATGGCCTTCGAGGGGCTCAACAACATCGGCCACGCCGGCAGCGACTGCATCATCATCCTCAACGACAACGGCCGCTCCTATGCCCCCACCGTGTCCAAGCTGGGCGACACGCTGGTGCGCATCCGCTCGAACGCCACCTACGTCCGCCGGCAGGCCAAGCTCGAACGCCTCCTGCAGGAGCTGCCGCTGGTCGGCCCGCAGCTCGAGCGCGGCGTCGAGGCCACCAAGGCCGCGGTCCGAGAGATGTGGGAGCCGCCGGCGTTCTTCGAGACCCTCGGGATCCGCTACACGGGCCCGTTCGACGGGCACGACATCCGAGGGCTCGAGCACGCGCTGCGGGCCGCCTCCGAGCTGGGTGGACCCAACGTCGTCCACGTGCTCACGCAGAAGGGACGTGGCTACGCGCCGGCCGAGAACGACCCCATCAAGCGCCTCCACGATGTGAGGCCGAGACCACAACCCGCGACATGTGTCGAGCCCTCTGACGCCCCGGAGTCGAGGCCGAGCTCCTACACCGCCGCCTTCACCGAAGCCCTGTGCGAGATCGCCGACGAGCACCCCGAGGTCGTCGCCATCACCGCCGCCATGCCGGACTCCACGGGACTGCTCCCGTTCAAGGAGCGCTTCCCGGACCGATTCTTCGACGTCGGTATCGCCGAGCAGCACGCCGTGACCTCAGCGGCCGGAATGGCCATGGGTGGGCTACGGCCGGTCGTGGCGCTCTACTCCACGTTCCTCACCCGCGCCTTCGACCAAGTGAACCTCGACGTCGGCCTGCACAGCCAGCCCGTCATCTTCTGCCTCGACCGCGCCGGCATCACCGGCGACGACGGCCCGTCGCACCACGGCGTGCTCGACATGGTCCTGCTGTCGAAGGTCCCGGGAATGACGATGTTCGCGCCGTCCTCCTACCAAGAGCTCCAGCAGAACCTGCGCGACGCCATCGGCATCACCGGTGGTCCGGTGCTGATCCGCTGGGCCAAGACGGCGGCACGGCAGTCGGCCGAGGGCGATGTCGGCGCAGGCCTGACCGCCCGCCAGCTTCGAAACGGCAACGACCTGTGCATCATCAGCGTCGGCAAGATGCTCGATGCCGCCGAAGCGGCCGCCGACCAACTCGAAGCCGACGGCGTGTCGGTGACGCTGTGGGACGCTCGCGTTGTCAAGCCGCTCGACCCCGCCATGTTGGCTGATGCCGCCCGCCACCACCACGTCATCACGGTGGAGGACGGTCTGCGCGACGGCGGGATCGGCGCAATGGTGGCCGACGAGCTGGCCGAGCTCACGGTCGGACGGTCACACCCGCCAAAGGTGCGGGTGCTCGGCGTCCCCTGCACCTACATCCCCCACGGGAAGCCCGATGCCATCATGGCTGAGATCGGCCTCGACGCCGCCGGCATCACCGCTTCGGCCGTCAGCCTGCTCGTCGCCGAGCAGATCGACAACCCGTCGCGCTGAGCGTTCGCCTCACCCGTGGGCCGAGGGTCGCTCCCAGTAGCGAAACAGCACGGCGGCCAGCGCTTGGCGCGTGAGGGGATCGACCGGCCGGAACGTCCCCGTGGCATCATCGCCCGTCACGAGGCCCTCGGCGGCACCCCAGGCGATGGCGTCGCCGAACAGGTGACCGGGGGGGACGTCGACGAACGGCGCGGGCACCACCGGATCGAGTTCGCCCGCCCAGCGCCACAGCGCCGCCACCAGTGCCTGGCGCGACACGGGCGAGGCCAACCGGAAGGTGCCGTCGCCATAGCCGCCGAGGATGCCCGCTCCCAGTGCCCAGCGCACGGCGGACGCCGATGGGTGATCGGCCGGGACGTCCGCCGGCAACGCCACCGTGACCTCCGGCGAACCCGCCATCCGCCACAGCAGCGTCGTCAGCGCCAGGCGCGACACGCCGCCGGCCGGCCGGAACGTGCCGTCGGCGTAGCCGCCGATCACGTCCCGTTCGGCGAGTCCGGTGATGGGCGCCACGAACGGATGCTCACCGGAGACATCGGTGAACGTCGTCGTGCGGGTCACGGCAGGGAGGTCGCAGTTGCCGGCCCATCGGCCGTTACCGATGGCCCGGGGGTACTCGCCGGGTGGCCACACCGGCGTCACGACGTCGGCATCGAGGTCGGCGAGGCTTGTGCCGTCCAGCGTGAGGAGGGCCACGAAGCCGCCGTCGGGCGACACGTCGGGGTTGATGGCACCCTCGATCACCTCGACCACCCCTCCTCGACTGATTCGCACCGCGGGGGAAACGTCGTCGCCGAGGTTGGGCCAGTGGGGAAACGGGAAGGTGGGCAGGTAGGCGGCCATCGACGTCTTCTCGAGGACCTCCCAGGCAACGGTGTCGTCACCGGCGCCTGGTTCGGCTGCAGAGGAGGCGTTGTCCCAGCGATAGGTGGTCGACTCGCCCACCTGCGCCTCGGATGGCACCGTCCAATCCGTGAACGCCTGCTCGACGGGTAGGCCCACGCCCGACACGTCGACGCGGGTGAGTCGCGGCATGGGGAAGAAGACGCTTCCGATGGCGGTGTCCACCTCGATCAGGAACGCGTCGGCATCCACCCAGGCGCGGAAGTTGCCAGTGGCCGTGTAGCGGGCGGGAGCGAGCGCGTCGGCCCGCACGACGTCGGTGGTGCTCACGGTCGTGTCCTCCGGCCAGTACAACCGAGCGACGTCGTGGAAGGCCAGGTAGGAACCGGATGGCGACCACTCGAGCGGCGGGCTGACGGTCTCGCGACCCCAGTCGGTTTCGTCATCCTTGGCCACCACGAGCGGCGGCGTGGCATCGCTCGGGTCGTCGACCACGATCCGCAAGGTCGTCGCCGCCCCGAAGTGTTCCCGACGCCACCACGCCAGACGGCCGTCGGACGACCACGTCAGGCCGTCGTTCACGACCCGGTTGGCGGCGTCGGCGGTCAGCACCTGGGCGTCGCCACCCGCCACCGGCACGACCACGACGTCGGTGTTGCGTCCTGCGGCGGCACGGTCGACGGTGAAAGCGAGCAGCGTCCCATCCGGTGACCAGGCGATCTCATCGATCCGGGCCGGCGTCGACACGAAGCGGTCCGGCGGCAGCGCAGAGGCCATCTCGTAGAGCACTCGAGGGGCGCCGATGCCGTTCAGACCGCTGACGCGCAGCTGCCATCGACCGTCGGCGTAGACGCTCCAGGCCAGGGCGTCGCCGGCGTCGGACCAGGCCAGGGCCGCGTGCGCTCCCGCACCGTCATCGACGACCCGCCACCAGCGCGCCGCTGCATCAGCGATGACGAGCTCGGAATCCACGAAGCCGAGCGTGGCCGCCAACCGATCACCGCGGGGCGAGGCCTCGGCCTCGACGACGCGCCGAGCTGGATCGCCGGTGGACAACGAGCGGAGCGTCGGCGTGGCACCCGGCGTGGCCGCATCGAGCGTGCCGAGGTCCGTGTCCACGACGTACGAGCACGCTCGTGCGCCGAGCGGCTCTGCGGCAGCCGGAGGCGCCGCCAACGATGGGGTGCCGACCAACACGGCGACGGTCAGCGCGGCGACGGTCCTCGACTTCGACATCATGCGCCCTCCCCCAGCAGGCCACCCAACCTTAGGCGCGTGGTCGCGCCAGGCCACCGAGACGATGGTCGGCTGGAGCGAGATCAGACGTAGAACGGGTTCTGACCCTGGGCGTGGTCGGTGGCGTCGACGATCTCGGTGATCTCGGGGATGGCCTCGCGGATGGCCGAGGCGATGCCGTCGACCATGGTGGCCTGGCTCATCGAGCAGCCCTGGCAGCCGCCGCCCATGGTCAGGTAGGCCGTGGCCCCCTCGACGCCGAGCAGCGTGGCGAATCCGCCGTGCGAAGCCAGCGACGGGTTGATCGACTGCGCCAGCAGTTGCTGGATCTGCTCGGCAGCATCACCGGTGAGGGTGAGGTCGGCAAGGTCGAGCATCGGGTTCGGGCGGTTCGGGTTGCGGATGACCAGGCCGGCCTGCCCTGCGGTCGAGGGGAGGTCGAGCACGGCGCCGCGCAGCTTGTCGACCGAATCGGCGGGTATGACGAGCGTGAGGTCGCCGAACGTCTGGCGGTGGTCGTCGGGCTCGGCGTCGTCGATCGGCTCGAAGGCCAGGTCGTAGGTGTAGTCGGTGCCGGTGGCCCCGGTGACCTCGATGCGCAGGGCCAGCGAGGTCGGGTCGTCTTCGCCGGCACGGGCCGAGAGCACGGTGGACAGCGCGGTCTCGGCGATGGTCATCACGTCGGCGACATCCGCCTCGGTGGTGGTGGTGATCGTCTCGCTCGTCTCGACGGACATGTCGGCCTTCCTGCGGTGTTGACCGGCTCGACCGGCGTGCGGAGGCCCTCGCCCCTCAACGGCTGACCAGTGTACCGATGGCTCTGCGCCCGTCCCTCACCTGCGACCCGAGGCACGGGCGGCGACGGCGCGCTCGGCCTCGTCGGTGAGCTCGAGCCATGCCTCTTCCTGCGCAGCCAGATCCGAGGACACCGCGGCCAGCTCGCCGCCCGCCCGGGCCAGCGCCTCGTGGTCCGTCCCGGCCTCGACCAAGGCCGCATCGAGCTTCGCCTTCTGCTTCTCGAGACGGGCCACGGACTTCTCGGCCTCCTTGATCAGGTGGCGCAAGGTGCTCGGACTGCGCATGATCGGTGCATCGGCCGCTGCCTCGTTCCGCGGTGACGCCGACCGGCCCGTCGGCGTCGGCGCCGAGGTGGATCCCACCGACGGCGCCCGCGCCGCCACCGGCGCGGCCTCGACGCGCCCCTTCGTGCGACGCAGGTGGCGCTCGGCCTCCCACGCGCCGTAGCCCCCGGGTCGGCGACCGGCCCAGCCCGATCCGTCGAGCACCACCACATCGGTCACGGTGCGCTCGAGGAACGCGCGGTCGTGGCTCACGGTCACCACCGCGCCGGGCCAGTCCTCGAGGAAGTCCTCGATGAGGCGCAGCGTGTCGAGGTCGAGGTCGTTGGTGGGTTCGTCGAGCAGCAAGACGTTGGGTTGGGTAGCCAGCACGAGCAGCAACTGCAGCCGTCGTCGCTCACCGCCCGAGAGCAGCCCGATGGGAGCCCACTGGGCATCCGATCCGAACCAGAACTGTTCGAGCAGGGCTGAGTCCCGCCAGTCGGCCTGGCGGGTCGGTCCGGCCACGGCATCGCGCACGCGCATGGACTGGTCGAGGGTCACGCCGATCTGATCGTAGAGGCCGATGCGCGCCGTGCGCCCGACCTCCACGTGACCGGCGGCGGGCTCCAGCCGCCCGGCCATGATGTCGATGAGCGTGGACTTGCCTCCGCCGTTCGGACCGACCACGCCGAGCCGCTCACCCGGGCTGAGCAGCAGCTCGACGTGCTCGAACAGCCACGGGCCGTCGCCGAAGCGGTGGCCCACGTCGTGCAGCTCGAGCACCTTGTCGCCCAACCGGGGCGTGTTGGCATGGCGGCTCACACCCCAGCCCTTGGCCGTCTCGCCGCCGTCGACCTGCACCTGGGTGAGGTCAGGCGAGCCCGACCGCGCCTCCTGCTCCGGGCGGGTCTCCACGACGGCCTTGGCCCGCTCGATGTGGGCCTTGGACTTGCGCGTGCGAGCCGGCGCACCGCGCCGCAGCCAGGCCAGCTCGCTGCGGGCCAGGTTGCGGCGGTTGGCCTCGGCCGTGGCCGACTGCTCGGCCCGCAGATCACGGCCCTCGAGGTAGCCGGCGTAGCCACCTTCGTGGACGTAGGCGGCCCCACGGTCGAGCTCCAGCACCTTGGTCGTCACCCGGTCCAGGACGTGGCGATCGTGGGTGACCAGCACGACCCCGCCGCGATGGGCGGCCAGGCGCTCCTCCAGCCAGGCGATGGCGTCCAGGTCGAGGTGGTTGGTGGGCTCGTCGACGATGAGGAGGTCGGCATCAGCCACCAAGGCTTCGGCCAAGGCGACGCGCTTGGCTTGTCCGCCCGACAGGCTGGCCGTGTCGGCCTCGAGCAGCCCGCCCATGCCGAGCCGGTCGAGCACGGCGGCCGCCTCCCACCGCTGCTCCCCCGCGGCGGCCTCGACCGCGTCCAGGACCGTGCCCGCGGGAAGCTCGGTGCGCTGGTCGAGCATGGCGATCCGAACACCCCTGCCCTGGCGCACCACGCCGGCTTCTGGCATCTCGATGCCGGCCAGGATCCGCAGCAGCGTGGATTTGCCGCACCCGTTGATGCCGACGATGCCCAAACGATCGCCGGTGGACAACGTGAACGACACGTCAGCGAACAACGGCTTGCCTGGTCGGCTGGCCGACACGCCGGACACGTCCACGAGGATCACGGATGCAGGGTAGGCGGCCGGCACCAGATGGCGGTCCCCGCCGGGGCGGCCCTACCGTGGTCGATCGTGACCGATGCCGTGACCCTCGACGGGCCTGCCCCGCCCGCGCGCACGGGCCGCGAGCCCGACGTGGTCGCCGCCCTGACCGGCCTCCGCCGTGCCCGACGGCGCAACCGCCTGCGCACCGTCCACTGGATCGACGCCCTCTACCGCGTCTACCTGACCGGCCTCGCCTCCTTCGGTGCCGTCATCTTCACCTCGGGCTGGTTCCCCACCGAGGAGCTGTCCGACGCCTCGGTGCAGCGGGCCATCGACGTCGGCCCCGCGTGGTTCGGCCTGGCCGTGGCCGCCCTCGTCGCCATGGGCCTGCGCTCGGGGTCACGGGGCGGGCCGCTCACGCTCGAGGCGGCCACCGTGCACCACGAGCTGCTGGCCCCGGTCGACCGAAGCATCGCCCTGCGCACCCCCGCGCTCAAGCAACTCCGATTCCTCATCTTCACTGGCACCATCATCGGTGGCATCGCCGGCAACCTGGCGTCGCACCGGCTCCCGGTCCCCCCGCTGGAGGCTGCGGCGGCCACCGCCTTCGCCGCCGCGCTGGGGGTGGCCATCGCCGTCGGTGCCGCCCTGTTCGCCGGCGGCCGAGGCATTCCGCGGCTCGTCGCCAACCTCGTCGGCGCCGCCCTCATCGCCTGGTCGCTGGCGGATGCCCTCGGAACCCGGACGACGTCGCCGCTCACGCTGGTGGGGGGCGTGGCCTTCTGGCCGCTCGACTTCGCACCGGCCACCGTCGTCGCCCCCGTCCTGGCCCTGGCCGTGGTGGCCGCCGGTCTGGCCAGCCTCGGCGGCCTCAGCCTCGAGGCCACCCGCCGGCGAGCCGGACTGGTCAGCCAGCTGCGGTTCGCCGTCACGCTGCAGGACGTGCGCACCGTCGTCCTGCTGCGACGGCAGCTCTCGCAGGAGAAGCCTCGCACCCGCCCGTGGATCCGCTTGGGCCGCAAGGGCCGGATCCCGGCGGTGTGGCGACGCGACATCCAGGGTTTCCTGCGCTTCCCGCTGGTGCGCGTCACGCGGATGGTCCTGTTCGGGGTGGCCGCCGGGTTGGCCCTCGGCGGTGCGTGGCGGGGCTCCACGCCGCTGTTCGTGATCGCCGGCCTCGCCCTCTACGTGGGTGCCTACGACACCGTGGAGCCCTTGGCCCAGGAGGTCGACCACCCCACCCGCTGGGACGGCCTGCCCGGCGACCCGGGACGCCTGCTCGTGATGCACCTCCCGCCGGCCGTGCTGGGCATGGTGTTCGTGTGCGGCGTCGCCGCCCTGAGCGCGCTCGCGCTCGTCCCGGCCAACGTGGTCGGCGAGCTGTTCGTGGTCGTGATCCTGCCGGTAGCCGGAGCCGCGGTGGTCGGCGCCGCCATCTCCACGGCCCTCGGCGGGGCGGACATGGCCAAGCTCAACGCGCTCGGCTCGGACATGATGGGCATGATCATGGTGCTGCGCATGGTCGTGCCGCCGGCGCTGGTGATCGGCGCCCTGGCCCCACTGCTCGCCGCCGGCCACGACCCGGCCGCCATCGACGCCGCCCGCGTGTCGAACCTCATGACCTGGCCGCTGTTCGCCATGGTGGGCGGCATCGTCTACCTCCGCTTCCGAACCCCGATGAACACCTGATGGAACCGTCCACGACCGAGGAGTCGTACCCGTGGTGAATCGCAACGCAACGCCCGTGCTGGTGAGCAGCGATCTCACCAAGGACTACGGCGACGGGCACGGCGTGGCCGGGCTCGATCTCGAGGTGGGCTCGGGCGAGGTCGTCATGCTCGTCGGACCGAACGGCGCCGGGAAGTCCACCTTCCTGGCCATGGCGTCGGGCCTGCTCGAACCGTCCGAGGGCACCGTCACCGTGGCCGGCGTTCCCGTGGGCACCATCCCGGCGCGGGCGGCCACGTCCTACCTTCCCGATGCCCCGGTGCTGTATGACGATCTGAGCGTGTGGGAGCACCTCGAGTACGTGGCCCGCCTGCACAGCACGGCCGAGTGGCAGGACTACGCCGACGACCTGCTCGACATGTTCAACCTGACCGACCGCGTCGACGACCTGCCATCCACCTTCAGCCGTGGCCTGCGCCAGAAGACGGCGTTGATCCTCGGACTCATCCGTCCCTTCACCCTGCTACTCGTGGACGAGCCGTTCGCCGGGCTCGACCGGCCCGGCCAGGAGACGCTCGTCGAGGTGCTCGGCGACGTGGCCGAACAGGGCGCGGCGGTCATCGTCTCGACCCACCAGCTCGACCTGCTGCCCATCGCCACCCGCTGCGTCGGACTCCAAGACGGCGCCGCGGTGTACGACGGCAAGGCCACGCAGCAAAAGATCGACGAGCTGGTCGGCGGCTGAGGCGACGAGGGGTTGGCGCCCCCCGGTGCGACGTCAGTCGAAGCGGCGACTGGCGGTGAGGACGACCGCGGTGTTGGCGGCGACGGCGCTGACGATCCCGAACACGAGCGGGCGCTGCGAGTCGGCGATGTCCGGCGAACGTCGGCCCAGCCGACGGGTGGGAGGAGCAGCGAGGCCACGGTCCACCGGCGCAGTCGTCCGGCTGGCTACCGTCGCCCACCGTGTCCGACAAGCCGATCGTCCGGGGCGGGATCATGTCCGGCCCCATCGACCTCGACGGGGCCGATGCCCGCCGTCGCCCGCGGCCTCCCGCGCGCGTGCCGGCCACGCCCGGGCTGGTGGTCACCCAGCGCGGCAGCGGGCTGCGAGGCGCCGTCGTGTCGCTCGGCCACGGCACGGTGGTGATCCGCGACCACGAGGGCCGGGACCGAACCCTCAAGCTGATCGACGGTGGCTTCGACGTCGACGGCCGCCAGGCCACCCTCGTGCTGCCCGTGACCTCGGCGGCCACGAAGGTGACGAACTCGGGCTCGGTGGCCGTGCCCAACGCCAGAGCGCGCGTGGCCCGCGCCAGCCGCATCCTCGTCGAAGGCGTGCACGACGCCGAGCTCGTCGAGCATGTGTGGGGCGACGACCTGCGGGTCGAGGGCATCGTCGTGCAGCCCATGCACGGTGCAGACGACCTCGTCGAGATCGTCCGGTCGTTCGGCCCGTCGCCCCGGCGTCGCCTCGGCATCCTGCTCGACCACCTGGTGGCCGGCTCGAAGGAGAGCCGCCTCGCCGCCGGCGTCGACCATCCCGATGTGCTCATCACCGGCCACCCCTACGTCGACGTGTGGGCGGCGGTGAAGCCGTCGGCCGTGGGCATCGCCGCCTGGCCCGACGTGCCCAAGGGCCAGCCCTGGAAGGAAGGCGTGTGCGCCGCCCTCGGCGTGGCCGATCCGCCTCAGTTCTGGAAGCGCGTCCTGCGGTCGGTGACGAGCTACGCCGACCTCGAGCCGGCCATGGTCGGCAGCGTCGAGCAGCTCATCGACTTCGTGACCCTCGACAGCTGATCCTGGTTTCGGGAAAGGGATCCCTGCCATCCGGGGCCACGGCTGCCCGAAACGATCGGCGGAAGGCGCCCGGGCGGGTCAGCCGCGGCGAACGCGACCGCGCAGGGAGCGGAAGGCCAGCGTCATGCTGAGGAGCCCCACGAGGGCCACTGCCGCGATGCCCTGGAACAGAGCGGTCGCGTCCCAGCCCACGGTGATGAGCGAGCGCAGGGCGGCCAGCAGATAGGTCACCGGGTTGTACGTGGCGATGGTGGCCAGCCAGCCCGTCAACGCCTCCTTGGGCACGAACGACGTGGTCAGGAAGGCGAAGGGGAAGAACAGGATGAACGACGAGTTCACCGCCGCTGGATTCCCCGTCTTGAGGGCGATGGCATAGGGGAAACCGGTGAAGACCACACCCCAACAACCGGCCAGCAGGACGAAGGCCAGCATGCCGAGCGGCCCGGTCGCGAACGTCACGCCCAGCACCAAGCCGAGGATGACCACCGGGATGCTCAAGGCCACGACCAGGGCGAAGTCGGCCACCATCAGGCCCAACAGCAGCGCCAGCCGGTTCATGGGTGTCATCAGCATGCGATCGAAGTAGCCGCCCTGGATGTCGAGCACGAGGGTGGAGGCCCGGGAGACTCCGGTGACAGCGAAGATGATGGCCACCGGCAGCTGGAAGGCGATGTAGTTGAAGTTCGGGTCGGCCGCCTCGGTGAGGTTCTGCAGCGAGCCCACGTTGACCACGAAGAAGAACACGGGCACGACGAGGGCCGGGATCACGCTCTCGGGATCTCGCGGAATGAGCTTCAGGGCCCGGATGGCCACCGAGATGAGGTCGTGCAGGAAGCCGGCCGGACGGGCGCGGACGTCGTTGCCCACCACCGGTGTGGCCGCGGATCGGGTTTCGGCGCTCATGCCTCGCCCTCCTGAAGATGGCCACCGGTCGTCTCGAGGAAGACGTCGTCGAGGGTGGGCGTGCGAAGCGTGAGGGCGGTGACCCGCACGTCGCACCCGGCCAGGGCGACGGCCACCGGCGAGATGGTGGCCGCACCGTCGGTGACGGAGATGACGAGCTCGTCGGCCTTGCTGTCGACCCGCTCGACCCCAGCGATGCCGAGCACGACCGATCGGGCCAGCTCCAGATCGCCGTCGATACGGGCGATCACGATGTCGTTGCCGACCTCCCGCTTCAGGTCGTCGGGGCGACCCTCGGCCACGATCAGGCCGTCAGCGATGATCCCCACGCGATCACACAGCTGGTCGGCCTCCTCCAGGTATTGCGTGGTGAGGAAGATGGTCATGCCGAGGTCCTCGTTGAGCCGGCGGACCTCGTCCCACACCTTCGTTCGGCTCAGGGGGTCGAGGCCCGTGGTGGGCTCGTCGAGGAAGAGCACCTCGGGGTTGTGCACGAGGGCGGCCGCCAGATCGAGACGCCGGGCCATGCCGCCCGAGTACGTGCCGGTCGGCCGATCGATGGCGTCGCCGATGTCGACCAGAGCGAGGACATCCTTCGTCCGCATCTCGATCTCATCGCGGTGCAGTCCGTAGTAGCGGCCCTGCAGCATCAGCGTCTCGCGCCCGGTGAGCTTGGGGTCGAGGGCCGCGTCCTGCAGGGCGACGCCGATGCGCAGGCGTACGCCGGTGGGGTCGTTCGCCACGTCGCACCCGGCCACCGTGGCCCGGCCATCGCTCGGCGCCAGCAGGGTGCACAGCATCTTCACGGTGGTGGACTTGCCGGCTCCGTTGGGGCCGAGGAAGCCGTAGATCTCGCCCTCGGCCACGGTCAGGTCGACCCCCGCTACGGCGTCGACGTCACCGAACCGGCGCTTGAGCCCGACTGCTTCGATCATGTTGGTCACGGGGCGCAAGGGTATCGGCGACCTCGCCCGAACGGAACCGGGAATTCGAGCCCTGTCACCGATCAGGCCTGGCCCGGAACGAGCGTTCGCGACAGGAATGCCACCGTGCGCTCCCAGGCCAGTTCGGCCGCACCCTCGTCGTAGGCCGGCACGCGATCGTCCTCGGCGAACCAGTGGGTGGTGCCCGGATAGCGGTGGGCCTCGACGTCGTGGCCGTCCATGCGCAACGCTGCCTCGAGGAAGGCGTACTCGTCTTCGGCGACCAACTCGTCGTGCTCGGCCACGTGCAGCTGGAACGCGGCCCGGGCGTCGACGAGATCGATGGCCTGGTTCCCGTACCAGGCGCTCACGGCGCCGACCAGCTCAGGCTGGCGAGCGGCGAGCCACAGACCCCACGAAGCACCCATGGAGAAGCCGACCACACCGATGGGCGCATCGAACGTGACCGGCATGCCCCGCAGGACCGATGCCGACGACACGACCAGGTCGGCGACCACGTTCGGATCCATCTCGGCCAGCAGCGACTCGGCCTCGTCCGGCGTCTCGGCCCGGTTGCCGAGGTGGAGGTCAGGCACGAGGGTGACGAACCCGGCGTCGGCCAGTCGGTCAGCGGCCCGCTTGAAGAACGGGCTCAGGCCCCACCACGAGTGCAGGAGCAGCACCGCCGGCGCCGCTCGCTCGGCCGCGAGTCCTTCGGGCACGACGAGGTACCCCGAGCGCGGGCCGGACGAGATCATGGCGGCGAGGCTACCGGCGGCTCCGGCCGGCCACCCCCACGACCCGGCGCCCTCGTAGGCTGGCGACCGTGGCCCCTCGACCGACCCCGGATGTGACCGGCATGGCGCTGACCATAGACACCTCGGGGATCGACCACGAGCTGGGCGATCCGAGGGCGGTGGCCATCGATCTGCTCAGCGAGGTGTCCGCCCGCCTCCGTCGAACGCTCGACGGCGACCTTCGCGCCCTGTGCGACCTGCCCCTGAGCTGGTTCGAGGTGCTCACCCACGTGGCTGCCGCCGAGGGCGGGTGCGTGGCCATGTCCGATCTGGCCGCCCAGATCTCCATGACGTCGAGTGGCGTGACCCGCATCGCCGACCGCATGTCGGCCGCCGGACTGCTTGCCCGGGGCCCGTGCCCGGACGATGGTCGGGTGACCCTCGTGCAGCTCACCGACGCCGGCTCGCGACGCCTCGCCGCCGCCATCCCGCTCCATCAGCAGGCACTCGAGCACGCCCTCGTCGAACCGCTCGGGGGCGCCGACAACCTCGCCGCCCTCACGAGCCTGCTGCGAGCGCTGCGCGCCGGCTGAGCGGCGCCGATGAACCGGGGGGCGACCCGGGCGGGTCGGGCGCCCTACGATCCCGGTCGATGAACGAGCAACCCACCCCCGTCACCACCAGCCTCGACGGCAACGTCCTGGTCATCCACCTCGACGACGGAAAGGCCAACGCCATCAGCCACGGTGTGCTCGACGCGCTGAACGCCGCCTTCGACCGGGCCGAGGCCGAGTGCTCGGCCGTCGCCCTCATCGGGCGCCCGGGTCGGTTCTCGGCCGGCTTCGATCTCCCCACGATGATGGCCGGGCCGGAGTCCTCGCTCCCGCTGCTGGCCAAGGGCGCCGAGTTCGCCTTCCGCTTGCTCTCGTTTCCTGTGCCGGTCGTGGTCGGGTGCACCGGCCACGCGCTGGCCATGGGCGCCATCGTGCTCATGGCCACCGACGTGCGCATCGGCGCCGACGGTCCGTTCAAGCTGGGGATGAACGAGGTGGCCATCGGCATGCCCGTGCCCCGGTTCGCCGTCGACCTGGCTCGCGACCGGCTCTCGACCCGCCACTTCCCGAGCGCCATCGGCATGGCCCGCGTGTACGACCCGGCCGGCGCCGTCGATGCCGGCTACCTCGACCAGGTCGTGGCCGGCGACGACGTCGAGGCCGCCGCCGTGGCCAAGGCCCACGAGTTGGCCGACACGTTGCGCTCGGGCGCGTTCCGCATGACCCGCTCGATCATGCGCGACGACCTCGTGCAGCACCTGCGTGACGACCTCGCCTGGGACCTCACGACCTTCAACGTCGAGGTCTGAGCCGACCAGACCACTGCCCGCCGTCAGGGCGAAGGGTTCTCGATGGTCTGCCAATCGCGGCTGCGCAGGTACGGCTCGAACGCTCGGGCGATGTGCACCATGTCGTCAGCGGTCTTGGGTCGGCGCAGCTCGTACAGGTGCGGGAACGTGGCCGAGGTCTCGACCACACCCCACAGCCGCACGGCGTCCTCACCGGTGGGCGCCGGGACCACCACCGGCCCGAACAGCGCATCGCCGCTCGGGAACACCAGGGTGGGCACGCCGAAGGCTCCGTAGCGCTCGACCGCCTCACAATGGTCGGCCCGCACCTCGTCCGACGTCGAAGGATCGGCCAACGCCTCGTCGACGAGTGCGCCCGACAGGCCCAGCTCCTCGAGCAGGCGTCGGTGCTCCTCCGGCACGTGCGTGCGGCGACCGTCCTCGTGGAAGGCCTTGCCCAGCGCGGCATACCAGTCGTCGACCAGCGCATCGCTCTGGCGTCGCAGCAGCGCCCCGACCCGCATCTGGCTCCAGCCGTAGGACCAGTCGCGCTCCCAGGGGTGCTTCTTGCCCTCGAGTCGGTTGACCTCCTCCAGGCTGAAGAACCGCCACCGGAAGGCGAGCCCGGTCTGGGCCCGCACCGAGCGCAGCCACACCGATGTCTGGTAGGCGTACGGGCACATCGGGTCGGTGAAGACCTCGAGCACCTGGTTGGTCTCGGGCATGGCGTCCCCCCGTGGCTCGCACGGCTCGCGTGCATCGACTGCTCCGCTACCGTACCGGCGAACCAGACGTTGTCAGACATCGTGACGATTGTTTGCCCGACACGAGACCGGGAGACCGAGATGCGCGCCGAGAACGCAGAACGCTTCACGCAGCTCGAGGAGGTCTGGACGGCCGTCGCCGATCTGACCGACGAGCTCGACGAGGCAGCCTGGGACATCCCCACCGATCTCCCCGGCTGGACGGTGAAGGACTGCCTCAGCCACCTCGTCGGCACCGAGCTCGGGTTCCTCGGCGAGCCGCCACCGGCGGTCGACCTCAGCCACCTGACCCATCTGAAGAACCCGTTCTCGGAGATCATCGAGGTGTGGGTGGAGGCCAGACGGGCGACGCCGGGCCGCGACGTCGCCGCAGAGTGGTGCGCCGTCTTTCCGCGACGACTGGCCGCTCTGGCCGCGATGTCCGACGACGAGTGGGATGTCGTCGGCTGGTCCCCGCTCGGCGACGTGGCCTACCGGACCTTCATGGAGGTGCGCGTTTTCGACTCGTGGATGCACCAGCAGGACATGCGACGAGCAGCCGACCGACCCGGTGAGCTCGATGCGTCCGGCGCTCGAGTCTCGGTCGGACGGATCCGCAACGGCCTCGGATACATCGTGGGCAAGCGCGCCGGCGCGCCGGACGCGACGTCGGTGGTCTTCGCGGTCGACGGCGACGCGGGCGGCACCTTCACGGTCGTGGTCGACGGCGGGCGCGCCATCGACGTCGTCGACCAGGTCGCCGACCCCACGGTGCGGCTCGACCTCGACGTCGAGACGTTCTGCGCGCTGGGCGGGGGCCGCTGGTCCGGTCCCGAGGCAGCCGCAGCCGACCGCGTCCGGATCAGCGGCGACGCCGACCTCGGCCGCCGGATCCTGGACAACATGGCCATCACCCCGTGACCCGACCGACCACTGCCGGGCCGGACGAGGAGCCCGACGGTCAGGCCTCGACGCGTCGGATGACCACGGCGCGAGGCGACTCGGCGATCACCTTGGCGGCCACCGCGCCCAGCGGGCCGTGCTTCGGGCCTGTTCGCCCGTGGCTCGACATCGCCACCACGGCGTCTTCGCGGGTGGCCAGGAACGAGAGGATCCCGGTCGCCGGATCCGGTCCCGCCACGAGCTCGACGGTCACCTCGGGCACCACCGGGGCGATGGCGCGCCGGTGCACCTCGAGGTAGTCGCGCTCGGCCCGGTGATCGCCTTCGGCCGACGCCGACACGACGCCGAGCAGGACCACGCGAACCCGCATCGTCTGCGCCCAGCTGACGGCGAGCGACAAGATGCGCTCGCCGTTGGGCGAGCCATCGAGGGGGACGACCAGTTCGGTCATGGGCAGCCCGCGGCTGGTGTCCGCCTTGGCTCCCAGCACCATCACCGGGCACCGAGTTGCAGCCAGGATCTCGGCCGTGGCCGTCGGCAGCCCGTGCTTCGGCCGGAGGATGCCCCCGGACTTGCCCTTCGCGCCCACCACGATCACCGGGTCGGCGCGGTGCTCCGCAGCAGACAGCACGGCCTCGCTCACGGTGACGTCGTTGTCGACCCAGAAGTCGATGTCGGCGCCACTCTGCGAGCGCGCCCGGGACTTCAGCGCGGCCCGCGAGGCCGTGTCACTCACCGCGGAGTTGTTCACGATCACGACCCGTGCGCCGCATCGCCAGGCGAGATCCGTGGCCGGTGCCAGGACGACCCGTGCCACGGGGGAGCCATCGAAGGGGACGATCACGTTCTCGAACATGCGACGCACAGTCTGCCCTGCCGCAGCGCGGCGTGCTGCGACGTCGTCCGGTCGAAGTCCCGACCGTTCGCGGAGCCCTCGACCCCGGGGGGCAACTAACCTGTCGCGCCATGGCTGTCCCGCTGACCGAGCGGCAGCGCGCCGTCGTCAGGCGGAACGCCGCCACGTGTCACTCCGGCCGTCGCGTGCGGCACCGGAGCGATCGATGACGGTGACCGCCACACCCATCGCTGTCATCACCGACCCGCACGCCGTCGCCGTGTTGGTGGCCATGGCCGTGGCCATCACCGCGCTCGTGGTGGCAGCCGTGGTGAACCGACGGGCCTCGGCCGTCCAGGGCCGCCTCCACCGACTCGACACCATCGACCTCGTCACCGGTCTCCCCCTGCCCGCGTTCGCACGAGACGAGCTCGCCGGCCGCATCGGCGGACAGTGGTGCGCCCTGCTCATCTTCGAGCTCGACCGGTTCGCCATGGTCAACGAGGTCTACGGCCAGGACGTCGGCGACCGCCTGCTCGCTTCGCTCGCCACCCAACTGCGCGGGCTCTGCCACTCCGGCGAGACGCTGACCCGATGGGACGGGCCACGCTTCGCCTTGCTCAGCCCGGGCATCACCACCCGTGATGCCGGCGAGCGGCGAGCGGACGAGCTCCGAGCGCCGCTCAACGCCAAGGTGACCATCGACCACGACGCCCTGCGCGTGACCGTCTCCGTCGCCGTCGTCCTGGTCGACAGCAGCTTCACCGACCTCGCCGGGGTCGTCGCCGCCATCGACCTCGCGCTCGATGCCGCCCACCAGGAGGGCCGAGGTTCGCGGGTCGCCTTCCGCCCGACCATGCGTCGACCGGAGCTCGATGCCGCCGTCGAGCGACTGCAACGAAGCATCGCCGGCCAGCTGTTCGTGGAGTACCAGCCCATCGTGTCACTCCCCGACCTCGGCCTGGCCGGCATGCGGGCCGAGCCGCGCTGGGAGGACCTCGGCCACGGCATCCTGGCCGGGCAGGAGCTCGACCTGCTCCTCGACAAGGCCGACCTCGTCTCCGAGGCTGCGGAGCGCATGGTTGCGGCCACGATCGAGCAGGCGGCCAAATGGACGAAGGACCACCCGACGCTCGAGCTCGTCGTCTCGATGGCGGTGCCGAGCGAGCTCCTGCTCGATCCGGCCTTCCCCACGTGGCTCGCCACGCTGGTGCGCGACGCCGACGCCGACCCCGCCTCGTTGTGCTTCGAGGTCTCGGGCCGGGAGCGCACCGACCTGCACGCCAGCTGGGCACCGCTGCACGCCGTCGCCCAGCTGGGAATCCACCGCGGCCTGTCCGACTTCGGCACGGCGTGGTCATCGCTGGCCTACCTCCGTCGCCAGCAGGTCGACGTCATCACGCTCCCTGCCGACCTGCTCGACGACGCCGTCGAGAACCGAACGGACGAGAACATCGTGCGACAACTGCTCGGCTTGGCCACCTCCCTCGGCGTGTCGGCCATCGCCCAGGGCGTCGCCGACAAGGCCCAGGAGGATCTCCTCACCACCATGGGCTGCGATCTGGCCATGGGCCCCCGCTACGGCGGAGCCCGAGGGGTTGCCGACATGGAGGCCGTCGTACAGGCCGGACGCATCACCGTCGGCGACGGCAGCCCCCGGCGCGGCCGGGTCGGCATTCAACGCCGCTGACGGCGACGCTCAACTCCTGCGGACGAGGCCGGTGACCTCGCCCGGCGGTAGGGCCGGAGCGAACAGGTAGCCCTGGGCCCGCTCGCACCCGAGCAGCTCCAGGATCTCGAGCTGCTCCTCGGTCTCGACACCGACGGCGATGACCTGCAGCCCCAGGTTGTGGGCAAGGTCGATGGTGGCCCGCACGATGGCGGTGTCCTGATCGTCGATGCCGAGTCCGGCGATGAGCGAGCGGTCGATCTTCACGAAATCGAGCGGGAACCGCTTGAGGTAGCCCAAGCTCGACTTGCCGGCGCCGAAGTCGTCGAGGCCGACGCGCACGCCGAGCGCTCGGAGATACGAGATGGCGGCGTCAACTGTGGGCCCGGGGCTGATCAGGATGCTCTCGGTGATCTCGAGCGCGAGGTGCCCCGCCCACACCCCGGACACGCGCAGCGCCTCGACCACGAGGTTCGGCAGGTTGGGGTCGGCCAGCTGCCTCGGCGAGATGTTCACCGAGATCTCCTGAGGCGTCCCCGGGACGCCCGACCAGCTGGCCAGCTGGTCGGCGGTGGCCTGCAACACCCGTCCGCCGAGGCGCG
>Ga0335397_10001039_pt1 | contig 37420 bp, 19 predicted proteins | sample MAT04_FD_205740 | JGI IMG/M metagenome (GOLD analysis project Ga0335397, IMG submission 205740) | Freshwater microbial communities from Lake Fryxell liftoff mats and glacier meltwater in Antarctica - MAT-04 (spades assembly) (version 2) ... | reverse complement strand
CGCCTTCGGCTGCCGTCCCGAGGGCCGCCGTATCGCCTTCGGCTGCCGTCCCGAGGGCCGCCGTATCGCCTTCGGCTGCCGTCCCGAGGGCCGCCGTATCGCCTTCGGCTGCCGTCCCGAGGGCCGCCGTATCGCCTTCGGCTGCCGTCCCGAGGGCCGCAAAGAAGCCTCGCTTCTTCAAGCCCGCGACTAGGAAGTGGGCCTGTTCCTCGAAGGTGAGCTGGAGCGGCTCGCCGAGCGGGGCACAGCCGATGTCGATGGCGATGCGGAAAGGGGTCAGGCGGATCGCTTCGACGTGCAGGTGCTCGGCTTCGGGGAAGCGCCCCGAGAGGTGGAGCAGGCGCTTGAGCTCGCGCTCGATGAAGCGCTCCATCGCCTCCTCGACGTGGTGCAGCTCTTCGATCTGCTTTCGGATTTCGAGTGTGTTGTGCTTGCGCTCGGCTTTGCGCAGCTTGCGGAAGATGCGCGGCACGGTGCCCGAATGGAAGCCGAGGCGCAGCAGCCGATAGACCGGCTCGCCGTGGCTGCCGACGACGACCGGCTTCAGGTTCGCCTGGCGATTGGCCTGATAGAGGCGCCAGTTCTCTTTGAACTCCCAGACGAGGAAGCCGCAGATGCCGGGGATGATGAACTGGGCGAGGCCGCCGACCACGTCTGCAAGGCCATGTCCGAGTGTCGGTCGTAGCTCGCGTGCGATCGAAATCGTCATTGGGATCGTGAGCTTGTGGGATACGGTCACGACCGGGAAGTGCTTGATCGGGTTCACCTGCGGCTCGACGACGAGGTTCACCATCAGCCGCACGATGTAGGCGATGATGCCCCAGAAGAAGCCGAAGACCCCCTTCAACGCGACGCCGATGACACTGTCGCCGCGACGAAAGCGTAGCCACTGATCGACCGAGTAGAGCGCAATCTCAGCAAGCTCCATCAGGCGCTTGAAGATGGCGAGCGTCCACGCGACGAGCCCGGGTACGAGCTCGTGTTTCAGGTAGTGCCAGCTCGTCGTGAGCCAGTCGCCGAACGCTTCGGAGAAGCGAATGCCGCGTCTCGAAGCGAGAAAGAAGCCAGCGGCGATGACCAGTGGCGCGCCGACGAATAGCCAGAATCGGGGATCGCCGGTCGCGAGCACCACCGCCAGTGTCGGCACCAGCGCATAACGCGCGGGGCGAAAGGCGCGGTTCCAGAACAGCTCGAAGGCGCGCGTCCGCACCAGTCGATCGATCGGGGGCCAGGCCCGGAAGCGGCGTGGCAGGTCGGTGAAGACGAAGCGCAGGCTGCGCCCGATGCCACGGAAGACGGCGCTCGCGACGGTCCGGGCCGTGGCCGAGTGGAGCACGGCGAACAGCAAGACGCTGACCGCGATGAACATCGGCATCGACCAGAAATAGTAGTGGGTCTTCCCGTGTGGGAGCTTGGGTGGCGTGTAGAAGATCTCGATGAGTGGCCCAAGCATGTGCTCGAGCCCTTGCACCAGGAAGAAAGCGCCGCCGACCGGGAGGATCGCGTAGCGTACGAAGAAGCGTCCAACGAACGTCGCGAACATCAGCGCGGACAGGCGTTGTAGCCCGCGCCGGTACACTTCGCCCCGCCGGTAGGCGCCGTCGAGATGGTTTGAGTACCAACGATCGAGGGCGAGGAGCGCGTCGCCCTTGATCCATTCCATGACGCCGCCGAGGTCGGGCAGCTTGAGCTGGTTCTTCGCGATGTGATCGCGCAGATCGGGAAAGCCGATAAAGCCTCGCGCAATGAGCTTGTCGAGCAGCTCCGCGACGATCTTGTCGCGTGCGACCTGCTCGGGCAGGTTCTGCGGGATGAGCTTTGCGGTCGCGAGACCGTCGGCGAGCGTCGCCCCGACGTTGGCGCGAAAGCGTTCCTCTGCATTGTTCGCGAGCGCACCGAGGAGGCGCTTCAAGCGGCGACGCTCAGCCTCGTCGAGGCGGCACAACGGCACCCGCGCGAGCGCCCGCGAGAGGCTGCGCACGACCTGGACCGCTGTCCGCACCTTCTCGTGACGACGCACCGGCGCGCGCCCGAAGCTGCGGAGCCAGCGCCCGAGGTCGATGTCCCACGTCTCGTTCTCGGAGGTGACACAGGCCTTCTGCAGGTCGTGGAGGAGCCGCGCCTCGACCCGCGCCATGCCCCAGCGGGCGCGCGACAGGAGCGGCGCCAGCGCGGCGGCCCACTCCTCCGCGGCGCCTTCCGCGTCAGGGGAAATCGACACGAGTCGCTTGCCGAGCGAGCCCAGCGCGCGTGCCTCGGCCTTGGCCGCCTCGTCCGGCGCGGCGCGGTGCGCCTTGTGGGCGAGCACCGCGGCGGCGACGTCGAGCCCTTTGGCGAGCGCCTTCTGCGACGCGTCGAGCGCCGAGCGCGCACGTGGGAGCTGCGACTCGGGAGTGGTCTCCTCTTCGCCGAGGTCGCGCGCATCCTCGACGACCCGGCGCGGCGGAACCGGCGCGGGAGCGCCTTCGAGGCGGGTCTGGGCGAGCAGCGACGCGGCCGGCACGAGTGTGTCGAAGAGCGCCTGGACCTCGGCTCGGCCGACCAGCGAAGGGAACCAGCGCGCGAGGTGCTCGGGCTCGAAGACCTGCAGCTCGTACCAGGTCGCGACCAGCTCGACGAGCTCGCGCAAGGCGTCGCTGCCGACCCCCGTGAGGCCTTCTTCGGCAAGCACCGTGCGCGCCTCGTCCATCGGCAGTTGGCCGAGCTGATCGATGATCGCCAGGAGCCGCTCACGCTCGAGCCGACCCGCGCGTGCGTCGACCATCAGGTGCCGATCGATCGCCGCGTGGAACAGCGCGCGCCAGGTCTCGCGCAGCACGTCCCCGGGATCGGCGCTGGCGACGTCGTCCTCATCGGCGCGCGGCAGGATTAGCGCCCAGCCTTCGGTCGGCAGCGGACGCCCAAGCTCTTCGGCCGAACTCACCTGGGCCAGCACCTCGGCCGGGACCGCCGCGCAGTGCGTGTGAGGCACGAACGTGCGCAAGCCGGCGATGCCGCGCTCCTCACGGACGGCGCGGCGCACGATGTGCTCCTCGACGAGATACGCCTCGGGCACCGCCGCGCGCACGCGACGCTCGAGCTCCGCCAATGTGAGGGACTCACGTTGGGCGCGAGCGGCTGGCTCTCGGAGTTTGGGCGGGAGCTTGCTCACCGCCCACGCTTGTAGACACGCGCGCTCTCCACGTAAAGCCGAGTTCGCTCGCGGGTTCGCTCGCGGGACGCGCGGGCCCTTCGTCGCTCGCTCGTCGGCGGCCTGAAGGCCAGCCTCCGTCGCGGCTCCTTGGTCGCGCGCGCCCCGCTTCGCGAACCCAGGCTTTGGCCCTTCGTCGCTCGCTCGTCGGCGGCCTGAAGGCCAGCCTCCGTCGCGGCTCCTTGGTCGCGCGCGCCCCGCTTCGCGAACCCAGGCTTTGGCCCTTCGTCGCTCGCTCGTCGGCGGCCTTTCGCTCGCTCATCGGCCGCCTATCAGGCCAGCCCCGCTTCGCGAACCCAGGCTTTGGCCCTTCGTCGCTCGCTCGTCGGCGGCCTTTCGCTCGCTCATCGGCCGCCTATCAGGCCAGCCCCGCTTCGCGAACCCAGGCTTTGGCCCTTCGTCGCTCGCTCATCGGCCGCCTATCAGGCCAGCCCCGCTTCGCGAACCCAGGCTTTGGCCCTTCGTCGCTCGCGCGTCGGCCGTCGCGGCTCCTTGGTCGCGCGCGCCCCGCTTCGCGAACCCAGGCTTTGGCCCTTCGTCGCTCGCTCATCGGCCGCCTATCAGGCCAGCCCCGCTTCGCGAACCCAGGCTTTGGCCCTTCGTCGCTCGCTCGTCGGCGGCCTTTCGCTCGCTCATCGGCCGCCTATCAGGCCTTCCTGCTTCGCGAGTTCAGGCCTCCCTGCTTCGCTGACTCAGGCCTGGACGCGCTGGGCCAGGGCGTCCTGGATGAGGCGGGTGGTGATCGTCTCGGCGAGCCACTGCATGTGCTGGCGGCGCTCGCCCAGCATCTCGGGCGAGGCGGGGTCGGCGTTCCAGACGCCGCGCAGGACCTTGGCGTACATGTAGTAGTTGATGACGCAGGCCGACAGCGTGACGAAGAAGTGCTTGGCCGACATCGGGCCCTCCTTCGGGAGGAGGTCGCCGAACTCGTCGCGCATCAGCTCGTAGAGCTGCTGCATGTTGGCGCGGATCTGCGGCAGCTTGCCGTCGTCATGGTGCGCGACCTCCTGCATCACGAGGCGCGCGAACAGGTGGTTCTGGTCCATGAAGTCGAGGTAGGCATCGATCGCGCGATGCACCCGCTCGTGAATGGTGCCGCCACCGCCGAACGCGTTGGTGAGTGCCTTCGCGTGGCTGCGATAGTAGCGCTCGAGCACCTTCTCGAAGAGCTGCGTGCGGCTACCGAAGTAGTAGAAGATCAGCGCCTTGTTCACCCCGGCCCGCTCCGCGATGTCGCGCATCGAGACGTGATCGGGTCCACGCTCCGCGAGCAGCTCGTCGGCCGCCGCGAGGATCTGCAACGCGCGTGCAGACGTCTCGACGGGTGTCTTGGAACGATGGAATTGAACGGCTTCCTTCACCTGCGTCATGATCCCCCCTGATAGTCCTGCACGACGGTCCCCGTGCCACCATACGATCTCTCTCGCGGCGTGGCCTGAGGGGGCATTGGTCGCCACAACCCCCAATGAAGCTCGATCTGTCGCCGCGATGCAGCGACAGCCATTGGTTCACCAAAGAGCGGTGCTCAGCACCTGGCACTGTCCCCAGCGGCTCGCACGATATTTCAAGTGAAATATTGTGCGAGGCCGTCACCCTGTAACCTCGGCGACTCTACACATCGCATCGGGCGATGTCGACCTCTGGTGCAAGGAACAAAAAAGCCCTGTTAAGTCGAAGACAACAATGCCTTGTCCGGAGGTCCGCAAGCAGGCACCATCCGTCGGTGCAAGTCGTGCTTTCCATGGTTGTTCTCATCGTTCTGGGCGGTTCAGGTGCGATCGTCGGCTGCGGTGAGCGCGAGCGCACCGCGGGCGAGGACGATGAAGAAAGCGAGGTCGACGCCGGGATCGACTCGGTCGTGGACGTTGGCGATGCGCAACTCGACGCCGCGAACGTCCACGACACATTCGCTACCGCCGAGAGCGACTCGGATGACGACAGCGCCGGGGACGTCGACGTGCGGGTCGAGGACGAAGCCGAGGGCGAGCTCGACGCTGGCGTCGGATGCGAGCGCTTGTGCGCGCGAGGCCAGGTCGTCCGCGATCATCGACGGGTGGACGACTCTCGCACGCGCCTGCTGCCGGTCGAGGTGGTGCCGGTCGCGGGCTTCGCGGTGAGCGTGCACGCTGGAGCGGCCCAGGTCGCAGCGGGGCGCACCGACGCCGAAGGACGCTTCGAGTTGCCGCTCGTCGAGGCGCCCGCGGACGACGTAGCGCTCGTGTTCACGACGATCGAGCAGCTCCCGGACGAGGCGGCGCCGCGGCTCGCGGTGCTCGACAGTGCGGGCGTCGCGGTGCCGCGCGATGTGGGCATGCCGGTCGTGGCGCAGCGAGCGTGGGCCTGGGTTGTCGCGCCAGTGACGAACACGGCACGGACCATCGACTTCGGCGAAGTGCACGTGACCGAGGCTCGAGGGGCGGGTGCCATCGCCATCTTCGAGACGATCGAGCGCGCGCGCGCCCAGGCGGTAGCAACCTTCGCCGCAGCTTCCGATGTGCCGCAGGGTGGCTCGGCCGACGCGCCACCGACGCTCGCGGTGCTGTGGAATCCGGGCGTCAACGTGTCGTGCATCGCGTGTTACCTGCCGACCGGTTGGGGCCCGATTTCATGGCATACGAGCGCCGGCGAGGTGCCTTTCGATCGCGCGATGTTCTTGTCCGGGGCGGACTCGGCGCCGCTCCACTTCACGCCGAGCCTCGTCGCGCACGAGCTCGGCCACTGGGTGATGGACACCTACTCGCGCTTCCCGGAGGCGTTCGGGTCGCATGGTTGGGGGCAGCTCTCGCCGCCGTCGCTCGCCTGGAGCGAGGGCTTCGCGACGTTCTTCGCGCAGTGGTCGCTGTCGTCGCCTGCGCACGTCGACTCGCGTTTCTTCGGCAAGCAGTCGAACGTCGAGTTCTGGGTCGACCTCGAGGCGGTTGGGGCCGGCTCGGCGGCCGCGGCGAGCAGCTTGCCGGTCGTGTTCCAGCGGCCGACCGCGGGTGGCGGACTGACCCAGACGCTGAACGAAGCGGTCGTCGCGGCGATGCTCTGGGACCTCTGGGACGCGTCCGCTGATCCGCTCGCGGACGAGGATGTCACGCTCGGCGACCTCGTCGTGACGACCATCGCCCAGCTGGTCGAGGACGATGCCGATCGTGGTGTGGCAGGGCCCGACCTGGTCGACATGCTCGACGCGTTGGCGTGCCGCGTCATGGCGCCGACGGCCTGGAGTGAAGCCCTGATGGGGTTCCCTTGGGATGCGACGGCCGCTTGTCCATGAGCTCGAACAGGGCCCTTCTGGTTTTGTGGAGAGCCACCAAGGCTGCTAGAGTCCCCTCGCTTTCGCGGCCGTCGCCCGCACCTGGAGGTTGTCATGCGTCACCCTGGATTTGTCGCTCTCGCCGTCATCGGCACTGTGCTCGGAGCCTGCTCGGAGGATGATGCCGCGCCCGAGTACGACTTCGTCATCGCTCCGTCGGCCAACGATCACGAGGCACTCCAGACCGCCTTCGAGGAGGCGAAGTCGGGTGACGTCATCGGCCTCGAGCCGGGCACCTACCACTTCACGCGCGAGCTCAACCTCACCAGCGCCGCCGACGTCACGTTGCGCGGCATGGGCGCCACGCGCGACGAGGTGATCCTCGACTTCGCGACCCAGACCGAGGGCGACGACGGCATCACCGTGACCGCGCCCGGCTTCACCATCGAGAACGTGTGGATCAAGAACTCGCCGGGCAACGGCGTCGTCGCGCACGCCGAGGACTCGACTTTCCGCAACCTCAAGGTGTCGTGGGACGCTGGCTCGGTCACGTCGAACGGGTTCTACGCGGTCTACCCGACCGACTGCCTGCGCACCGTCATCGAGAACGTCGAGGTCACTGGCGCATCCGACGCGGGCATCTACGTCGGCTCGTGCGAGTACGCGATCGTGCGCAACAGCAAGGTCTACGCGAACGTCGCGGGCCTCGAGATCGAGAACACGCGGCACGCCGACGTCTACAACAACGAGGTCTACGACAACTCGGCCGGCATCCTGGCGCTGCTGCTGCCGAACCTGAAGATCAAGGAGAACAAGTGGGTGCTCATCCGCGACAACATCGTGCGCGACAACAACCGCGCGAACTTCGCGAAGTCGGGCACGGTCGTCGCCTCGGTCCCGGGCGGCACCGGAATTCTGGTGCTGGCCGGCACCGACATCGAGGTCCGTGACAACACGATCAGCGACAACAAGAGCACCGGTGTGCTGGTCGTCAGCTACAAGATCCTCGAGCTCCTGACGGGCACGACCCTCGACGACGCCGGCATGGACCCCTACCTCAAGCGCGTCTACGTGCACGGCAACACCTACAGCGGCAACGGCACCGATCCCCAGGGCGGCCTCAAGGTGGTCGGCGAGTTCAACGCCGCCAAGCCGATGGAGAACGTGATGTGGGACGGCATCCTGAACGAGGCCGGCGACTCGGCCGAGGTGTGCCTCGGTGCGGATGAGAACTCGTTCCGAAACTTCAATGCGAACGGCAACTTCCAAAACCAGCTGACCGACCCCGCGGCGCATCTCTGCACGCATCCGGCGCTGCCAGAGATGGAGACCTTCGAGTGACCCTGCGAACCGGATCTCGAGTAGTCGTGCTGGCGGTCGTCGCGCTCGGGCTCGGTTGCGATGACGGCGACGCGGTCACGGCTGGTGTTCGGATTGCGCCCGTCGGCAAGCCGTGGGCGACGCTTTCCGAGTGGCAGTTGTTCTCGGACGCGGCGCATCAGGTGCCGGCCGAAGGGGTATTGCCGTACGAGGTGATTTCGCCGCTGTTCTCGGACTACACCGCGAAGCATCGCTTCTTGTGGTTGCCCACGGGCGAGCAGGTCACCTATCGCGATGATGCCGCGTGGGAGCTGCCGATCGGGGCCATCGTCATCAAGACTTTCGCGTATCCGATCGACGAGCGCGATGCTTCGAAGGGCGAGCGGATCCTCGAGACGCGGCTCCTGGTGCACGAGGCGAGTGGCTGGGTGCCGCATACGTATGTCTGGGACGAGGCTCAGACAACGGCCGTGCGCAAGGTGGCGGGCACGTTCATCGAGACGTCGTGGGTCGATGCGGCCGGCGCGACGCAGCAACATCGCTATGTGGTGCCGTCGGGCAGCGAGTGTCTGGAGTGCCACGGGCACCTGCCGGAGACGAAGCTGCTGGGCCTGAAGACGGCGCAACTGGACCGGGCGGGATTGGATGGTGGTAATCAAATTGATGGGTTCGCGGCAGCCGGGTGGTTTTCCAACACGGTCACCAACGAGCCCGCGCGCGTGAAGTTCGCGGCGCCCGATGACGCGGCGGCGACGCTGACGATGAAGGCGCGCAGCTACCTCGACGCGAACTGCGCCCACTGCCATTCGAGGGGCGGGGACGCGAACAGCAAGGCCTTGTACCTCGACTTCCCGAGCACCGAGCCGGCGAGCAACTCAGCCGCCAACTGGGGCGTGTGCAAGATCCCGACGTCGGCCGGTGGTGCGACTTGTGGGCATGTGTACGACGTGGTGCCCGGCAACGCGGACGAGTCGGTGATGATCTGCCGCATGCTGTCGACCCAGGGCTCGGACCAGATGCCGCCGATCGGACGCGCGCTCGCGCACGCCGAGGGGGTCGAGCTGGTGCGCGAGTGGATCGATGCGATGGAGCCTTCGGGCTGCGGCAATTGAGCTGTCGCCTGGCCGCGTGCGCGCTCGCGTGCGTGCTGACAGGCGCGTGTGATGCTGACGCGGGCGGTCCGCCCTGGGGCCGGGTGGGGTTGGCGGCGCTGCCGGAGGTCGACCCGGTGGTGGCCGATCTCGGCAGGCTCCTGTTCTATGACCCGGTGCTGTCTACCGATGGTGAGACCGCGTGCGCGACGTGCCACTCGGAGCTGTGGGGCATGTCGGATGGCTTGCCGACTTCGATAGGTGTCGGTGGTGGGCGGCTCACCGGGCCGGGTCGCGCGGGTGGTACGCCGATGACCCGCAACGCGCCGACGCTCTGGAACGTGGCGCTGCGCGAGACGCTGTTCCTCGATGGGCGCGAAACCTCACTCGAGCATCAAGTGTCGGCGCCGCTGCACGCGCCGATCGAGCTCGGCAAGCCACCGAACGAGGTGATCGCGGAGCTGCGATCGATCCCCGAGTACGTCGCGCTGTTCGAAGCCGCGTTCCCTTCGGCGGCCCCTGGCGAGGCTGTCACCGAGAGCCATTTCCGGAAGGCTATCAGCGACTTCGAGCGCACGTTGATCAGCAGTAGGAGCCTCTATGATGCGTACGTCGACGGCGATGAACGCGCGCTCGATGCGACAATGCAGGAGGGCATGCGCACGTTCGATGCGCTCGATTGCACGCGCTGTCATGTGCCGCCGACCTTCGACATGGAGGCCTTCTTCGCGCGTGGGGTAGGGCAGGGCGACCGCGGCCGCGCCGAGGTGACGGGCGCGGCCGCCGACGAGCGCGCCTTCCGTGTGCCGACCTTGCGCAACGTGCGCTTCAGCGAGCCGTACTTCCATGATGGCTCGGTCGCCACGCTGGAGGAGGCGATAGCCCACGAGGTCCGACTCGAGGCCGGGCGCGAGCCGACCGCTGAGGAGGTCGCGGCCCTGATGGCGTTCCTCGGTCGCGGCCTCGTCGACGAGAAGCGCGAGCCCGATCGGCCGGACGAAGTGCCCAGCGGACTGCCCGTACCGATCGACGGCTTCCGGGTCTTGAGGCCCTGAGTTCGCGAAGCGAGCGACGCCGACCCCGTGCGCGACCAAGGAGCCGAGAGGAGGCTAGCCTCATAGGCTGCCGACGAGCGAGCGACGAAGGGCCCGCGCGTCCCGCGAGCGAATCAGTCGATGTCGTTCGGGGCGATGCGTAGGACCTGTCCGAGGCGCGCGAAGTAGTCGCGCTCGGTGTCGCGGTAGATCGAGTCCGCCTTGAGCACGGTGCGCACCGAGCGCATCAGCAGCTTCTTGTGCGCGAGGTCGGAGAGGCGCAGCCGCGAGAGCGTGTCGACCAGGTCGAAGCGATTGCCGTTGAACGTGCGGACCACGCGCGCGAGCTCGGGCGAGAGGGCCGCCAGGCCGAGCAGGGTGCTCAGCTCGAGCTGGACCGCTTCGCTCTCGTCCGCGTCGAGCTCGTCGTCGATCTGCGCTGCGCCGCAGAGGACCTCGGCCAGGGCGAGCACGCGCCCGGCCTCGTTCGCAAGATCAATGCCGAGGGGCCCGGAGCTGCCGACGACCTGAGCGGCGCCGAGGAGCTGCTCGCCGATGCCGGTGCGTCGCGCCAGGATCGCCTGTTCTGGGCTCTCTCGCTCAACCATCGCTGCCTCCGTGAAAGGGGTAGGTGCGCTCGTGCAATGTCTCAGTACATACCAGTCAGCCGCACGAAGAAGCCGTTGTCGATGTCATTTTCCTCCTGGCCCGGGAGGAGCCCACCTGCGCTGCCGTCGATGCTCCAGCCGAGGCCGACGCGACCATGCTCCAGGATCTCGTAGGCGACTTCGATGAGGCCGCCGTTTTTGCGCACCTCCATGTCGGCGAGGCTCGCGAACAAGCGGAACTCGCCGGCGAATGAGAGGCCGCCGTAGATGTCGACCGAGAGGCGATTGAGCCACAACAAGAGGTCGTCCTCGCCGAGCACCGAGCCGGTCGTGTCGATGCCACTCATCCGATAGACGAGCTTCTCGGTCAGCGTCAGGCCGAGCGGCAGCTCGATGATGGCACCCACCGAGATGAGGTCGCTGATGCGGCGCTCGTCGAGCACGAGCGCTTCGCCAAGCAGGCTCACGACCGTGTCGGAGCGGCGATCGACCGCGCGGGTGTAGCGCGCGATGAGGATCAGGTCGTCGTTGTCGAGCGGGCGATAGGCGAGGCCGAATGAGGCCTCCATGTCCTCGCGCGCGACGCGGCGTGTCTCGAGGTCCTGGCTCAGCACGTAGTTGAAGAGGCCGAAGATGGTGACGTTGTCGATCTTCATGTCGACGGTGTTACGCGTAAGTGCCTGCAGCACCTCGCGGAAGGCGCCGGTCGGCAGGTCGCGGTCCCAGCGGACCTCGTACACGGACCCGAAGCGGAGCCAGTCGACGGCCGCGAAGTAGAGCCCACCGGAGAGCACGTCGCGGGTGCCGCGCGAGGGATCGAACTCGGGTGCGTCGACCACCTGGCTGCGCTCGTAGGCGAGCATCAGCTTGACGCCCGGGTGCAGCTCGAACGAGCGGCCAAGGCCCATCACGGCGCGGTTGGTGCGACCACCGACGCCGCCATCGAGGCGGTACTCGGAGTAGATGCGGCCGTCTTGCAGGCCGCGTCCAAGCGCATGCTCGGCGCCGACGACGGTCGCGCCGACGACGCGCCCATTGCGGTCTCCGGGCTGGATACGCTCCTCGAAGTACGCGCGCGAGTCGTCGCCCAGACGCGTCGTGAATCCAAAGCGCGTCGCGTTGTCGCCGTTCCAGCGCAGCGACTCGCCGAGGCGGATCGCGAGGTCGTCGCTCAGCTGGTACTCGAGGCCGACGTTGGTCGTCAGGCGGTCGCTGGTGTCTGCGCCGAGCACGGTATCGTCGCCGCCGACCAGGACCTCTTGCGAGGCGATGAAGCGGAGGCGCGGGGTGATGCGGTAGATGGTTCCCAGTGCCAACGCGGTGGTGTCCGTGACCTGGCCGTCGAGGTCGTCGCGGTGTTGGCCGTACGCGAGCTCGCCGTACACCGTTCCGCCCGAGATGCGATGATCGTAGCGGCCCAGCATGCGGTTGCGCACGACCGCGCGCATGCCGGTCAGGAATGTGTCGTCGGCCACCAGCGTGGTGCCGCCGTCGTAGCGGAGGTGGATGCGGCCGTCCTCGTTGGGGGCCCAGGTCGCTTCGCCACCCCACTTCTCGGTGGCCTCTTCGGCGGCAAGCCCGGTCGCGTGGAAGCCGGCGGACACCATCTGCCAGTGCAGCTTCACCTGGAGGTCGAGGTCCTTGACGTCGAAGAGCTCGCCGACGTCGGCGTCGAGCCCGACCAGGAACGCGTCACCACGATCCTTGGGCGACCGGTCGAGGTCGCGGAACGCGATGCCACCATCGAGCGACACACGCGTGCCACCGTCCTTGTCGGTGCCGTTGGCATACTCGGCATAGAGGTGCGACTTCTCCGACAGCGCGACCTTCGCGTGCAGGCCCCACAGGACGTAGTCCTGATCGCTGCCGGAGGCGCCCGCGGGGCGGCCTTCACGCACGATGCCGGCGCCGATCTCGACCACCCCGAACAGTTCCTGCTTGGCCTGTACACCCCAGGCGATGTCGCCGGCCGGGCGCACCGCGCGCGCCTCGTAGTCGACATCGAGCCACACCTCGTGGCCGTCGAGCACCGCGCGCCCCGTGAACGGCTGGAAGCCAGCTAGCTGGAAGAACGGGTCGATGACCGCCGAGATGGGGCCCATCGTCATGATGCGGCCGCTCGCGTAGTCGACGCGGTAGTGGACGTCGCGGGTCAGGGTCGCGCGCCCGAGCTCCAGCTGGGTGTCCTGCTCGCGCACGACGATCTCGAGCTTCTCGCTGCCCTCGATGATCTCCTTCGAGCTCATGTAGTAGACGCTGCCGCCGGTCGCGCGCAGCTCGTCGTGACGGCGCACGAGGCGGCGGTTGTCGTCGCTGACGTAGGCCTTGAGGCGCGTGCGGAAGCCGTCGGCCAGCTCGTGGTCGATGTCGAGCTTGGCGCCATCGAACGTGCGATCGTAGCGCAGCAGGTGGATGCCGCTCACGTCGGTGCGGAAGCTGCCGTACATCAGCTTGGACTTGTCGGCCTCGACCATCAGGTAGAACTGCCCGCGGGCATTGGCATCGCGCACGTCGTCGCTCGCGTCGCCATAGATGAGGTAGTCGCGCGTGGGGTCTATCACCTGGTCGAAGAACGGCGAGAAACCGTTCTTCCTCGCGCTGTCGAGGTGGGCTGTGACGAACAGGTCTTTCACGAGCGCGCCACCCGACACGCGGCCCTTCACGTAGAGCGCGCCGCGGCCTGCGACGAAGAGGCTGTCGTTGGCGGTCTGCTCGTACACGTCGCGCTCGCCGAGGCGGGCGCCGAGCTGGCCACCGACGCCGTCGACCAACGCGAGCAGGAAGATCTCTGTGTCCTTCACCTTCACCGGCCAGTCGAGCCTGGCAACGTTGCCGGCCTTGTCGGTGCTGACGATCGAGAGGTTCTTCGTGTCCGATTCCAGTATTACGAGCCCGCCGAAGCGGCCCTTGGTATCGACCCGCAGCGGCTGGTCATTGATCGTTATCGTGTTGGCCGGGTTGGTGCGACCCGAGACGAACAAGCGCGGGCTCGCGAGCATCGCGTCCTTGGGCGGCAGGTCGATCTGCAGGTCGTCGGCGGTCACCTTGTTCGGGCCCGAGTCGTCACCGACCACCAGGGCGCCGGGACCGAGCACATCGCGCAGCGACTTGCCGCCGAAGCGACGCAGCGGGTCCTTGGCGAGGTCATCGTGCGACGGGCCCACCTGAGTCGGGGTAGGTGCTTTGTCGAGGAGACCTTCAGGCTTCACGCCTTCGGGAGTCGGCAGGCCGGTGATCGGGTCCTTCTTGTCCTTGCCGTCGTTCTTGCCATCCAGGGAAGGCGCGTCGAGCTCCGGGAGCGCTGCCTTGGGATCGCGCTTGGGCTTCACGCCCGGGTCGATGATGAGGGCCCCGCCTTCGTCGACGCCGGGCGTCTTCTTCGGGCCTTCGATCATGCCCTGCACGACCGTGCGGCGCGCACCGTCGCCACCTTGCAAGCTGACCGCGACATCGGTCGAGCCGGGCACGCGAGCGACCGTCGCGAGGAAGGAACCGCCGTCGTCGATCGGCACCGGCTGGCCCTGCACGAACGCCTGCGCCGCGAACTTCGGCAGCGGCGGCACGGGCAGCTTTCGTTCGTCCTCGGGCGGCAGGATGACCAGCTCGATGCGCTTATTGAACGCGCGGTTGCGCGCGGTCACGTTCGGGCGTAACGGGCGCGTGTTGCCAAAGCCCATGGCGAAGAACTTGTCGCTCGTCAGGCCCAAGGTCTTGCGCGCGTACACGCCGAGATTGAACGCCGCCCGGCGGGTCCTGGTGAGATCCACTTCGTCGCCGCCCGACGGGTCGGTGTGGACTTCTATCAAGAGCCGCGCACCTGGCGTCTTGTCGAGCGTCTGCTTGGCGCGCTTCAAGAGCGCCATCAGTTTCGGCGTCGGCTCCTCGACCTTGGTGAGGAGGTTGTCGCGGGCGATCGTGCGCGACACTTCCTTGACCGCACCTTCCGGGCTCCAGCTGGTGCCGATGACGACCGGCGCGCTCTCGAGCCGCTCGCCGTAGCCGTCCGTGATGACGAGCCGCACCTCGTGCAGGGCGCCACGACGCAGCACGCCGACCGCACCCTCGGGGTCGAGGCCCTCCCAGCTCATCCGCTCGGGAGGCAAGCCGCGGCCGCTGAAGGCGCGCACCAGCTCGCGCGTCGCGCCGTCGACGTGGGTCACCTCGATGGTCCAGTTGATCGCCTTCGCGCTCGCGACCGCGCCCTCGAGCTTCGGGTAGAACGTCAGCGACTTCGGCAGTTGGCCCGGGCGCCACGGCAGGTTCAGCGCCTGCACGCGCGCGCGCTTGCCCTGCGCGGTCATCTGGTCCGCCTCGACCGTGAGGGTTGCGCGTCGCGCGTTCGCGACGAAGCCTTCCCACGCGACCGTGAGGTCTTTCGTGTTGCCGCGCAGCGTGAGGCTGTTGGCGTCGATGGGGGGCGCGGGGCCATCGGCTCCGGCCAGGATGAGCTCGCTCGGCTGCTGCATGTTCTCACTGCAGCGCGCGCCGAAGCTGTGCTCGACGAGCAGGCCACCGGTCAGGTCGAGGAGCTTGCTGACCGGGGTCGTGAGCTTGGCGCCAGGCGGCAGCGTGTTCACGTCGAGCTTGACGAGGTGGGCGCCCGGCTTGAAGTCGCGCAGGTGGAAGCGCCCATCGCGGTCACTGTCGACGACACGGCCGTGGTCGCCCGCGATGCGCACGCCGCCGATGCCCCGCTCGCCCTCGTCGCGCTTGCCGTCGCTGTCGTTGTCGCAATAGACGGTGCCCATCACGACCGCGAGGTCAAGCTCGGGATCGGCCTCGATGCGCAGGCGCGCGACCGCGTCGCTCGAGATGCGGGTGCCGTCACTGGTCACGAGCCAGGCCGCGTGGTTCGACTCGGTGTCTACCTCGGCCGTTGGTAACGCCCGGATCTGATAGCGGAAACGCAGCGCCTGGCCGGCCCCGATGTTGAGCGTCTGGGGCTGTCCGTCGCGGTCTTGCACAAGGCGCGGCTCGCTGCGCGACCTGGCGGGGTCGAGCGCGGGCACCGACTGCCCCGACGACAGGTCGATGAGGCCCGAGCCAGCGACGAAGCCAAAGCCTTTCGGCAGCCGCATCTGGAGCGCGGCGCCGCCGGACGTGCCGGTGCGCAGGATGTCGACCGTCGAGGTGTTGACGATCTCGACCATGAACGACAGCACCTCACCACGATGCGCCGCGCGCTCGTCAGGGGTGACGCGGATGGCCAGCGCTTCGGGCGGCGGGGTCTGGGCCGACGCCGACACCGTCATCACGAGGGCCAGCGTGAAGGCCACAAGCGCTGCGAAGCGTGACGAGCCGAGAGCAACTTTTAGCGACGAGCGCATGCAGGCAAGACTCCCGAGCAGGATTCGCGAGCGACAGGCAAAAGCCATGCTTGCACACGGCCTTCAGCTAGCGAAACCGGCGCACTCTAGCAGCCGTCCGGCCAATGCGAAAGCGCCTCTGCGCGGCTTACTGCGGGTTGAAGAGCGACAGGTCCTTGACCATCTTGTAGCCGCCTGCGCCGCCCTCGAGGGCCGCGCCACCCACGACCAGAGCCATGCCGTCGAGGTTGACGACGCGATGTCCGATGCGGTCGCTGGGCAGGTAGGGCACCTGACCGACGCCGTTCGGATTCCAGGACGAGGCGACTTCGATGCGCAGGCTCGGCGGGACGGTCGTGGCGTCGATGAACTCGTGCACGACCTCGAGGCTCGCGATTGGGCGCAGGGCCGAGCCGTCGGGGGGCTCGTTGCCCATGCCGCCGGCCATGCACACGAGGTTGTCGGCGAGCAGCGTCGCCTGATGGCCGCCACGCGCGGTGCGCATCCGGAAGCCGCCGTTGTCCTCTTTGAAGGCGGTCACGCCGACCTCGAAGACGTCGATGGCCGCCAGGGCGCCCTTGCGCAGCGTGTCGGTGAAGCCACCCGCGACGTAGATGTAGCCGCGCGCGGGCACATAGACCGCGCTGTGCATGGTGCGCGCGCCGCCCGGCAACGCCTTGGAGACAGGGATCAAAGCGCGCGCGACCGAGTCGTAGAGCATCGCGGTCGCGTGCACGAACGACGGGCTCTCGCCACCGGTGATGAGCACCGCGGGCTCGGGCCGGCCGGGCAAATAGAACGTCGTCGCCTGGTGATGGCGGCGCGCGAGGTTGTCGGGCAGGGGCTTGGCACCGCCGGTCTGGGTCGAGCCGGAGACGGGATCCCACAGCTCCCAGGTGCCGAGCTCGTCGCCGCCGACCAGCAGCATCAAGCGCGTGCCTTCGTCGAGCAACGTCGCGGTGTGGCCAGCGCGCGGCACCGCCATCTTGGGGAGCTGCGCCGGCGCGCCACCGAGCACGCCCGGCGGACTGTAGAGCTCGGCCGTGTCGGTCGGGTTGCCATCGGCGCCGTAGCCGCCGGTGATGATGACCTGTCCCGACGAGAGCGCGGTCGCGGTGTGCCACGTGCGCGGGAAGATCATCTGCGAGCGGGACCCGAGCTCACGCGTTTCGAGGTTGATCGCCTCGATCGAGTTGCCGATCGTCTGGAAGCCGAGCCCGTTCCACCAGGTCGAGGCGCTGTTGGTGATGGTGCCACCACCGGTGATGACGATCTCGCGTGCCGTCACCGTGACCGCGTGCCCGACGCGCGCGTTGGCGAGCTGCTGCGGGGCCTTGGTGGTGGTCGAGATGAGCGGCAGGAAGCTGTTGACGCGCGCGAACAGCACGTCCAGCTCCTGGACTGTCGCGCCCTGCGGGACCTCGAGGCTCGAGGCGCGACCACGCGCGACGACGAAGCCCGGCGAGCCGCCGGCATCGGACCAACCTTCGACGATGAGGTGCCGGTCTTGTCCTGCGAGCGAGAATGGGACGCCGTCGAGGCTGCCGCTGCCACCCGCGACATACGGTACCGTATGGGTGAACGGCACGGGCAGCCCGTCGCCGGTCATGACGAGGCGGATCCAGCCGACACCCGCGAATGGGTCGGAGGCGCCACTTGGCCCGTAGAGGTGCACCTCGAGCCCGGGCGCGCTGGCGGCCTTGCCGTCGTTGCTGTCGCAAGCGGCGAGCGTCGCGCCACAGAGTGCGAGGCCAGCGAGGAGGGACGAGCTGAGGAGTCGATTGTCGCGCTGCATTCTCGTCACCACGTCACTGTCGTGCGGAACCCACCGGGGCCGCTCGTGCCGCCGTCTTGCGACAGCGCAATCGCCGCGCCACTACCGATCGCCAGGCCACCGACGATCGTCCAGAACCACCACGTCTCGTAGAACTCGTCGTCGTCTTTGGGCGGCGGCTCGTCCCACTTCTTCGGCGGGTTGGTCACGTTCGCCTCGATCGGGTCGAGCACGAGCGGGTCGAGCTTCTTCGGCTCGACCTTGACGACTTTCGGTTCGACCTTGGGCTCGACCTTCACGACCTTCGGCTCGACTTTCGGTTCGACTTTCGGTTCGACTTTGGGCTCGACCTTCACGACTTTGGGTTCCACCTTCGGCTCGACCTTGGGTTCGACCTTGGGTGCGATCGCCACGACCGGCGCGTCGTACATGGGCGAGCGACCCGTCAGGACCTTGTTGTCGGGCATCTGCACGACCATCGCGCCAGTCCGCTCGCACAGGTCCAGGAGGGCTACCTGCAGCCCACCGAGGTCACTCGACACGTCCGCCGGGTCGACCGCGCCGACGCGATTCTTCGCCGCGTCCCACACGAACATCCCGACCTGGAAGTTGGCCTTGTCCTTCTTGATGTACGTGAGCGCTATCGCGTCCAGACGGTTGGCCTTCGCGAGCTTCTTCGCTGCCTCGATGAACGCGGGCCCGAAGTCACCGGTGCGCGCGAACACCTCGAGCCCGGTCTCCGGCTGGGCCGGTCCGTTGTTCGCAGTCGGCGGCGCGACCGTGCCCGGCTTCGCGACCAGCGTCGCCTGCACCTCGACCCCCGCGTCGGTCAGCGTCACGAGCTGCCCATAAGGCTCGAAGCCGTCCGCGACCACGCGCACGACGTGGTCACCGCGCGTCAGATCGCCGAGCGTCAGCGGCACCGCGCCGCGGTTCTTGCCGTCGACATACACGCTCGCACGCGCCGCATTTGCCATCACCTTGAGCTGCACGCCGGCTGGCGCGAGCCGCGCACGCACGCCCTTCTCGACCGCCAGCGCGTTCTTCGGCGCGTCGGCCGGCAGCTGCATGTCTGGGTTCATCCCGAGCGCGCGCGCCAGCTCCTCCTCGCCATTGTCGTCATAGCCCGACGCGAAGTACGCGAAGGCCCGCCCTAGCAGCGCCTTCACATAACGATCGTGCTCGTCCAGCTGCGCGAGGTCCTTCTCGTAGAGCGTTATCGCCTTGGTCCACGTCTTGACCGCCTCGCCCCACTTCTTGCGCGCGGCCTGCTTCTGCGCCTGCTCGGCCGCCTCGTCGGCGCGCTTGATCGTTCCGCCGGCCAGCGACTCGTCGACCTTGCCAGTGAGCTCTTCCGGCTTCTTCGGCGCCTCGATGGGAGCCAGCGCCGCCGCCGGCACCATCTCGAGCTTGCTGTCCATCGACAGCAGCGTGTCGAGGTATCCCTCCGAGCGTGTCTGCACGATCGCGGGCACCTCGGTCGCGCGCTGCACGCGCACCAACAGCACCCGCTTCTTGGGCGCCGGACCCGCGGCGAAGGCGGTTCCCAGCGGTGCCAGCAACATCGAGAAGATGGCTATGCACGCCGTGAGGGTCCGTCCTTCCCGCTGAAATGGTGAGGGCAGCTTCCTTGGCGCGGCGTTCTTGTGCATGCTCTCGCTCCCGCTCGTGCCCGGCTGGGTCTGGCGTTCAGAGCCGCGTAGACTGAAGCGTCCGCGCCGCCAAGTCAAACCTCAAAACCGTTTAGAGGGCAGCCGCTTCGAGGCCTTCGCTCACGCATTGCAACCGCCCCCACCGCCAGCACCGCAGCCGCCATCGGCCGCCCCCGATACCCCTCCTGACGCGGGCGGCGCTGGCTCGCCGCAGGCGCTCTCGCGCGAGATTTGGAAGGCGCTGGCGATCGTCTTCGGCGGCACGTTCGTGCTCGCGATCATCCAGTGGGTGCTGCCGTTCACCGCCAGCTTCATGCAGGTCGGGCTCGCGCTCATCCTGCTCGAGGTGCCGCTGCGGCTGGCGCTGAAGCCTTCTGCCAGCAACGATCCGCGCCCGCTCTGGCTCCGCATCGGACCCCTCGCGCGTGGCTTGCGCCTCGGTGGTCTGACCATCCTGCTGGTCTTTCCGCTCTTCGTCGCGGGCTTCCACCTCGTCTACACGCAGCTCCTCGAGCGACCCTCCGACTGGGACGTCGCCCGCCTCGCGCGCTGGTCCGAAGACCTCGAGTACGCGCCATCACAGGCTTGCGGCCGGCCCGAGACATCGGTGTGGACGCAGGAGGACCAGCTCTGGATTGCGGCGCCGCGCACGTCACGCCTCGAGGTTCGTCTCGTGAGCGATCGGCCGCTGGTCGCCAGTCAGCTTCGCTGCTCGAAGGGCTCGTTGCCTTCGCCCGGCGCGCTGCTCGCGCCCGGCACCGACGGCGTGTATCGCCCTGCGCAAGGGGTCGGCGTGTTCTTCAGGCTGGCTGGCGCGACCTCGTTCACGTTGAACATCGCGGACGAGCACGGGCCTATCAGCTCCGACAATCTGCGCCAGGGACATCGCTCGCTCGCGGCCGATGACGACGGTCTCATCGAGGGCTCGCGCGGCTACTGGTGGCTCTTCGCGTACGTGCTCATCCACCTGGGCCTCGTCGCGTACCCAGAAGAATACTTCTTCCGCGGCTACCTCTTGCCGCGCCTCGACACGCGCTTGGGAACGCCGCGCCGCCTCTTCGGCGTGCAGGTCGGCTGGGGCCTTGTCCTGTCGGCGCTCGCGTTCGCGCTGCTGCACCCGATCCTCATCCCCGGCGCGCATCGCCTGCTGGTGTTCTTCCCGGCGCTGCTGTTCGGCTGGCTCGCGGCGAAGCAGCGTGAGCTCGGCGCGGCGATCCTGGTGCACGCCTTCTCCAACGTGCTACTCGCGATCGTCTCGCGGATGTACTCCTGATGACGTCCACCGCTACCCCGCCTCGCACCCTCAGCCGCGCCCTCGGCGTCGTCGCCGCCACGGCGCTCGTGGCGGGCACCATCATCGGCACCGGCGTCTTCGCGAAGCCGGCCGTAATGGCGCAGGGGGCGGGCTCCGAAGGCCTCGTGTTGCTCGCGTGGATCGTCGCCGGCCTGCTCTCGTTGGCGGGCGCGCTGACCTACGCAGAGCTCGGCGCGCTGATGCCCGAAGCCGGCGGCGAGTACGTCTATCTGCGCGAGTCGTATGGCCGCTTGCCGGCCTTCCTGTATGGCTGGATGCGCTTCTTTATCGGCTCGGCCGGGTCGATCGCCGCCTATGCGGTCGGCTCCGCGAAGTTCCTGTCGGTCATCGTCGCGGTCGACCTGTGGCCAGGCGGCAAGGACGGGCTCGCGGTCACGTTCATCGCGATCTTCGTCGTCACGAACTGCCTGGCGCTCAGGTTCGGTGCCCGCCTCCAGACCGCGCTCACGGCCCTCAAGGTCGTGTCGATAATCGGCCTGTGCATGGCGCTCTTCGCGCTTGGCAGCGGCCCCGCGCCGACCTCACCCGAGCCCGGCTTCCAGGGCGTGGCGCTCTTCGGCTCGGCCGTCATCGCGGCGCTCTGGGCGTTCGATGGTTGGAACAACCTCGCCATGGTCGGCGGCGAAATCAAAGACCCGCAGAAGAACCTGCCACGCGCGCTCATCTTCGGTATGGCGCTGGTCGCGGCGCTCTACCTGCTGGCGAACTCGGCCTATTTCCACGCGCTCGACTTTCACGCGGTGTCGGCCTCGTATTCGACCGCGCACAAGGACGCCTTGCCCGTCGCGACCGCCGCCTTGGCCGCGGTCACGGGACCCAGCAGCAGCGGTGTCTCCGGCCCGGTCATCGTCGTGTCGATCCTCTTCGTCGTCTCGGCGCTCGGCGCGATGAACGGCTCGATCATGACTGGCTCGCGCGTGCCGTATGCGCTCGCTCGCGATGGCCTGTTCCCACGCGCCCTGGCCGCACTCTCGACGCGCCACGTGCCGGTCTTCGCGGTCGTCGCACAAGGCATCGTGGCCGCCATCCTGGCGCTCTGGGGCACGTTCGACCAGCTCACCGACGCGGTCGTGTTCGCCTCGTGGATCTTCTACGGCCTGTGCACCGGCGCGGTGTTCATCCTGCGGCGACGCATGCGCGGCACAGGTCGAGTGCCGCCGTATCGCACGCCGTTCTATCCGGTCCTGCCAGCGGTCTTCATCGCGGTGACGCTGCTGTTGCTGCTCGTCACGGTGATCGCCGACCCGCTGGCGACGGCCCTCGGGCTCGGCATCATCGCCGCAGGCGTGCCGGTCTACCTGCTCGCTGCGCGCCGAGGAGGCGCCCCAAGGGAGCGATGAGGCGTACGCTTCACGCCGCAAGAGCGACCGAGGGACCGACGACGGGGTTGCCCCGGCTCCGAGCGAATCAGGTAAGGCGCTCGAGCAGGTTCTTGACGGCGGTGAGCCACGGCTCGATGCCGGCCTCGGTCCAGTGCTGGCGCAGCGCCGACTTCTCGTCGAGGATGCCGCGCACGGCGACGCGCGTCTTCGCCATCAGCTTCTTGTTCGGGACGGGCTTGCCCTTGGTCGCCGCCTTGATGGCGTCCGGCAGGGTCGCGGCCGGGAAGCCCATCAGGGCCGCCACGAGCTCCGACGCGAGCAACACGTCGCTCGTCTCGCCGAGGTCGTCGGCGTCGAACTCGAAGGTGTCGTCGATGAAGTCGACGGTCGGGTCTTCGATGAACTCCGCGAAGTAGGCCTTGGCCCGCACGGTGTCGAAGGCATGGGTTTCAATGATGTCCGAGGTGCTCATGCGGCGCGTCATGGCACGGGCGGCGCGGCGATGCCACTGCGAACTTTGGGCGGCCGTTACGGTGCGAGTCCACAGCCCGGCAGCGCCGTCGCCGTGCGCCGCAGCCAGACCCGGGTGGCGACGGATATCCCGGCTTGGGGCCCGGTGTGCGCGATCATCCCGAAGCCACCGGTCGCGACCGGGGTCGCGCCCCACAGAATCGGTCCACGCGGCAGGAACGTGCGCTCGACGTCGCGGCCCGCCAGGTCGCTGCGACCGAGCCACGGGCCGTTGCCGTCGTTGGGCGAGCCGGGATCGCCGACGCGCAGTCGGTGCCGACCAGGTCGAGGCCGCCAGCGCGCACGACCACCGCCTCCGCGCCGACCGGCTGACGCCACACCTGCGCGCCGTCGACCGTTACGCGCCGCAGCCAGCGGTCGCGGTCAATCGTGCCCCATAGAATGATGTCGCCGCCGTCGAGCGCGTTCTTACTCCCGGGCTCTTCCGAGCTGCTTTCGCCAGCGACCAGGAAGCCGCCGTCGTCCAACGCGATGAGGTCGCTCAGCCGCTGGGGCTGCGCCAGTGTGATGGTCCCCGTGACCTCGCCGCGCGCGTCGTAGCTCAGGATGAATGACTCGCCGGGCGAGAACTGACCTTGCCAGCCGCCGACGACCAGCGTGCCGTCGGGCCGCGCGCTGACGGCCTCAGGGAAGCGAAACGGCACCGCGTCGACGCGCGTGAAGCCGACGACCGCCGACGCCGTGCAGCTCCCGCGCTCGCAAATGCCACCGACCGAGCAATTGTCTGGGACCTCGCATGACTCGGCGTTGGCCTGATGCGAGCAGCCGCTCGTGGAGTCACACGCGTCGTTTGTGCACGGGTCGTGGTCATCGCAGTCACGCGCCGTTCCTTCACAAGCGAACGCTGCGACGCACGTCTCGCCGACCGTGCACGCGTCGCCGTCGTCACACACGGCGCCGGTCGCGATCACCTCGGGATCGCAGGCCGCGACATCGCGGCAGACGTTGGCGACGCAGCGCACATCACCCACGGGCGAGCAGTGGCCGGCCGTCTCACAGCCGCGACCGGGGCCGCGCTCGAAGCCGCAGTCCTGTTCGTCGATCACCGCGGCGTCAGCCTGGAAGCCCGACAATCCAGCCGCATTGACGGCCACATCGCAGTAGGTCCCGCAGCGCAAATCCACACTCGCGCGCACGCAGTCGGCGTTCGTCTCGCACACGCCATGTGCCGCCGCCGCGGTCGTGAGCCGCGCATGCACGAGGGCGTCGATCTGCGAGCACGCGGTGCAGGTCTCGGAGGTGGCAAATTCGTTGGGCCCGCAGCCGGGCGAGCAGCTCGTGAAGAAACAGGTATCATCGAAGAGCATATAGACCCCGCCATCGCTGCAGCCATAGCCGCTGCCGGCCGACGTGATGCCGCAGCAGCTCTGCGGTTCGTCGCCGCAAAAGCCTTCGAAGGTGCACGTCGCGTAGCGGCCGGGGTCGACGATCGGGCAGCTCGTGAAGGGCGGCTGGGCCACCTCCGAGCCGTCCACATCACTCACGTCGGCGACATCACGCGGAGCTTCGTCCTTCGCGTCACAAGCCACCACGAACACCAGCAAGATCCCCAAGCGCATAGCTACCTCTCGTGCGAGAGGCACACTCTGCCCGAGTGCCCGCCATAAAGCTTGGCGAAGTCGAATTCGCCGAGCAAGAGAAGCCGTCTTGAGGCGAGGGCAACCAGAAATGCGCTGGCGAGCAGCGAAGCGTGGCGAGGCGGTACGTGCAATTGACCGACAATCATGCGCCTCGTAATGTGCCTCGCCCGCGCAAAACCGCCTCGTTCCATCCGGATGCAGCCATGCCACTGACCTCGCTCCGAGCGCTTGCCGCTCCGTCCTGCGCCCTCGCATTGCTGGTGCTCGGCGCCTGCGACAGCGACAACCCGCCCACCCGCGATGGCAGCCAGACCGACGCCACCGACACGCTCGCCGCCGACACCCGAGGTCCCGAGACGAGCGACCCGTCGGACAGCGCCGTCGCGGACGATCTCGCCTTCAGCGACGTCGAGACCACGCCGCCCGACCCGTGCGATCCCAATCCCTGCACGCTACCCGACCTCGCCACCTGCTCGCGCGACCGCCGCTTCGCGTTCGCGCCCGGCGAAGCGCTCTGCAGCGAGCTCGCCAACGCGCCGATGTGCGACTACCCGACTGACGAAGCCGCCTGCGGTGCCGACCGCTTCTGCAGCCTCGGCGACTGCCTCACGATCGGCACCATCTGCGACTACCCGACCGCAGGCGACTGGTCGTACGGGTCGCGCCTCGCCGTCCCGGGTCAGTCCGAGGAGCTCGACCCCGAGACCGCGCGGCCGATCGACGATTGCTGCTTCGATCTCGACGGCGACGGCGCCATCGACAATGCGTTCGGCGCTTCGATGCGGCAGATAAAGCCGCTGCTCGGCGACATCAACGCGTTCTTCGCCAAGCAGATCGAGACCCTCTCGTCGGCCAGCATCTACCAGCTCCGTGGCCCCGCCCGCGTGCCCGGCGAGCTGTCCCCGTCCGGCCGCTTCGACGTGCTCGGCCTCCAGGGCGATGAACGCAACGGCACCAGCTACACCTCGGCCGCCGCCGGTGACGGCGTGTTCGTCGCGAAAGGCGCGTCCTTCATCGACAACACCGTGACGCCGCGCGCCCACTACGAAGTGGTCGTCGACCACGGGACCATCGTCAGCGCCGACGGTGTAATCGGCTTCCTGTCCGGCATCGGCAAGCGCAACGCCGAGTTCGACGTCGTCGCCATGGACGGCACCATCGCCTACGACCCGACCCGGCCCGGCTTCACCCTCAGCGACGGCGCCGGCGGCCCTGCGCGGGCGGGCATCCTGATGCGCCAGGCGGAGTGGCTCGGCATCTGGAACGCCCACGCACGCGAGTACTGCACCTGCACGACGTTCCCCAACGACGACGCGATCGACATCGCCGGCCTCGCCTGCAACACCCCGCTCGAGCAGGACTGCCAGGAGACCGACGATATCTGCAAGGTCCTCACGAGCCCGCTGTGTGCCGCCGTGATCGACCTGATGAGGCCCGATCTCGACCTCGATGGCGACGGCGTGCGCGAGACGATCAGCGGCGGTCTGCTGATGTGGGCGGTCCCGGTCACGATCCTACCCGGAATGAGCAGCGGCAACTGTCCGAGCCCCTGACCATCACTCGCCGCAAAGCGGCCCAGACATGAGCAGGTCACCGCGCGCATCGGTGTCGCACACGAGCTGGCGTGCACCCGCGCGCAGGATGACCCGGCAAGCGAAGCCCGCCGTGGCGCCTTCAGCCGCAGCGCCCGGCAGCGTGCCCGACCAGGAGCCCTCGCCACAGGCCACGATGTCGCTCGCATCACAGCCGGGCACCAACACCCGCAGCGTCACGCGGCTCGTCGCCACGCCGCCGCCGCCATCGACCGCCTGATAGCGGAAGCGGTCGAAGCCCACGAACCCGGGTTCCGGCGTGTAGCGAAAGCCGCCGCTCGCGCCGAGCTCGACCTGGCCGCCCGCGTCGCTCGCGACCGCCTCGCTGACCGTGGCGAGGGTGTCCCCGTCGTCGTCGACGTCGTTGACCAGGAGGCCCGCGCGCACGCACACCTCGTCGCGCGTGCACACGAAGCTGTCGTCGCCAGCGCGCGGTGCGGCGTTCGTGCGCGTGCGCATGTGCACCGCATGCGGCTGTCCACTGGTCCCGCCCCACACCCACGGCAGCCGCCCCTGGAGCGGTGCATCGCTGGGTCGCAAGAGGACCCGCGCGCGCCAATGGTAGGCGCTATCAGCGCGCAGCGCCTCGGTCGCGACGCGCAAGATGTCCCGCGTGCCGGTCTCCTCGTGCCAGTCCGATCGAGCCAGCGCCGTCAGCGCATCGAAGGGCACGTCGTACCGCTTCAGCTCCCACTCGACGCGGGTCCCGCAGCGTCCCGCTGGCGACGCCGAGCGCAGCTGGACCGCGGCGCTGATAGGGCTCTGGCCGGCGCTCCAAGGGTGGATGAGCGAGGGGGAGCCGGTGTTGGTCAAGCCCGCCGTGTGACCCTGCAGCGGGGTCGTCGCGCCGTTGCCGCGAAAGACCCGCGCGCGCTCGCGGCTCACCACCGCGACGTCGCCAAAGCCGTCACCATCGATATCGCCGCCGCCCGCGACCCGCGTCCCGACCGCCTCACCCGCGGCGCCGTCGTAGCGCCAGAACGCCGCGCTCACCAACCCGTCGGCGCTCCCGCGGAACACATAGGCGCGCCCGCCAACACCCGCGCCAGGCGCGCCGACGATGATGTCCGCGAAGCCGTCGCCGTCGACGTCACCGGCCGATGCGACCGCCGCCCCGAAGCGATCGCCACCCAAGTCCGCCTCGCCGTCGGCCGCGGCGCGGGTCAGCACGGTCGCGCCGGGTCGCAGGCCACGCGCGCGGTCACCGAAGTAGACCAGCACCCGCCCGGGCTGGTCGCCCTCGGCCGGGGCGCCGACCAGCAAGTCGCCCAGCCCGTCACCATCGATGTCGCCCGCGGCCGCCACCGCCGCCCCGAAGTGCTGGTCCGGCGCACCCCGCAGGTCATCGAGCGCGCTCGGCCCCGCGTCAGTCGACCGATAGACGCGCACCCGCTCTTCGTTCGGTAGCCCGACGACGATCTCAGCCCGCGCATCGCCATCGAGGTCGCCCGCGTACGCCACCACCTCACCGAAGCCCGCGTTCGCGAACGCGCCACGGGCACGCCAATCGGGTGCATCTGGATAGGTGACACTGGGCGGATTGAACGTCGTCGCTGGCACGCGTCGCGGCCGCGTGAGCTGGACCTCGCCGGGCGCCGCGAGGTCGAGGCTGGTGCCCGCGCGCGGGGCGCCGACCAACAGGTCGGCGACCCCGTCGCCGTTGGTGTCGCCGTCGATCGACACGGCCACACCCGCGGCTTCACCCGCTGTGCCCGCCAGCGTCCTATGAGGCGGCGTCGGCCCCTGCCACGTGAGCGTGCTGAGCACGGCCGCATCCACGAGTCCCACGAGCACCTCGGCGTTGCCGTCGTTGTCGATGTCGGTACCTCCGCTGACGCTGCGCCCGCTGCCCAACCCCCAATAGGTCAGCGCGGTCACATATGCGCCGAAGCCACCGACCGCACCCCGCCACTGGATGCAGCCACCGCGGCCACCGTCGGCGCTCGGCGAGCAGGTCACCACGTCGCCGAAGCCGTCGTTGTTGCCGTCGCCGACGAACGCCACCTGCCCGTCGCCAGGCACCTGCGCGTCGAACGCGACCTCGAACACCGGGCTGGCCCCGGGTGGCCCCGCGTGCCCGAGCTGGACCTCCACGCGGCCGGCACCTGCAGCAGCCGATACGCTGGCGCCCGCGTTCCAGCCGGGCGAGCCGATCGCGACATCGCCAAAGCCGTCGCCATTGAAGTCGCCTTGCGCGAGCGCCCTCCCGAAGCCGATGTCGACGTCGCAGTCGGGACAGCGCGTGACGCGCCACGGCCGGACGCCATCGCGCGGCCCGCCCGCGAAGACGACCAGGGCCGCGTCGCTGCGCCCGTCGACCTGCGCGCTGACGACGACGTCCGCCAGGCCATCGCCGTTGACCTCGACCGCGCTCACGACCCGCCCGAGGCCGACCACGCCCAATGCCGTGCCGACCTCGAACGGACCCGTGACCAGGGCGCCATCGGCCGCGCCGAAGTAGAGCGCCAGGCCGCCGCCGTCAGCGTGCTCGGGCAGGCCTATCGCGACATCCGCGAAGCCGTCGCCGTCGACGTCGCCCACCCCACGAAAGCCCACCGGGGCATCACCGGCAGTCGCCTCGAAGCTCCAGCTCGCGACCCCGGCAAGCCGCCCATCGGCCTGTCCGCGCACGAGCCCGACCCAGCCAGCGCCGCGCCCGGGCGCCGCGACCAGCACGTCGGCATAGCCATCCGCATCGACGTCGCCAGCCGCTGCCAGTCGCTGGCCGAGCGCCTCGCCAGCCGCGCCGAGCATGACCTCCCGCGGTGTCGCCTCGGGCCCGACGGCCGTGCCCCGGAACACGACCACGCGCCCGCCGCTATCGCCCGGCGCGCCGACGACCAGCTCGGAGAAGCCGTCACCGTCGATGTCGCCGCCGACGATCGCCGCGCCGAAGCGTGCCCCGGCGACCCGCCCCTGATTGAACCAGGGCGCGCGCGCAAACCCGCCGCGGCCGCCGAAGTAGACCCACACCGCGCCATCGTCGGCCGCCAGCGCATCGAAGTCGGGCGCGCCTATCGCGACATCGGCGAAGCCGTCGCCGTCGACGTCGCCGACCGCCGCCACGACCGTGCCGAGGTGGGCGTCGCGCTGGCCGCCGGTGACCGACCAGGGGCTCACGGTGAGGCCCTTGGCGCCGCCCCGGATGAGGGCCACGCGCCCTTCGCCCGCGAACAGGCCGCCATGCCCGGGGAGCCCGACCAGCAGGTCGTCGAACCCGTCACCGTCGATGTCGCCAGCGCCTGCCAGGACCTCACCGAGGCCCTCGCCGCCAGCGCCATCCAGCCGCCACGGTTCGCCCAGGCTGAGCGGGCTCGTTACCACCTGCGGCGGTTCGCCCGTGCAGCCCGCGAGTGCCAGCACACCCCAAAGCCAGGCCAGCCGGGTCATCGCGCCTCGCAGCGCGCGCTGCCGAGGACAGCTTCACCGGCGCCGTCGAGCGCGCAGACAAGCTCCCGCTTGCCGTTGTCGACCACATGGCAGCGCAGCGACCGGGGTCCGGCGGCGGTGTCGATGATCGTGCGCAGCTCGCCCGCCGCGCAGCTCGCGAGCGTCGCCCCGAGGCAGGCGCCGCCGGGCTCGATGCTGAGCGCGACATGCGCCACCGCCGACGCGCCGTGCCCGTCGCTGACTTGATAGTCGAAGCCATCGCGGCCGCGATAGCCATCGTCGACGGCGTAGAACCAGGCGCCATCGGGCTCCATCACCAGGTCGCCGTGGGCCGGCTCCGAGACCTTGGTGACGGTCAGCGTGTCGCCGTCGCTGTCGCTGTCGTTGGCGAGCAGCCCGGGTGCGTGCGAGCCCATCCCGTGCGCGTCTTCGTTGAAGCTGTAGGCCTCGCCACGAGCGTTGGGACCGTGGTTGCGCGACGTGCGCAGGTGCACGCTCGCCGGCTGACCAGGCAAGCCGCCGTAGAGCCAGCGTGAGCTCGCCTGGATCGGTGCCTGCGCCGGGTCGTGGCGGACCCGTGCGCGCCAGTGGAACGCGCTCGCTTCGGCGAGCCCGCGAATGCGCAGCACCAGCGCTGCCGCGTCGATGTCGGAAGCGAACAGCTCGCCGCGCGCCGTGATCACCCCTTTGAACGGCACGTCCCAGGGCAGCACCTCGGCCTCGAGGCCAACGCGCGCGGGGCCCAGCGGCGACCGTCCGGCGGCGCTCAGGTCGAAGCCCTGAGCCGCGTCGCTGGCACCCCAGGCGGGGATCACCAGGCCGCTGCCGGGGCGGCGGGCGCGGGCCCGATAGGCGAACGCGGCGCCGAAGCCGAAGGCGCCGTTGCCGCGAAAGATCCGCACGCGGCCTTCGCCCGGTGTCGTCGCGCTGTCCGCGACCGAGACGACGCTCAGCTCGGGGAAGCCGTCGCCGTCCAGGTCGCCGACCGTGCCGACCGCGAAGCCGACGCCTGCATTGCTTCGATCGCCATCGAAGTGCCACGCGCGGGCATCGTCCGCGCGCAGGCCGCTGGGGCCGCCAAAGTGGACCCAGGCGCGTCCCGCGTCGGACGCGTCGCTGACGTCGAAGTACAACGCAGCGACCGCGATGTCGGCGTAGCCATCGCCGTCCAGGTCGCCCGCGCTGCCGATCGCGTCGCCGAGCTGGGCGCCGCCTTGCGAGCCCACCAGTGACGCGAAGGTCGCGAGGCCGTCGCCGCCCATGCGCACGATGTCGACCTGGCCGCGCCGGTCGGAGGCCGTGCGTGCGCCGATCAGCACGTCGCCGCGGCCATCGCCGTCGATGTCGCCCGCCGCTCGCACCTCGTGCGGTTCCTCATCGCCCCAGTGGCTGATCTCGCCCCGCACGATGTCGCCGCGCGAGCCGAAGAAGATGTCGCCCGGCCGGTCTTCCGAATCGCTGCCGAAGTCCGCGAGCCCGTCGCCGTCGATGTCGCCGAGCGCCAGCGCGTCGTGGACCCGGGCCCTCGATGTTCCGTCGTTGCGTGGTGGCTTGAGGCGCCAGGCCCACTGCGACGCGAGCCCGCCGGCCTCGCCGCGATAGAGTTCGAGCACGCCGGCGCTGCCACCTCCATCGCTCTCGATGCCGATCACGATGTCGGCGAAGCCATCGCCGTCCACGTCGCCGACGCCGTGCCCACCGACGCCGAAGCCGACCTGGTTTTCGCTTGGCCACACGCTCGCCGGGGCGCGTTCGGCCCGCGACAATAAGCCGCCGACGCTGCCCCAATAGACGTCCGCGCGCCCTTGCGATTGGCTGCCGGAGACCATGCGCGGGGCGGTCACAAGCACGTCGCCGATGCCATCGCCGTCGACGTCGCCGACGCCCTCGGCGCGGAAGCCAAACGCCTCGTGGTGGCTCGACCCGTAGAGCGTCGACATCGGCGTCGGCTCGGGTCCCCGACTGGACCCGCGCAAGAGCAGCACGCGCCCGAGCATGAGGTCGTCGCTGACGAAGTCCCAGTCGCCAACCACCAGGTCGTCGTAGCCATCGCCATTGATGTCCCCCGCCGCGGCCGCGTTCTCGAAGTCGTCGAAGACCCACTCGGGTTGCTCGGACAGTCCACTCCAGACGCCACCCACGACCTCGGTCTCAGAGCCGCCGGAGAGCCTGGACACGAGCACGTCAGCGAAGCCATCGCCGTCGACGTCACCGATGCCGGTCGCGACGCTCGATTGGGCCGGTGCGTCAGTGACGAGCCGCCGCGGTGCGCCGGGGCCTGTCGGTGTCCCGAAGACAAGCGCGCCTCCGACCAGGACATCGGCGTAGCCGTCGCCGTTGGCGTCGCCGACGGGTCCGATTGTGGCGGCGGCATCGCCGCTGATTGGCACTCGCCCGGCCAGCACCGCTCCGCGCCCGCCGAAGTAGAAGCTCACGCGCGCTTCGGCCGGGTCGGGCGCGTCGGCGAGCGCCGCGACATCGGCGAAGCCGTCGCCGTCGCAGTCGCCGATGCCGCGTACGGTACTCGCAGCGATAGACCACGCGGGCGCGCTGTCCGGTCGCGGCGCGGCACCGCGGTAGAGGTAGGCCATCGCCGCTAGCCCGTCTCCGCCGGCCGCGCCGACCAGCACGTCGGAAAACCCATCGGCGTCGACATCCCAGGCGGTACCAACCGCCGACCCGAGCTGCGCGCCGGGCTGGTCACCCACGATGAGCCAGGCGGCGCCGGCGATCGGCCGATCGGGTGCGCCGCGAAAGAGCCGCACCCGCCCGCGGTCGCCGTCGTGACCGGGCGAGCCGACCAGCACGTCGGCGTAGCCGTCACCGTCGACATCGCCGCCTGCGCCGACCGCGGCGCCGAGCCGCTCGTTGGCGGACTCGCCATAGACCACCCACGGCGGGCGCACCTCGTCGATGCCATTGAGCCCGCCGAAATAGACGCTGGCACTTCCGACGACCGCGCCGTCATAGACGGTTGTCGGGTCGCCGACGATGATGTCGCCAAAGCCATCGCCATCGACATCCCCCGCGCTGGCGAAGCTGGTGCCGTCGCCCACCCAGCTCGGCGCGGCTGCGAGGCCCTGCGCCGAGCCCCGGTAGAGGCCCACCCAGCTACCGGGTGCCACCGTCCCGCCGATCAGCACGTCGCCAAAGCCATCTTCGTCGACATCGCCCGCGAATGTGACAACGCGCGCAAACTCGCCGACCCCGTCGGGCGCGAGGGGTCCAGAAGCCGCGCAAGCGGCCCCACTCAGGGTGATGAATAGGGCGGGCAGCATGGATTCTCGCAGCAGGTCTCCAGCGGCCCGAGCGCGCCGGCCGTGTCGAAATCGACGGGCATATCGGGCGGCAATGGCACCGTGGTCGTGAGGTCTTGATAGGTGACGACCAGCACCGCCCGTCCGTCCGCGTCTCGGCGTTCGACGCGAAAGCTGGCCTGCCCACCGCTGGTCGCACCGGGCGTCTCGGCCTGACACATGAAGCCAGCGATCGACGTCTCGACCTCGCTGTCCGAATCGACCTGGCTCGTGTCCCCGGTGTCCAACGCCGTCACAGCGTCCGCGCTATCGCCTTCCGAGTCCGGCGCAATCGCGTCCCCGACGACGCAAACGCCGGCAACGCAGCGCCCACCCGCCCCACACTGCGGGTCGGTCGTGCAGGCGAAGCGCGCGTCGTCGATCCCGAAGTCGCCGAGACAGCTCGACAGGCAGCCCAGTAGCACCAGAGCACACCCGACCCCGAGCCAAAGTGGTCCGCTTCGGAATGACAAAAGGGAACTCCTGGAAGTGACGGTCGCGACCGCTCGGTCAAAGGTGAGCGACGGTAGACGAAGCCCCGGCCGGTTGGCAACCGGGCAGGGGCGATCGGGTTGCGAACATGTGGGTGTGAGCGAGATTGAGGGGAGTTCGGCGGCGATGTCGCTGTGGAAGATGATGTCGGCCAGGTGCGAACGCGTGGGTGCGAGCGAGTTTGAGGGGATGGTTCCATCTCGGGGTGCCGCCTGCGCCGGCCGTTGCCCCATCACCCCCGGACATCTGTCCCGAAAAAAATCGCCTTCGCCCCCAAGAAATGTCTGGACAGCTTTCCACGCCAACCCGGCCCGCGACCGTCGAGCGACTCTAGAATCAACGCATTCAGCCGCCTCCGTGCAGCCAACGCGTTTGATCAATGGACTCTTCTTTTCGAATCAAAAATCCCCGCCAAATGCCTCCAGGATGCATCGCCGAGCCCGCCAGAACCCGCATGCTATAAGCACTTCATGCTGTTCCCCCGTCCCATCAGGCTCACTGCCATCGACCTGGACCACCACGACAATCGCATCGCGACCCTGGGTCGTGGCCTCGGGGCCTTGCGTCTCGCGTTGGGCGAGGGCCTCTTGCGACTCTCGACCGGCGATATCCAGGATTTCGGGTTTCCAACCTTCGAGAGCTACGTGGGCGAAGCGCTCGGACGCACGGGTCGTTGGGGCGCAGATCTCCGGGCGCTGGCGCGGCGCCTTCGGGACTTGCCGCGCTTGCGTACAGCACTTGCGTCTGGCCGCCTGTCGCTGTCCGTAGTCGAGCTGGTCGCGCGCCTCGCGACGCCGGACGATGAGGCCGACTGGTTGGACCGCGTGATTGCGCGCGGCATGAACGTCCGGCAGCTGCGCGCCGAACTCAAGGAACGCAAGCTCGAGGTCTGCGACGACACGACACCGCCCCGGGTGTCGATCGCCATGACCGTCGACAAGGTCGACGCTTGGGCCTTCGAGCAGGCCCGCCTCATGGTCGAGGCGGTGGGTGCAATGCGCGGTGACGAGACGATCGAAGCGATGCTCGCCGAAGGGCTCGGCGCGCTCTTGGCGAGTCACCCGGACATCGACTTGCCGGCGACGCTCGGCGGCGCGCTCGATGTTGACGGGGCTGAGGCTCGGGCGTTCCGTCTCGAGCTTGCGGCCCTGCGCGAGCGCGCCGAAGCGGCGGTCGAGGCGATGCGGCCCAACGACGACGTGGTCCCGCCCGCCACGCTGGTCGTGACCTGGCCGGACGACCCTATTGCGCCTGCAGCCATCGACGAGCAGCTTCGCAACCTGGCGGCGACTCTGGCCATGCGCGACATCGAGCTCGGCGAGCTCGCCTGTGCCATCGTCGACCACGAGGCCTGGCGCGCGTTCGGCTATGCGTCGTTCGACCACTACTGCCGCGAGCGCATCGGGCTTGGGCCAAGCAGCGTCGCCACCCGCGTCGCGCTGACCCGCCGCTTCGGGAGCGTGCCCGAGGTCCGCACGGCGCTTGCCGCCGGCCGCATCTGCTATGAGTCCGCCGCGCTCATCGCTCGGGTAGGCGGCCCGACCAACGTGCATGCGTGGATCGAGCGAGCGACCCAACGCACAGTGAAGCAGCTCCGCGAAGACGTCGACGCGACCGAGCTCCTGGCGCGCCTCGAAGGCCACCACCCGTCCATGCTCCAGCCACCCGATGCCGCTGCGCGCGACGCGGTCGACGACATCGAGCGCGCGGTCATCGCCGCGATCATTGGCCTCCAGCGAAAGGTGCCGCCAGACATCGCGAGCCTCACCAGAGTGCCTGGGAGTCAGACGTCCGAGCCGATGTTGGAGACGAAGTCCGGCGACGCCCCGGAGGCGGGAGCGACGACTCTTCGCCTGTCATTGTCGGAATCCACCGGGCAGTTCTGGCGCGCCCTCCAGCGCCTGCACGGTCAGATGTCCGGAGGCGCTCCGTTCGTGCCGTTCCTCGTGCGGGCGGTGCTCGCCACCTGGCGGGACACGACCGTTGGCGACGTCGCCTATGCCGACGTCTACCTGCGCGACCGCTGGCGCTGCGCTTCCCCGGTTTGTCGCAGCCGAAATGTGACCCCGCACCACGTTCGCTTCCGTAGCCAAGGCGGCGGCGAAGAACGAAGCAACCTGATTTCGCTGTGCGAGCGCTGCCACCTCGAGCTCGTGCACGACGACAAGCTGCGTGTCTCCGGCCATGCCCCGTACGGGCTGACGTGGCATGCCAAAGGCTGGGCCAGCGGCTGGAAGTGCCGGCTCGCGAGAGCCTGACCACGGCGCTGGTAATCAACCGCTGGGCTTCGGGTTGACCGTCGCGTTCGCCGTACGTGCCTGCCGCTGATTCTCGGTCAGGAGCCTGGCGAGCTGTCGCGCGTCTCATCCAATCCCCGACGCCGGCGCTTTCGGCAAGTGCCCCCTCAACGACGCCCTGGGCGATCCGCGCGTCCGGCCGATTTACGATGGCATCCCGCACCTGCTGTTGCCGGTGGCCACCGACCCGCGCGTCCGGCCGATCCGGACAAGAGGCGCCACAGTCAGTGGCGACACTCTGGGTATCGCGTTCGGTGAACGCCGCCACCGATAACCCAGTGGGTATCCCGTTTTGGGGGCCGGCTCAACGAGATACCCGTTCGGGTATTGCGTCACGAGGTTGTCTGGGCGGCAATACCCAAACGGGTATCGCGCCCATCCCGCCCAATCACTGGGGTGCTCGCCTGGGTATCGGCGTTGGTGTGCCAGGGCACGCGATACCCGCTGCGATAGTTTGCGACAGAAGCCTTTGTCAGCTCTCTGGCGGCGGCGTGGGCCCTTCTTCGTCGTCCCCAGGCTCTTCCTCGCCGCGCGCCCGCCGCTCGGTGGGGCGGACGCGGGCGGCGAGGTCCTCGCGTCCAGCCAGCGTGAACAGCCCGGCCAGCGTGAGCGCGACACCCCGATAGGCGCGAGTCCATGGCTCGAGAGCGAGATCACGCGTGCCGATGGCGGCATTGAGCTCGCGCGCCTCGGTCTCGACGTCTTTCAGCGCGCCCGCGAGCGTCACTTCACGCGCGGCGATCTGCTTACCGAGCGTATCGGTAGAAACGCCGACATTGTCGCTGACATTGATGCTCAGCGCCGCGCGCACCAGCGCATCGGCCGCGCTGCGCGCATAGTCGGCCAGCTCGGTCGCAGTGGCGGGGATCTCCGCATCCAGCCCGAGCGGCTTACGCGCCTCTTTACCGACGAACGCCAACACCAGCGCCCGCGCCTGTCCAATCGCGGTCCGCACCGCCGCATGCGCCTCATCACGGGCGGTGAGGACCGCATTGTCATCGCCCGCCTCACGCTGCACCTCGAGCTCCAGCTCGTTCATCCGCGTCGTCGCCGCAACCAGAAGAGCCGCCAGCCGGGTAAACACCGCCAGCATCGACCCCGCCGGCAGCCCCAGCACCCGGTCCAGCTCGCCCGCCACCCCGGCCCCATGCGTCTCCGCCGCCACACTCACCGAGCGCGCATTCTTGATCCGCGTCGATGTCCGCTTCCCGAACGCCATACACCCTCCCTCTACTCGCCATTCGAAGTGTTGAAGTGGTCCCACCGCTCCCCAGAGCGGCCTCGCTGTCGTCGACCCCATGACGCTAAACGAACCCATGGGTGGTTGGCAACCGCAGAGCCTGAAAGATCCGCGCAGCGAGAGCAGACAGAAACTTCGCTCTTTCTGAAAACGCCGAGCCGCCCTCGCGCCACTGTGTTCCCGCCGACGAGAACGCCACGTGCTGCGCGTCCGCGTCTCCATCCTCCCTTCGCTTGCGAAACGCCGCTGCGGTTTGGTTGACCGCGTGCGCTCGCCCCGTCATCGAACTGCTACGAAACGCTCCCATCATCGAGGTTGCCGTGTCTCAATCGTCCGGTCGTTTTGCCGTCGTGCGGCTTCTTTGCCTCGTCACCTGCATCGCCGCGCCTGAGTTCGTCGGCGGTTGCGACGGAGCGGCAGTCGACGCCCAGCCAGACCCTACCGCCGCGCTGCCATCGACCATCCGATCGGCCCCGCAATCGGGCACGCCGATGGTCCAGATTGCGAGCGACCCGCTGGCGCCGCTGGTGCTCGAAAAGGGCGAGCGACTTCGGTTCCAGAACCCCCTGCGAGGGCTCGCCGCGACCTTCGAGCACGACGGCGCGGTAGCCGTCACCCTCAGCGGCGGCACGGGTCCGTTGCGCACACGACCCGACGATCGGACCGCGCTCCTGCGGTTGCGCACCGTCGCGTGGGGCCGCAGCGACGCTGTGATCGAGCTGCACGCGATGAGCCGCGTCACGCCGCGCCCCGGCGCGTGCGATGGCCTGCGCCGAACCCGCGCCGGCCAGTGCCTCGAGCGCGCCGAGCTGGTGCGCGAGGGCGCCCCGCTCGAGTGGTGGAAGAACGACGAGCGCGGGCTCGAGCAGGGCTGGACGTTCGCGGAGGCGCCCAGCGGCGCGGGCTTCCTGAGCGTCGCGGTCGCCGCCGAGGGGTGGTCTATCGAAGTCGATGCCGACGCGGCCGGCGCCACGTTCGTCAACGGCGCCGAGCGCGTGCGCTACGCCGAGCTGCGGGCGTGGGACGCCGACGGGGTCGAGCTCGCGAGCTGGATGCAGGCGGAAGACGGTGTCCTTCGGGTCGCGGTCGACGACGCTGGCGCGCGTTACCCGGTGAGCATCGACCCGCTCATCACGGCGGCGGCGTGGT
>Ga0335397_10001038_pt1 | contig 37431 bp, 35 predicted proteins | sample MAT04_FD_205740 | JGI IMG/M metagenome (GOLD analysis project Ga0335397, IMG submission 205740) | Freshwater microbial communities from Lake Fryxell liftoff mats and glacier meltwater in Antarctica - MAT-04 (spades assembly) (version 2) ... | reverse complement strand
CGACATCAACATCGACCAGACCAATCGTTCCAACGCCCGCCGCCGCGAGATACATCGCGGCCGGTGACCCAAGTCCACCGGCACCCACAATGAGCACTCGGCCGTTGCTAAGTTTTTCCTGTCCCACGACGCCCAACTCGCGCAACACGTGCTGACGCGCGTACCGCGGATGCATATAACTCGGCTGCATCTCGTTCACAGGCGCGTCAGGCACTAGCGATCTACTTCTTTTTCGGCGGCAAAACGGGCGCCGCAGTGATGTTGCGACGCGCTTCGTCGATCGCGGCGGTAGCCGCACCAAACCTTCCCACGAGATCCGTGATTTCCGCTTTGGCCAAAGTTCCGTCGCCCGAACGCACGGCTTCGTTCACGCCCGGGAAATTCATGTTGGAGTACCCGTTGTCGATATCAGCCACGTAAATCAGCGACCGATACCACGGGCGATCCTTGAGCCCTGACGGTCGAGTAAACGCTCGTTCCACCTTGAGCAGCGAGCGGTTCGTGTTTTCGCGCGTGGCCTTCGGCAGCGTGTTCTGCAGCATCGAATCACGCACAACCGCAAACCGTTCTGCCGACTTCTGCAACTGATCGATCGCGACGCCGAGCGGCGCAACGGACGTCGTATCCCAACCCTTCATCGCGAAGCCCCGACGCATCGCCGGCAAGTAGCGACGCATGGTTTGGGCGAACTCCACGTAGTCGTACGGCAGGATGTCAGCATCCGCCATGCGAACCAATATCGTGGCTCCAATTCGCGCCGCTGTTGCGTGATAGGTGAAGTTCTTGTCGCCAAACTTTTCCATCCACGCAAACGTGTCGTACGTGGAATGATACGTGCCCGCCGGCCCACCAAACCCCCACTCGGCAATCGGAATACCCAGGTGATTGTAGAAGCCAGCGAAGTCAGAACCGCCACCGGGATCGCCCATTGGAGGTGATGCGGTATCGCGAATACCACTCGTTTGCTTCCATGCGTCGTACAACATGCCGCGTCCCTGCGGGTCAGGAATGGTTTGCAGCACGTCACGCAAGACCCCGCGCAATGACGGAGTACCCCCACCGCCAAAACTCGATCCTTGTGCCGCAACATCCTGATTGAAATACGCGACAGCGCCCTTCATCAGTTTGAGCGAATCATCTTCGACGTATTCGCTGCTGCCCACGAGTCCCCACTCCTCCGCATCCCATGTGGCGAACACAATCGTGCGTTTCGGACGCCAGCCTTTCGCCACCATGTCAGAAATGGACTTCGCCGACTCCAGCACACTCACAATGCCGCTGACGTTGTCGGCAGCACCGGGTCCCCATCCATCGCGATGGCCGCCGATGTACACGTATTCATCCGGGAATTCAGTGCCGCGAATGATGCCGAACGTATCCCAGATTGTTTTCGTGCCAGCGGTTGCGGCGTCGGTTTTGACGTCAACCTTTGCGCGGGCGGGACCGGGGCCTACGTGATAGCGCATGCTCATGCCGCCCTGCCAGTTCGCGGGAATATCGACGCCGCGCAGATCCTGCATGAGTTTCTGCGCGTTGAGTGCGCTGATTGGCACGACCGGAATCTTCGGCAGCGATGTCTGCTCAACAGGAATGCGCGGTGCGCCAGGCTTCGCAGCATAGCCGGGCGTGAGTGGATCGCCCGCTCCATTAAACACACTGCCGCGCTGCACACCTTCCAACGGACGCATTGGTCCGTCGGGATACACATCGCCGCGCGCAAATCCGTCGTCCAGCGGATCGGTGTAAATCATCAACGCTACCGCGCCGCGCTTCTCGGCTTCACGCGCTTTGATGCCGCGAAAGCTTCGGCCATACCGCGCAATCACCACCTTGCCTTTCACGGATACGCCCAGGGAATCGAGCGTTGCGTAGTCTTCGATCAGGCCGAAGTTCACGAACACAATTTCGCCCTCACCAATTCCGGCGGCGCTCGAACCGTTCACGGTTGGGTACGCGGGCAACGCCGTGGCCGGATCGCCCGGAATTGCCGGCTCCACGAGATTGAGCTCGGCCGTGTCGCGTCCCATGCGCCAGACTTTCACGCCGGTTGCGTGGGGCAACCACACATCGTAACCACGAATTTCCGTCTCGATTCCCATCGCCTTCATCTGCGCGATGACGTAGTCACGCGTGCGAGCTTGCGCCGGCGTGCCGGCAACGTGGGGTTCCTTTGAGAGTTGCCGAGAGTGTTCTTTGGCGCGAAGTCCTTGCGGTCCGCCGATAGCCTGTTCTTCTATCCGACGCTGCTCCGCCGACGTCGCCGGCGAATAACCCGTCAGCGGTTTTGCTTGCGCCGAGAGCCCGGCGGGGACGATGAATGGGAGCGCTGCCAGCGCGCACGTCACCGGCGACAGTCGCCGGTGCATCAGGATTGGTAACATTGGTGGCACCAGCGGTTGGGATGCAGACAAAATGCCTCGCAGTGGTCGGGGGGACTTGTTCACGGCTGCAGAAGCAACCCATGTACTACCGTTCAAACTCTTCGGCCGCGCGCTGAATGGCCTGTTGCAACACGGCCTCCTGATCATGGCCCGCGGGAATACCGGCCGTCAGCAAACTGAATTGATGTTGCATCTCGTCGCGCAACACAGCGGCGCTTGGCGCGTGCACTCCCAGGCCCGCCAACGTCAGTGCGGCGAGTTCGCGCAGTTGCCTCACTGTTTCTGGTTCCAACGCCGCGAGTGAGGCCGGCGACGCTGATTCCACCGGCGCCGACGAACGTTCACGTCGGCGTTTCGGTACGTCAAACAGCGCCGCCATCGACGCCGGTTCAACAACGAACGACCCCGGAGTGTGTTCGAGATAACCGCTGATCACGTTTCGCCGACGCAGCGACGGCAGCAGGCGCACCACGGCTTCACGCACGGGCGAATAACGATCGATGCTTTGATTGCCGCGCCCGGTGATGAGCAGCACTTCCTTCGCGCCTTGCACCTGCATCAGTCGCAACCACTGCTCTACTTGTTTGATTGCCTGCGTCGCGGTGGGTTGCAGCGGACGCAGATTGAGCGTGCGTTCGGGACCGAAGCGCACTTCATCAAACGCCCGCGGCAGGTTGTCGCGATTTCGCACCATGACCGTTCCGAATTACTTCTTCGCGCCCGGTGAGCCATCCCTGCGGGCCGTCGGTGCGGTCGCCGGCGCCAGTGGGCGCAACGCCTCTTTCAGAATCTTGCCGTCGATTGGCTCGATCGGCGCAATGCCAAGCGCGGCTGCCAGCGTAGGTGCAACGTCCACCGTAAACACGGCGCGTGTGTAACGGCCTGGTTTGAAGGGTGGCCCCGCAAATACAATCGGCACCCAGGCATCAAGTTGATTGGGCGTGCCGTGGGTCGCGTAGTTCACCGTCGACCAGTAGTAGTACGGTTTGAGCGAGACCGCGAGGACCGCTTCAAGATTGTCGGGAATCGCGTGCAACCAGCGTCGCGCAATCACGTTGCCGGATTTGGCGAGTGCCGGCAGCTCCTCCTTGGCATACACCGACTGAATGCCAGGCAGAGCGGACCACTGTGCCTTGAGGTTGCGCACGACCGAATCGACGTTGATGCCTTTGGCGCGCAGACGTTCGCGCTGGAGCATGATCATGCCACTCTCGAAATCGAGGACATCGCTTTCAACGCCCAGCGCAATGAGACGGCTGCGCGTGGCGTCCATCAGCGGCTTGATGTTGACCTTGCCGCGCGATGAGTCCGTTCCAGCAAAGTGCAGCCCAGGAAACGGTGAGACGCCGTGATCCGAGCTGAGTGCGAGGATGATCGTTGATGAATCACGCAGCACAAACAGCGAGTCGAGAAACTTGCCCAACGTGCGATCGAGGCGCAGCAACTGATCGTGCAACTCGCGTGAATCGGGACCGTATCGATGGCCGATGGCATCCGTCGTCGACAACGACATCGCGAGCACATCGGTGCCGTTACCCAACCCCAGTTTGAGTTCATTCACACCATTGAGCCCGAATGCCGCCGTGATCTCGTCCATCCACGGCACTTCCGTAAACCCGTCCAGCGCCTTTTTCACATCGGGATCGAGCTTGTGCGGGAAGAGGAAGTCCTTGCCCAGGTTTTCGATTGGTTGTGAATCGGGCTCCACGTAGCCTGTCGTCGGCAACAGCAAATTCCACGTTTGGCCGAGGTACGACTGAAACATTTGACGGGCGTTGAACTTCGATACCCAGGTCGGTAGGGTGTCCGCGTAATATCGACTGGTCGTGAAGTTTCCGTCCAGCCCGTACCAATACACGTTCTGATGCGCGCGACCGAGCGGGAGAATCGCACCGCGATCCTTGCGCGAAACCGAGAGCGCCTGGCTCCATTGGTTGTCGCTGCGAATCCAGTCGAACAGCGCGGATCCGCGAAAACGAAACGGGGATGCGCCGCCGCCTTTGCTGCCAAGCAGCAGTGGTGTTTGCGGATCCTGCACACCGGCGGCGTTGCGCACGATGCCGGTGTGACTGGGATAGCGACCCGACCAGAGGGTGGCGTGACCGGGCGCCGTTTCCGTCGCCGCGTGGTCGTGGGTGGCGTTCGTGAAAAACGCGCCGTGATCCGCGAGCCATTTGAGACCGCCTGTGTACTGCGACTTGTAGCGATCGATGTAGTCGCCGCGCATTTGGTCGACGGTTAGTTGCAGCACGAGCCGAATGTGTGGTGGCGCCTGAGCAGGTGTTGCGGTCGCGGAGGTCGTTGCGGCAGTCGCAGTCGTTGTGGTCTGCGCAGTGACGACTGCTGATAGCAGCGAGGTAACAAGCGCCGCAGTCCAGCGGCTCCGGGCGGAAGCAGAGGGGATCATCATTGTCCGAACAATCTAAGCTTGCGAGGCCATACCTGCGGCAGCGTAGCGAGGCCATACCTGCGGCAGCGTAGCGAGGCCATACCTGCGGCAGCGTAGCGAGGCCATACCTGCGGCAGCGTAGCGAGGCCATACCTGCGGCAGCGTAGCGAGGCCTCAACCGGCGGCACCTGTCCGTCCTCCCGCGCGTCGCCGGATCGACGAGCCAGGACAGGTGCCACACCGCCGGTGAGCAAGCCACGCCGACATTGACGAACCATCCGTCGTTGCCAAGCGACATCGTGATTACAAACGACCGTCACGACATCGCACCAATCACTGAGGCTCGTGATAGCGACGACAATATTGCGCATTTCGCGCGCGCGCACGAGTCCCACGCACGGATTTTTGCGTTAAAGCTTGAATTTATTGTGCCACCGCATCACCACGCGCTTTGAAAAGGCGTCAACCCGACCCAGCGATGCATGCTGAATGCAACTACGCGTTGCTGATCGCGCTCTCCATAATCGCGAGTCCGTCGGCCAATTGCTCCTGCGTCATCACCAGCGGCGGCAACAAACGCAGCGTGTGATCACCCGCCGTCACCATCAGCAATCCCTTCTCAAATGCGCGTGCGACAATTCCGCCCGCCGGTTCATGCACATCGACACCCCACATGAATCCCATGCCGCGCACTTCACGAATGGCGCGCGTGCGATCGGCCATCTGCTGCAACTGCTCGCCCAACCACGCGCCCGTGCGCTTCACGTGCGCGAGCATCGCGGGATCGGCCAGGCGCTCGACTACGTGCTGCGCGACCGAAGCAACAAATGGCCCCCCACCAAACGTCGTGCCGTGATCACCCGGTTGCATCGCCGTCGCCACATCCGCCGACACCAGAATCGCACCCATCGGCAATCCGGCCGCGATCGGTTTCGCGAGCGTCATCATGTCGGGCTCGATGCCCAGGCCCTCGTACGCAAACAGGTTACCGGTCCGACCAAGACCGCACTGAATCTCATCGAGAATCAACAGCACGTTCCGCTCGCGCGTCATCGCCCGCAGCTCGCGCATGAATCCAGGATCGACCACGCGCACACCACCTTCGCCCTGGATGGGTTCGACAATGACCGCCGCCGCCGTTTCCGGATTCAGCGCCGCATCGAGTTCCTCCATGTCACGTTCGACAATTGACACGCCGCCCATGAGCGGGCGAAACGGCAAGCGGTACGACGGACGGTCAGTCGCCGCCAGCGTGCCCGGCAACCGGCCGTGAAACGCTCCGCGCAGCGCAATGATTTCAAACTTCGATTGTCCACCGTGCGCACGGCCCCAACGCCGCGCGAACTTGAACGCGCCTTCGTTGGCCTCGGCCCCTGAATTGCAGAAAAACACACTGTCGGCAAATGAGTGGTCAACCAGCCACTGCGCGAGTTTTTCGCCAGGTTCAGTTCGATACAGATTGGACGTATGAATGAGCCCGGTCTGCATCGCCCGGTGCATGGCGTTCACCACACCAGCATCCGCGTGACCCAGCGCATTCACCGCGATACCCGCGACGAAGTCGAGATAGCGCTTGCCGTCGGCGTCAATCATGTGCACGCCCTCGCCCCGCACAAACAGCGGCTTCTGTCGCTTGTACGTGCCCACAATCGTCGGAGCCACGGCCGAACCTGGAACGGCCGCAGTGGGAACAACTGACGCAGATGCTGCAGCGGCGCCCGGCGAAAACGATGCGCCGGTTTCGCCCGCAACGAGGGAATTCATGGTAGGAGCGGTCATGAGACGTTGTGCCAAAGACTGAGAGACGCGCGCGTGCGCGATGAACTTCGACCGACCAAACGGCTACGGTCGCGCGGCAAGCGATACTGCGGCGTCGCCAACAATCACGGTACCAGCGTCCGGATCCGTGAGCGACGAAATATTTCCAACACGAACTCGGCTCACGCCGCCCCCCAGCGCGATTTCGCACGCTTCCAGCTTGGCGGCCATCCCGCCACCAGCAACACCACTCTCGACCATCGCGTGTGCCACCGGCAAAGTCAGCGACGATATCAGCGCCCGATTACCGTCGAGCACTCCTTCAACATCAACCATCAACAAGAGTTCCTTTGCACCCAGCGCAACGGCGATTGCGGCCGCCGCATCGTCGCCGTTGATATTGAGCGCGCTATGTGCCGTGTCGCCCATATCCGTACCGACCGGTGAAATCACCGGCAGATATCCGCCGGACAACAAATGATGCACGAGAGCCGGATCGGCGCGCCCAGGCGTTCCCGATGCTCCAAATGTCGCCGCGTCAATCGGCGTAGCCGGCAGCAGCGCCGCATCCTCACCAGAAATACCAACCGCTGGAACGCCCACGGCTGTGAGCACCGACACCAACTGCTTGTTGGCGCTACCGGACAGCACCATACGCACCAGCTCAAGCACGAGCGGTGTCGTCACACGACGCCCGCCCACAAACACAGGTTCTTCGCCACGCATTCGCTGCAGCGCGGAGATCTGATCGCCACCGCCATGCACGATGACCAGACGGCCTTCGTATGTGCGCCACAGGCACGCGAGAGCCGACGGCAACGCGGAGTCTGCCTGCGTGCGCCCACCAAGTTTTACGACCATCACATCCGGCGCGCGGCTCATGATCAGGCGGGCAATCCCGCAGTCTCGTCGAGACCAAGCATGAGATTCGCGTTCTGCATGGCCTGGCCCGCTGCACCCTTCATGAGATTGTCGATCGCACTCAGCACCAGTAACGTCGGTGAACGCATGCCTGTCGGCTGCAACGCGTGCAACTGCACAACGTTCCGATGAGACACATCAACAAGTGTCGGCAACTTCGAGGACAACTCGATAAACGGTTCGCCGGCGTACAGATCGCGAAACGGCGCCATCGGGTCACCGAGCTCTCTCGTCAGAGACACGGTAATGGTCGACAAAATTCCGCGATCCACCGGCAGCAAGTGTGGCGTAAATAACAAGTCGCAGTCCGCACCCAGCGCACGCATCGTGCTGCGCATTTCATGCAAGTGCCGATGCGAATTGCCCACACCGTACGCGCGATAATTCTCCGTCACCTCGGCAAACAACAACTCGAGTTTCGGCGATGCGCCCGCACCACTGACACCGCTAGCCGCCGCGACTGATACCGTGCTGCCCGGCGCGATGAGTCCCGCCTTCGCCAGCGGAGCCAGCGCCACCAGAACGCTGGTCGCGTAACACCCGGGGTTGGCCACAACTTGCGCCCCGCGAATTTCGTCGCGATACAGCTCAGTCAGCCCGTATGGCGGATGTGACGGCACGCCATCGGGCAACGCGTGCGTGTTACCGCCGTGACCGGGGCGCATGTCACTCGACAAATCGACAACGCGCGCCCCAGCCTGAAGGGCCTTCGCCACCCAATCGGCCGACGCACCATGTGGCAGCGCCGAAAAGATCAGTTGCGCGTCGCCGAGGTTGATGTCGTCGACCGCGACGAGGGGAACATCATGAACGCGACCGCCCGCCTTGACGCGCAGCGTGGTTCCGCGCTGCGCGTTGGCTGTGGCAAACGCAAGCTTCAGGTTGGGATGACCGGCAATGAGCTGACACAACTCGCGCCCTGCGTACCCGCTTGCACCGAGAACTCCTACTGGGATATTATGCACAAGGAATGCATAATTATCCATTCCCTTCGTGTCAATCGCGGTGAAGGGCTCGCGCCGAGGGCGGGCTGTCTGCGTTGACCGAGTTTTCCGATCCCGAGAGGCCGCGTGTCCGACAAGAGTGAACGCCAGAGCGCCATTCGCGACATCGTCGCGGCCCGCGACATCACCAGCCAGGAAGACCTCCGAAAGCAGCTGAGTAAACGTGGGTGGGACGTGACCCAATCGACGCTGTCGCGTGACTTGCACGAGCTCAGATTGGCCCGAATTCCCGATACCCATGGAAAGACGCGTTACGCGTTTTCCGAGGTAGCGCCCGAGGACAACGCGCCCCAGCTCGCCGGTTTGCTTCCGCAGCTGCTGGTAGGCATCGAGAGTGTGCAGGTCATGATCGTAGCGAAGACGGTGCCCTCCGGCGCACAGCCGGTCGGCTCTGCCCTGGACTCGGCGGGTTGGCCGGATGTACTGGGCACGCTGGCCGGTGATGACACGGTGTTGATCATTTGCCGCTCCACGCAGGGACGTGATCGCATTGCCAAGCGCCTCCGCAATTATCTTCGGAACTCGGCCTGACCGTTCCGGTTCGCTGGTCGCCGCACCGCCTGTCGCCGCGCAGGGTTCGTCGCCCAGTGCATACTTTTGGCATTTATGCAGGTATGCTGCGTAAAATTGCCGCCCCCCGAGTTTGAACCAGCATTATGAGCAATAACACCGACGGCGCCGCAATTCCCGAACCCGGCAAGGGCGACGGGACGCACAAGTTGTGGGGAGGCCGGTTTGCGAGCGGGCCGTCGCCGCTGCTGGATGCAATCAACCGGTCGATTACCACAGACTTTCGTCTTTGGCCACATGACATCCGGTTGTCGCGCGCCTGGGCGCTTGGGCTTTGGAATGCCGGTGTGCTCACGCGTGAAGAGAGTGCCGAGCTTGACGCGGGATTGGAACGAGTCGGCGCGCGTATCGCGAATGGCGCGCAACCTGTTCCGACGGACGAAGACATTCACACCATGATTGACCGACTCCTGCATGAAGAAGCCGGTACGGTGGCGTCGAAATTGCATACCGGTCGTTCGCGCAACGATCAGGTTGCAACCGCCACGCGCCTTTGGACGATGGATGCGTGCGCGAAACTTGATGCGGCTGTTCGCGGGTTGCAGGAATCGCTGTTTGAGCAGGCCGAGAGGATGCAGGACGCGATTCTGCCCGCGTATACGCACATGCAGCGCGCGCAGCCCGTCAGTGGTGCGCACTGGTTGCTCTCCCATTTCTGGCCACTTGATCGCGACCGGCAGCGGGTCGCGAATGCCACCAAGGCCGCGTCGGTGTTGCCGCTGGGATCAGGCGCAATTGCTGGCTGCGCGTTTCCCGTACAGCGCGTGTTGCTCAAAGAGTCGCTCGGGTTTGGGGCAGTCTCGCCCAACAGCATTGATGCGACGGGCGATCGTGATTTTGTCGCCGAGACCATTTTTGCGTGCGCGATGTTGGCGGCGCACTGCTCGCGTATTGCCGAAGATCTCATCGTGTACGGCAGCAGCGAGTTTGGTTTTGTGAAGTTTGGTGATCGCTTCTCAACTGGCAGCAGCATGATGCCGCAGAAGCGTAACCCCGACGTCTTCGAGCTCGCGCGTGGCTCTGGCGCGCGCATGTTGGGTCATCTCGTGACCATGTTGGGTACGATCAAGGGTTTGCCCAGTGGCTACAGCAAGGATCTGCAGGACGACAAACGCGTGTTGTTCGATTCCATCGAGACGATGATGTTGGTACTGCCGGCGATGGCGGGCGCGATTGCAGAACTGCGATTTGATCGCGTGCGTATGCGTGCCGCCGTCTCCAGCGCTATGATGGCTACCGATCTCGCGGATTACCTCGTGCGGAAAGGCGCGACGTTCCGCGAAGCGCATCACGCGGTGGGTTCGCTCATTCGTGCGTCGGAAGAAACCGGCGTTGATCTCGCGGATTTTCCGGCCGAGCGTTTTACCGAAGCGCACGCGCTGTTTGGTCCGGACACGCGGGATGCGCTGGGAGCGGAGGCGTCGATCGCGCTGCGCGAAGTGATTGGCGGTACGGGGCCCAAAGCGGTTGCGCAGCAGTTGGCGCAGGCGCGCACCAGTCTCAGACCAATGGAAACGCCGCGTGGTAATCATCTGGAAGCAATTCCGGAGGCGCGGTAGCGCCGAGCCGAAGCGCGCTCGCCCAAACCAAAACGCCTCCGCGAACTCATGTCGCGGAGGCGTTTCGTTTTCACATCGCGCTTACCACCCGTAACCAATCCCGATTCGAAAGAACGGAATCACACGCGGCGTATCGTTCAGATCCTTCCTGGACGCGAGAAACCGCTTGCCTCCGCCGCCCAGGGCAAGAATGGTGCGTCGGTTATTGCCAAGATTCCATTGATGGCCGAACTCCAGGCTAACAGTCGGCGTGGTCACCTTGGTTTTCTCAGTGCTGCCGCACGGGCCTTTGTTGCAATCATTGCTGTCGGTATCGGTGTCGACTGCAGTCATGCCTACCCCCAATCCCATTTCGAATCCGCGCATCGCTTTTGCGTTGGGATACAGGCGTGCTTTCACCTCGACACTGGCGTACCGTGTGTCGGAGAAATCGACATAACTTGCGCCAGCGCCGAGGGTGACCGTGTTGTTGACGCGTTGTTCGTACTCCCCGGAGATCCATCCCGCCAACACAAAGAATGGATTGAGCGTGAAGGCGTGACCGGGACCTTCGCCCGTCGCTGAACTGTTTGCCTGGGCCGACAATGGTTTGATTAATGCGAGCGAGAGCAAAGCCCCGAGAAGCAAGTACAGCGCCGCACGTCCGATCGCACGTGGCGCAGGTTGCACAGCGACCCGCGTTCGCGGACGTTGTGAAGGACGAGAAATGTTCCGATAGTCAGTGCGTCGAGACAGCATGTCCTGGCGATTGGAGGAAACTGCGAATGGTAACTGGCGCTTGTGTGTGGGACACCAAGCGCGCCCTACGCGTTTGTTCGGACAGAGGGTTGACGTTTTGGTTCCCGCGTTCCCCGTACGTTGCCGCGCTAGCCGTTGTTACCCGCGCCGGCCCCGAGAAGAGCCATCGCGGCCATTTTTCCACCGCGCGCGGCTCCTTCGATGGAGCTCGAATGCATCAATTCACTGGCGCGCCACAACCCGCCAATTTCCGAGCTGATCTCGGCCGGCGCAGGACGAAACCCGGGCGGCTGCGCAAACTGCGAATACGGCACACGCCACACGGCCACTCGCGTGAGTTCGGGAGTGGGTTCCAGCCCAGCGACCGCAGCAAAGTGTGACAACGTACGCATGGCGGCTTCTTCCAGCGCGGCATCGTCGAGCAACGCTGCGGCGCCGACTGCCGTCGCTACGGTCAGCGCACGATCGTTCACATATTCCGGCGCAACTTCCGTGAGCGTGATGGCGTGACTGATGACCGCGTTAACATCACCATTGAGCCACAGACTTTTGCCCGGTAGCGGCGCGCGCGTGGATTTGAAATACAATGACGTACTGCCAACACATTGCAAACCAGCATCGAGGCTGAGACCGACACTCGCGGCCAGCGAGGCCGTGCCGGGCGCATCTGTCGCCAGCACAACGTCGGCGGCGGAGATTTCGCTACCGTCGTCCAGCGTGACGCCGTGCGCACGTTGTCCCTGCAGGCGCACAGCACGAACACGTTTCTCCAATTGAATGCAATTTGCGGGAAGCTGGGCCGCCAACTGTTTCGAAATTGCGCGCATGCCGCGCGCCGGCAACGCGGAGTCGCCGTCCGACAACATCTTGAACGTGAACAACAGAACGCCGGCGTTACTACTGAGCGTACGATCCAGCAGAATTCCGCCGTAAAACGGTGCAAAGAATACGTCAATGACTGCGGGACTGAATCCCCGCCCACTCAGAAACGTTCGCGTGCTGATTGACGTGTGCTTCGGTGCGAAACATTCATCGACGGACAGACTCCTGGCACAACGCCGGAGCGCGAGCAGGCGCAACTTGTCCGTCAGTGGAATCACGCCGGGAGTGATTGCATCCAGCAACAGCGTCGGATCACGCAGCGCGTCACCAATGAGCGACACGCGATTGTTGACGACGACATGAGCGGCCGGGCGAAACGTGCGCAGATTGAGCGCTTCGATGTCGAGATACGACATGATCGTTGGATAGGCAGTGAACATCACCTGAAATCCATGATCAATCGTGCACGCCTCCATGCGACTCGAGCGAACGCGCCCACCAACTTCGGGCTCAGCTTCGAATACGATGACGGACTTGCCGGCGCGCACTAAATCAATGGCGCACACCAGCCCGGCAATTCCCGCCCCGACAACAATTACATCGACGGTCTTATGCTCGTTGCCGTCAATCGGGGGCTCACTTGCGCGCAGGATCACTCACTTCAACTCATGCACGCCCGACACGAAGTATTCGGAATCACCGAAACACGACGTCGGGACTCTGACGTGCTGCTGGTAGTCGAGGCTGACCTGCCGGCCACTGAGCGACTGTAGCAAGTGCGCAAGTGAATCGCTGCGAACGGTGAACAGGAAACTGTCTGCTCGAAATCCCTTGAGATCTGTGTACAAGACACCTTCCCACGTTTTGCAGAGGTATCCCTTCCTGGAAACTTTCTGCACGTACCCGGGGCGTACACCTTCCGAATACGTCCAGTTAAGCGTCACGGCCGACCAAATGCCAAACGCCGCGACCGGAAACATGACCAGTGTCAGGAGCAGCAGCTTGCCCCAGTGCCGGCGCTTGAACGACTGGCGCGGCGGGCGGGAATCGGCCGCAGGTGCTGCCGATTCTTCTGCCCCGTGTTCCGGAGATCCGTGCTCCGGTGCGCCGTTCGCGCCGGTGTTCGAACCGTTAAAGTCGTCTGAGCCAGATTGGGAATCGTTCATGTCTCAAAAGTTGGGGGGAAGCCTCATGCGGCGCTAGCTTTCGCGCAGGCAGAATTGATCCTCCCCGACAAGGCGTGGGCGATTCTCCCACTCATTTCGTTCGGCCACCTGTGATGGTGGCGAGCCCCCGCACCATTCAGCACGAGCCTACTGTGTCTTTCCGTTCCCGACGTCCCTCCACCTCGGTGTCAATTCGCGGCGTGCCTGTTGGCGGCGCCCATCCAGTCGTCGTGCAGTCCATGACGAACACCGACACCGCCGACGCGGCTGGAACCGCCCAACAAGTGGCCGAGTTGTTCGAAGCGGGCTCGCAGCTCGTGCGCATCACGGTGAACAACGACGAAGCGGCGCAGGCAGTTCCAGAAATTCGGCAGCGATTGGTTGATCGCGGACTCGATGTACCCCTCGTCGGTGATTTTCATTACAACGGGCATCTGCTGCTCACAAAATATCCCGCCTGCGCCGCAACGCTGGACAAGTATCGCATCAACCCGGGCAACGTCGGCACTCGTCACCGCGACACGAATTTCACGACGATCGTGCAAGCGGCCATCGACCACAACAAACCGGTGCGTATCGGTGTGAATTGGGGTTCGCTCGATCAGATGTTGCTGACCGACATGATGAACGCGAACGCCGGGAGTGCGGCGCCGCGCGACGCGAAAGATGTGTATATGGACGCGATGCTCGAGAGCGCATTACGTTCGGCCGCACTCGCGGAAGAAGTTGGCCTCGCGCACGATCGCATCATCATCAGCGCGAAGATTTCGGTTGTGCCCGATCTCGTGGAGTGTTACCGGCGGCTCGCCGCCAAGTGCAGCTACGCGCTGCATCTTGGGCTGACGGAAGCAGGCATGGGTAACAAGGGCGTGGTCGCGAGCACTGCCGCACTTTCCATTCTGTTGGCGGAAGGCATTGGCGACACCATTCGTGTATCGCTGACACCAAAACCAAACGGTGACCGTCGCGAGGAAGTGTTCATTTCGCAACAAGTGCTGCAGTCACTCGGTCTGCGGAGTTTCGCGCCGCAGGTGACGGCGTGTCCCGGTTGTGGACGAACGACGAGCACGTTTTTCCAACATATGGCGGAAGACATTCAGGGCTATCTGCGCGAGCAGATGCCGGTGTGGCGCGAGAAACATCCCGGAGTGGTCGAGATGAAGGTCGCGGTGATGGGATGTGTGGTGAATGGACCCGGCGAGTCGAAACACGCGAACATTGGCATTTCATTGCCGGGCACATTCGAAGAACCAAAGGCGCCGGTGTACGTCGATGGGCGACTGTACACGACGCTCAAGGGCGACCGGATTGTTGCGGAGTTTCTCGAGATACTGGATTCGTACGTTTCGAGGACGTATGCGGGCATCGCTTGAGTCGAAGCGTCTTCAGGTGGCTCCCTGTGGAATCGAAGTCCGTTATTAACTGCAATTAAACGGATTTTGACGGAGTTATCGGATTAACCGGATACATCGCATCACAGTGGGCCACTAATATTTTCGCAGCTCGTGATTTCATTACATTTGAAACTGCGTACCCGATGCGAACTGTATCGGACAGCCCGAGGCAGTTCGTGCTTTTTTTGCGAGCGCGCGGGCGCGTAGTATCCGCTTAATCCGTTTTTCCCCGTTTGAATCCGTTCTATTTGTAGTTGTAGTTGTAATTGCAGTTGCAGTTGCAGTATCCGCTTAATCCGCTTTCCCGGTTTGAATCCGCTCTATTGCAGTTGCAGTGAACGATTTGCGCCGCGGCACGGGATCCGTTACCCCCGCGCAAGCGCCTTCAACTCGTCTGCCGCTACCTGCAACTCCGCCAGAATTTCTCCGCGAAATCCGATCGCTTGCAGACGCGTCGCAATATCCCCGTAGACCTGTACCGTACCGTTTTTCCCCGCCGCGAAACGCCCCCACACGGTTTCGGGAAACGCCGTCCGCCGCACATCCGAGAGAATGGAACCGATGTTGTGCAGGTTGTGCGCCGAGCAGACCCACAGCGCGTCTTCGCTGGCCAGTGACAGCCGACTGAGATAGTCCGCTTTGCGCTCGTCGTGCGACAACTCAACACCGTCATCATCCAATCGACGTTCGGCCACCGAAAGCGTGGTGCTCAACACACTGTTACCAAACTTCGAGCCAATACGCTCTTCCAGTTTTTCCTGTGACCACCCTTCGCGCACACAACCTTCAATCACGTCGTGCAGAATGCCGGCCACGACTGTTTCCTCGTCGCGCCCGTAGCGCGTGAGAATAATTGCCACGTTGGCCGGATGTGTGAGGTACGGAAGCCGGGTTCCTTTTCGCACTTGCTGGTCGTGATGCTTGGCCGCAAAGGCGAATGCGTGATTGATTCGATCGGAATAGCCGGTCACAGACATGACATCCTCTGGAAGTGTCTCAGGCAGATTGCGGAACATACGACGGGCGTGCGAACCAGGCCACTAGCGATTCAAGCCCAACGCGATCTTCATCGGTAAATCCACTGACCACTCCGGAATCGATGTCGAGCACCGCCAGCAGTTCTCCCTCTGCATCGAACACCGGAACGACGATTTCGCTCTGCGATCGTGGATCGCAAGTGATGTGTCCAGGAAACGCGTGTACATCGGCAACCATCACCGAGCGCCGCTCGGCCGCCGCCGTCCCGCACACACCGCGCCCGAAGGCGATGTCCAGACAACCCAGTGAGCCCTGATACGGGCCCACGCGCAGCAGGCGACCCGGTTCTACCACGCGATAAAATCCGGTCCATAAATGCCCAAACGCATGATGTAACAATGCGGACATCGTTGCCATATCCGCAATGACGTCGGCGCTGCCTTCGAGGAGTAGAGCTTGCATGCGACGCAGCGCTTCGTATGCCTCAGGTTTTGGCGTGTTGCGTAAATCGGGAATTGCCGGTTCCATGAATCTTCAGGTTGGTGTGAGAGGCTACGTCGGTATCAGCTGGCGAGCCAATGGCTCACGGGTAACGACAGCGACGCGATGCGCGCGGACTCCAACACGGTTAATAGTCGCAAATCCAGCACGAACAGCGCAAAGCCCTGCACCGCGACTCCAACACCAGCGCCAAGGAGACCAAGGCGTTTTGCCAGAATCCATCCGGTGGCAGCCAGTGTGATCCCAACGCCGACATAACCGGCATCCAGGCCAACGTTCAACCAGAGAAACTGATGGAGTTGTACCGATCCCGCATAGTCGCGATACGCCAGGGATTGCCAGCCCCAGCCAACCAGTGCGAGATCAACCGCGCCCCACGCCAGCATCTGAATTCCGAAATGCCGGAGAAACGGTGCGTGTCCCTTTCGACCAAACAGCAACAACAGAATCAGCGCGCCCACAATGATGCTGGCTGCGGCCCATATACCGAGTCGCAAGAGGTGACCGCGCTCGAGCGCCAATAGTGTGTCAGCGTACATGATCAGCGAAACGAAGGTGCGCGAGTGGCCCACAGCAGTACTGCACGCACCCGATGTTGTTGCGCGCGAAGTTCCGCCGTACGGGTGATGAGCCAGTCAAGTCGCGTCACTCCAACACGTGCACACAGAATCACGTCGGCGACCGGCATTAGCGCCTGATGTGTTGCATCCGCACCGTCTCCCTCTAGTACGACCGTAAAGTCGTGATCGTGCGCGATTGTTTGCAGTTCTTCCCGGTCTGCCTCACTGCGGTTGCCGGATAGCGTCAGCGTATCGAGGGAAACACCGCGCCCCAGGCGCGTCGTGATCAGTTGTGCTTGCAGTGACGTCGCGGAACCGTGTGCTGAGACCGTCGCGGTTTTCGAATTGTCGTCGGTGTTTCGCAGCAAGCGATTGATGAGGCGAGGCGGACTGCTGGCGTCAATCAGCAACGTCGCGCGCGAGTCGCGCACTGCTGCGGCCGCGAGATTGATGCCGATGGTTGCACCCAGCAGCGCATCATTGCTGATCACCTGCACTTCGCGCGACGTGTCGCCATATCCGGTCAACGTCACGTGTAACAGCTGGTACGCGTCACTCGCGGAATCGATGACGGGCGGCAGCCCTTCGTCGGCCGCTCGGCGCGAGCGCGTGTTGAGTGTCGCCGATTTCGTTCCGGTGTGCAGGATAACGCGCGCATCGGTCACGCGCTCGACTTCCGCCGCATCGGCTACACGCGGCCGTTTCACTTCGGCAAAGAACGCGCACCCAAATCCAACCGCCAGTCCCGTCACCAACGTCGCGAACAGCATCGCCACCGGTGGTACACGGGCGGGTGAATCCGCTTCGGCTCGGCGTCGTTCTTCGGCGATTTTTGCATTGGTCGCGCGCACATCAGCGAGCGTTCTTTCTGCCGTTTGCAACAGCGCCTTTGCCGTGTCGAGCGCTTCACGCGCCAAACGCTCCGCAGTGCTGTCGCCGCTGAATCGTTGTGGAGGGGTGAGCATCGCGGTATCCACCGCCGGCTGTGGCGCAATATTTGCAACCCGCTGTGCAGAATCAGTAACGGGTGGAACCGTCGCAACGGGGGGCGCGACCGGTGGAGCATTCGCGGGTGGCGTGCGGGGGTTGGCGGGCACTACGGAGAGGTGTTGTTCGCCAATGAGCAGCAGGCGTTGGCCCAGTGTTGCGAGTTTCGCGGTCATGGCCGCGTAGCGGGCGTCGGGTCCTCCCAGCGCGGCGTATGCTTCGCGATCGCGATTCACATCGTTGAGCGAATCAAGCAGCACTCGGGCGCGCGTATCACTGCGCAGAAGTTCCGCTTCGCCCAGCGCGCGAAAATTCTCAACCAGCGGTGCGGTGCGTGCGCGCGCGACGCGAATCGTCAGCTCCTTTCGCGCCTCCGTCTGTTCGACCACGCTGTTGGTCGACGACATCTCGGCGTCGCGGGAAGGGCTGGTATTGGCGGTCGCACTGGCGACGCGATCTGCGTCCGCCTGCCGCAGAAATTGCAGCGTCGCTTCGGCATTTCTCAACCGATCCGTCGTGCCGGTGAGATTGGATAGTAAGGGCAGCGTATCAACAATCGGAGGCAGTGCATCAATTCGCGCGCGCACCGCGCGATTCACTTCGCGTGGAATGAGTACCAGCAATAGCAACGTCGTTGCCACGGCTAACAAACCAACACTCGCAATGAGTCCGCCTCGTTTGGCAGCGTTGCGTGCTCGCGCGGCCATCCACACGGTGCGACGCGTGTTCAGGTAGATGGTGGTGTGAGTGCCCGACCCTGCGTTCACGGTGTTGTTCACCCCTCAAAACAAGCGTGGGGGCCAGCGCTTTGCGCCAGCCCCCACCAAAAAAACAGCAGCGTGCGCTTAAGCGTACTGCCTAAACGAAGTGCTTACTTGATCGTAACCTTGCCACGCATGTTCATGGCGATGTGTGGCGTGCAAAAGTAGTCGTACGTGCCGGCTGGAACGCCGGCGAAGGAAAGCACATACTCTTCGTTCGGCATTGTGAGGGTTTTGCCTGACAATTCCATGACCTGTTCCGTCATGTTGGCCATCAACTGCGCCTTGGCGGCTTCGGGCAACGTGGCGGGATCAAACGCGACATTGTGCGGACCGTTCGAAACCATGATGAACTTGATGCCGTCGCCTGGGGCGATGGTCAGTTCGGCTGGCTCGTACTTATAGGTCGTGCCGTCACCCATCATCTTCACTTCCCACGTCTTGCCGGTGATCGGGGCCATCGCGACCGTCGCCGGGGCTGCCATCGCTGGCGTGGCGGCGGCTGTTTCAGCGGCCGGAGTCGTTTCGGCCTTTTTGTCGCCACAGGCGGCCAACACCAGCGCCGCGCTCGTTACTACTGCTAATCCTAAGAACCGCATGTTCGAGAGGCCTCCCAGCCCGATCGAGTAATTTGCCACGTACCGACGCATCGTTTCTCTGTCTCGGCACCAAGCGAGGTGATCGGGGCAGACCTCGTGAATTTATTCACAAACTCGGCCTGATGCAAATCCTGACAGTGTATTTGTCACCCTGCCGTTGACGGAATGCGGGCACCCTCGCTACCCTCCACCGTCATGACGCGTTCCAGTCGGCCCCACCACCATACCCATTTTCGCCACGGTCCTTCGGGCCGGGGAACAGTGGGATGTGTACAGGGACGCCTCTAAAGCGTCTCCCATCCGACCACTGCTTCACTCGGCCCGTCCATCTGGACGGGCTTTTTTGTGTATTTGATTCTCGCGCAACACGTTGTCACACTAACACTTACGGCCTTTCATGTTACGAATAGCCCTGCCCAACAAGGGCCGGTTGAGCGAAGAAACCCGCGGGCTCTTTAACGACGCCGGGCTGGAAGTCCGGTCCTCCGGGGAGCGCGCGCTGACCGCCTCCCTGGGTGGCGAGTTCGAGGCAATCTTCGTCCGGGCCCAGGACATCCCCGAATTCGTGGCCGACGGCGCAGCCGATGTCGGAGTGACCGGCTGGGACCTGGTGACCGAATCCGAACGGCCGTTGGTCTCTCACCTGGATCTGGGATTTGGGCGTTGCCGGCTGGTGATTGCCGCGCGCGACGACAGCGGATTGTCCACCATCGCACAGATGAGCGAACGCGAAGCTCCCGTGCGAGTTGCGACAGTGTTTCCACGCATCGCCGCAAATTTTTTCAAATCATGCAATGTGCCGGCCGTGGTCGTACCTGTTTCCGGCGCCGCAGAAATTGCGCCGCACCTCGGTATCGCCGACGTGATTCTCGACATCACATCGACCGGATCGACGCTGCGCGTGAACGGTTTGCACGAAGTGGAAACAGTATTGGAATCAACAGCGCACCTGGTGACCGTGCCGGGTGGTCCACGAGGTGGCAATGCCGATCGCTTGCGTGAACTCGATGACCTCGTGACGGCACTGGGCGCAGTGATTCGCGCACGTGGACAGCGCTACCTGATGGCCAATGTTCCGCGCGCCGCGTTGGCAGAAGTTCGCAAAGTGTTACCGGGATTAAACGGACCCACGGTGATTGATATTGCTGATGGCAACGGGTTTGTCGCGGTTCATGCCGTCGTGGCGGCCGCGGCCGTGTATCGCACTGTGTCGCAGCTGCGCGCGCTGGGTGGTGCGGGAATTCTTATCACGCGTATTGAGCGTCTGGTGCCATGACAGCGCCCGTTGTGTTTCGTGCCACGGGATCGTTGCAATCGCTGGATGCCGCGACACGCGCCGTTCTGATGTCGCGCGCGAGCGACCGAGACGCACAGTTGAGCACTCGCACATCAGCCATCATTCATGATGTGCGGTCGCGCGGTGACGTAGCACTGCGCGAGATGGCACAGCGATTTGACGGAGCTTCGTTGCAGTCACTCGAAGTCCCACACGGTCACTGGACTCGGGCGCTGAACGATCTCGCTCCGGAATTGCGCCAATCGTTGGAACGTGCCGCGCGCAACATCGAATCGGTACATCGCGCGTTTCTGCCGGTTGCCTTCGAGACATCACCAGAACGCGGCGTGACCGTGGGTCGTCGTCCTGATCCGCTCGCGCGTGTTGGTGTATACGCACCCGGTGGACGCGCGGCGTATCCGAGTTCGCTCTTGATGGGGGCCATTCCCGCACGGGTTGCCGACGTTGGCGAAGTAATTGTATGTTCACCACCCTCGGCCAACGGCGAAGTTTCGTCGGTTGTGTTGGCCGCGGCCGCATTGGCAAACGTCGATCGCGTGTTCGCAATCGGTGGTGCTGGCGCGATTGCAGCGATGGCATTGGGCACACAATCGGTACCGCGCGTGGACCGTATTGTTGGACCGGGCAACGCATACGTGGCCGAAGCAAAGTTGCAACTCGTCGGCCAGGTCGCCATCGACTCTCCCGCGGGACCCAGCGAACTGTTTGTGCTGGCAGACGACGACGCAAGTCCTCAAGTCATCGCGCGCGAAATGGCAGCGCAGGCTGAGCACGATCCGGACGCAGCGGTTATTTCGGTGATCGTAGGCGAGCGTGCGACAGTGCTTTATCGGCAAACGCTGGCGTCGTTGCAAAAACTGCTGGCCGCGGCTCCACGCGCCGCGATCATCCGCGAGGCACTGGCCGCGCGAGGAGCGTTGCTGACGGCCGATACGCTGGAAATCGGCTTGGAGTTCGCCAACGAGTGGGCGCCCGAACACCTTCTGCTGGCGGTTCGCACGGAATCCCAGGACGCAGTCTTGTCGAACGTTCGCGCCGCAGGAACCGTGTTTGTTGGCGAGAGCAGTTCGGTTGCGTTCGGCGATTACATGACGGGCGCCAACCACGTCTTGCCCACTGCGGGCCTGGCGCGTTGTTATTCGGGACTTTCCACGCTCGATTTTGTGCGCTGGACCTCATGGCAACGAGTCACACCTGACGCAGCGAGCAAGCTCGCGCGCGACGTTGGCGTGTTTGCCGACGCGGAAGGACTGCCGGCGCACGCTGCGGCCGCACGATTCTGGTCAGTACCACCTGTTTCTCAATCATGAACACCATGAAGACATCCACACCCATCGACCGACTGCCGCGCGAGACGTATGCGACCCTTCGTCCATACGTCCCGATCATGACGCCGGTCGACGTCGAACTTTCGGAAAACACAAATCAGTGGGGCGCGCCACCGGCGGCTGTTGAAGCACTGCGCGCTTGTGATGCGAGTGCGCTGTTCAACTATCCGTCGCAGCCCATTTCGCCGTTGCTCGCGCAGCTCGCGGAATACGTTGGCACCGATGATCCGGCGACGATTGTGCTGGGTTGCGGCTCCGACGACATCCTGGATTGCAGCATGCGGGCGTTCGCCGAGCCGGGCGACACACTGGCGTACTCCGATCCGACCTTTTCGATGTCGGAATATTTCGGTCGCACCAATGGGCTCACGCCAGTTGGCGTGCCGGTGTTGCCCGACTGGAACGTGGATGTTGATGGCCTGCTCGCGACCAACGCGCGCATCATTTATCTCTGCGCTCCGAACAATCCGACCGGCACACCAATTCCCGAAGCATCGGTGCGTCGTTTGCTGGATGAAAGCGAAGGCATCGTAATTGTTGACGAGGCCTACGCGGAGTTCGCCAATTCGTCGTGGGCCAAACGTGCGCCCAGCGAAGAACGTCTTGTAGTATTTCGCACGATGTCAAAGGCCTTCGGTCTTGGCGGACTACGGATTGGGTACGCCGTTGGTCGCCCGGAATTACTACTGGAGATCAACAAGGCCAGCGGTCCATTCAAGGTGAATGCGATTGCCGAGCGGGTCGCCATCGCCACGCTCAAAAACGGATTGCCATGGGTGCAAGCGCGCGTCAAAGATGCGCAGGCGGCGCGTGCATCGTTGCGCGAGTCGCTGATTGCACGGGGCTTCGATCCGCTGCCGACGGAGGCGAACTACGTAATGCTGCCACTGCCCAACGCGCAGGCCGTCGCAACGAAAATGCGTGAAAAAGGCATTGCGGTGCGCGCGTTTACAGGCCTCGCCGTGATTGGAGATGCGCTGCGCATCACGGTTGGACCGGAGCACATGATGCAGCGCTGTCTCTCGGCACTTGATGCCGTGCTTGAGGAATCGTGAACAACGTGAATCACCAGCAGGAATTGTCGGCGCGCTCGTCAACGGATATCCCGCTCATGCGTGTGACGGTGTTTGACTACGGCGCTGGCAATTTGCATTCGTTGATCAAGACGCTCGAATCGCCGCGCAGCGAAGTACGCGTCGAGAGTGATCCGGTGCTCGCTGTGCAACACACGGACGCGTTGATTCTGCCGGGAGTTGGCGCCTTTGCACCGGCGGCCGAACGCCTGGCGCCGGGCCTCAGTGAAATTCGCGCGGCGCTTGCGCGCGGACTGCCGTGCCTGGGCATCTGCCTGGGAATGCAGTTGCTCTTTGACAGCAGCACCGAAGGCGCAGGCGAAGGAATCGGCGTATTCGCTGGACAGGTGCAGAAGCTGAACGCCACGCGCGTGCCGCAAATCGGATGGAACGCGCTGGAACACGATGGTCCGGTCGATCCGCTGTTTGCGCAATCCGGATTGCGGTTGGCGTATTTCGCCAACTCGTTTGTCGCGCGACCCGGTCGATCGACTGTCTCACAGGTCATCGCGTGGACCGAACACGAGGGGGATCGCTTCGCCTCGGCAGTACGTTTGGGGCGCGTTGTTGGTGCGCAGTTTCATCCGGAAAAGTCCAGTCGGGATGGCGTGGCGTTTGTGCACGCATTTCTTGGCGAGGCAGCTTCCGTTCGTTTTTCACTCGCCGAGAGTTCTGTATGATTGCGATTCCAGCAGTTGATCTTCGTGATGGCGCCTGCGTGCAGTTGGTGGGCGGCGAATATGCAAAGGAGAAAGTTCGCCTGCCCGATCCGGCCGCCGTCGCGCGCGATTGGGTCAGCCAGGGTTTTCAGCGACTGCATGTGGTCGATCTGGATGCGGCCACGGGCAAAGGCAACAACAGCAAAATCGTGCGCGAGATTCTGCGTGAGGCGAGTGTGCCTGTGCAGGTGGGCGGCGGCATTCGCAACGAAGATCAGATCGAACGCCTCATTGACGATGGCGCGACGTATGTCGTTGTCGGCACGCGCGCGATCGAAGACGAGGATTGGTTGATTGAGATGGCGGACAAGTTTCCGCACCAGCTCATTGTGGCCGCCGATGTGCGCGAGCGAAAGATCGTGACGCGCGGATGGACCCGAACGCTCCCGCGCAACGTGGTGCACTACGTCGAAGAGCTGGGCGCGTTGCCGTTGGCGGGAATTCTTGTCACCGCCGTGCATAAGGAAGGGCAGTTGCAAGGCACCGATTTGCCGTTGATGGAAGATGTGGCGGAAGCAAGCCAGTGGTCGGTGATGGCCTCTGGTGGAGTGAGTTCGTTTGATGATTTGCGGGCGCTCGAACACCGCGGCCTGGCCGGTGCGGTGTTGGGCATGGCACTGTACACAGGCGTGATGGAACCGCGCCGCATAGCCGAGGAGTTTGGAGCATGACCGTCGTCGTACGCGAATCAAAAGAGACGCACATTCGAATAGCGCTGACCACGGGTACCGGTATCGCGACCGTTGCAACGGGCGAGCCGTTTCTCGATCACATGCTGACGGCACTCACGCGGTACGCGGGGTTTGATCTCGACGTGAAGGCGAAGGGTGATCTTCGTCATCACCTCATTGAAGACGTCGCGATTGCCCTGGGCGCCGCATTGCAGGCGCACGCACCGGCCACGTGCGCGCGGTACGGTGAGCGCACCATTCCGATGGACGACGCACTCGTGCAAGTGGTGCTCGACATGGGTGGACGTCCGTATTATCGCGGGCCGTTGCCGACAAACATGTACGATCATTTCATGCGTTCGCTCGCGGATAACGCGCGCGCCACTCTGCACATTCGCGTGTTGCGTGGGACGGATCGGCACCATGTGGTCGAGGCGGCGTTCAAGGCCCTGGGGATGGCGTTGCGCGAAGCGTTGAGCGAAACGGGCGCTGTATTCAGCACGAAGGGTACTGTGCAACTCGAAATCGGCTCGGAGTAACGTACTGTGCTCACGAGGCGGTTGATTGTGTGCCTGGATGTGAAGGGTGCGCGCGTGGTGAAAGGCGTGAACTTTGTCGGGCTGCGTGATGTGGGTGATCCCGTGTCACTCGCGGAGCACTACGAACACGAGGGCGCGGACGAAATCACGTTTCTGGACATCTCGGCTAGTTCAGAAGAACGGGCTACGCTGCTGGATGTGGCACGACGTACGGCCGAGCGGTTGTTTATTCCGCTGACTATTGGTGGTGGGGTGCGCACGGCGGATGATGTGGCGCGGGTATTGCGTGCGGGTGCTGACAAGGTGTCGCTTAATTCGGCGGCCGTGGCGCGTCCCGAGGTGTTAACGGAAGTTGCTGATCGGTTTGGTGCGCAGTGTGTGGTGGCGAGTATCGATGCAAAGCGGGACAGCGCTGGCGTGTGGCGCGTGTGGGTGAAGGGCGGTCGTGAGCAGACGCCGCTTGAGGCGGTGGCGTGGGCGCAGGAGTGTGTGGCGCGCGGCGCGGGTGATGTGTTGCTCACCAGCATTGATCGCGATGGGGCGCGCACTGGGTATGATCTGGAACTTACGCGTGCTGTCGCGGACGCAGTGGTCGTTCCCGTGATCGCGTCCGGAGGTGCGGGAACGTCGCAGCATCTCGTTGATGCGGTGGTGGAAGGGCACGCGGATGCCGTGTTGGTTGCGGGCATTTTGCACGATGGCGTGACCACGGTGCGGGCGCTCAAGGATCACATGCGTACCGCCGGTCTGGCGGTGCGTCACGTTCCGGCGCGGTGAATTCGGCGCCGAGGTTCGGCGGGTGTCGGTGGTGCGTCTGAAGTTACTTGTGGAAATTTTCGCGCGGAGGCGCGGAGGGAACTTCGAGGCGCGGAGAACAGCAACAATTTTTCAGTTTTTATTCATAAGCTGTTCGCGGTTCTCCGCGCCTCATTTTTCACTCCGCGCCTCCGCGTGAACCGGTCAATCATCCGAAAAACCCTGTGTGAGCGTGCCCAGTTTTGATCTTTGCTCCACGCGAGTTCCGACATCGCAGTTGCCTTCAGTTTCCTTCAAGCAGTCATGAACAACTTCATACGAACTGAGTCGATACTCGCAGCCTCGGGTGAACTGGCCGAATTCGCCGCCGCCGTCGCAATGCGCCACTATCGCGCCGACATCGCTGTAGAAACCAAAGGTGACGGATCACCTGTAACAGTCGCGGATCGCGGTGCCGAGCTTGCGGCGCGTGAGTGGTTGCGGCGGCGGTTTCCCAGCGATGGTATTGTGGGCGAGGAATTTCCCGACACCAACCCCAACGCGAATCGTCGTTGGATCATTGATCCCATTGATGGCACGAAGGCGTTTGTGCGTGGTGTGCCCTTGTGGGGAACACTCGTGGCGTGTTGCGAAGGCGAAACTGTGTTGGCGGGTGCCGCATGTTATCCCGCGGTGAACGAACTCGTGATGGCGGCGCCGGGCGAGGGCTGCTGGTGGAATGGATCGCGCGCTGCGGTGTCCAGCGTGTCCGAACTGCGACACGCGACCGTGTTGACGACGGATCAACGGTTTCTCGAACGCCCCGATCGCGGTGTACGCTGGCGTGAGTTGACGTCGCGGGCCGGTGTGGTTCGTACGTGGGGCGATTGTTACGGCTACTTGCTGGTCGCAACAGGTCGCGCGGAAATTATGATGGACGACATCATGAATCCGTGGGACGCGGCGGCGCTGCAACCTATCATCGAGGAAGCTGGCGGCGTGTTCACCTCATGGCGCAACATTCGTTCGGCGTTTGACGGCGATGTCATTGCCACGAACGCGGCGTTGTCGGGTGTCGTTCGCGATGCGCTGTGCGAACCATTTGCGACCTCACGCAATTCGATTGACGACAGTCAGGCCGATGGCGTTCGTGTGGTGATCGCATGAGCGGCGCACGGGTCTTGAATCTGGACGAACTCAACTTCGAGAAATCGAATGGAGTTGTAACTGTCGTAGCACAAGACGCGATGACCGGTGCGGTGCTGATGGTGGCGCACGCGAATCGTGAGGCGATGGAGCTCACGCAGTCATCGGGTGAAATGCATTACACGTCGCGAACGCGGGGACTGTGGCACAAGGGAGCGACCAGCGGCAACGTACAGCGTGTTGTTTCGCTCAGCGCGGATTGTGACGGTGATGCGGTGTTGGCGCGGGTGAAGCCGGCGGGGCCGGCGTGTCATACCGGGCAGGTGTCGTGTTTTGGGAGTGAAGCACTCGGGGCCGATGCCATTGGTGTGCTTGATGCGACGATTGCGTCACGGGCCGCTGCATTGCAGCGCGCGAGCGACGTGTCTGCGGTGGCAGCGGGTGCAACTGTCGATAACGCTGCGTCACCGAAATTGAGTTACACCCAGCGCTTGTTGTCCGATCGCAATCTGCGGCTGAAGAAGCTAGGTGAGGAAGTGGTGGAGCTGGCCACCGCGTGTGCAGACGCCGACGCCACGCGTGGTGCCGAAGAGGGTGCGGACGTGGTGTATCACACGCTCGTGGCGTTGCGGGCGATTGGTGTGTCGCTGGATGATGTGCGGCGGGTGCTTGGGGGGCGACAGACTACTTCCTGACTTTGTTTTGCAGAAGCACCACATGATCTTGACATCTCGCCGGAAAGTAAATCGTGGTAAGGCATAAAAACCCCGGCGGCCACCCAAAATCCCCCACTTGTGGCCACCTCAAACTCCCATAAGCGTTAACCTAATACCCACTTTCGCAGTATCTCTCTGAGCCGAAGGATTTGGGGGAGACGCGTTCGGCGTTCGCGCGTATTGAGCGCGCCACTCGTGGTGGCGGCGGACAGCTGCCGGAGCGTGAGGGCCGGACAGAGCGCGTAACGCAGGGCGTGAATGGCGACGACCGTCCACGCCCAAGGGCGGGGAGCGTCGGTCTCGGGTGGGCGCGTGTCAGGAGAGCGCATAGCCCCAAGGGGAAAAAGATCGGGCATTCCGATAGAGCGTTTCCAGCAGGAGGGAAGCGACCAGCTTGGCGGAGATCCAGCTGCGCGCGACGGCGGGGTGCTTGTGGGGAACATGCCCGAGCCGGAGGAGTTGCTTGAGGCGCTTGAAGACGAGCTCGATTTGCCAGCGCCCCCGGTAGAGTTCGAGCACCCCGGCCGCGTCGGGGGCGTCCGGGGAGAGGGTGGTGAAGACCAAGATGAAGTGGGCCGCCTCCAGCGAGCGCTTGGCGAGTTGTTGCTGTGTGCGCTGGGATGTCCGGCGCATCCGACGTTTGGCGTGCGCGGCCAGCGGCGCCGGCAGGCGGATGGCGACGACCCGTCCCGCGATCGGTGGCTGATCCCGCACGGGGAACCGCACGCTCCAATCGCCCAGCTGTCCCACGCGCAAGGGGCGTGCCTTGGCGAGGGCTCGGAACGGCTTGCCGTCGGGGTCGGTCAGCCGGGAATGTGTCCAGCGCAGGCGCACGACCAGGTCGCCGCCAGCCGCGACCACGTGGTGGGCCCCCAGCGGCCGCAGGAAGTTCCGGTCCGCGAGCAGCACGTCGCCGCGTGCGACGGGGGGCCCGCTCGAGCAGCTCGGCGCCTTTCGCGTCCGTGAGCTCCTGCCAGTCACAACTCAGCGTGCCCAGGTCGACCGTGTAGTCGTCTTCCATATCATTCGCGCGCGTGCCCTCCTGCGGCGAATACGTGAACACACCAACGCGATCAAACTGAATTTCCTCGAGGAAATCCAGCAACGTATTGAAGTCGTCTTCCGTCTCACCGGGGAACCCGACAATCACCGTTGTGCGCATCGCCAAATCCGGCACGGCATCGCGATACATCCGCACCTTCTCGCGAATCGTGCGTTGACGCTCCGGTCGGCGCATGCGCGCCAGCACTGCGTCTGATCCATGCTGCATGGGCGTGTCGAGATACCGCACAATGCGTGGGTTGGCCGCAATCACATCCAGCAATCGCGGCGTGATACCGGCGGAGTACAAGTACAGATTGCGCAACCACGGAATTGACGTTTCGCGCACGAGCGTCTCCAATAACTCCGGCAACGCCACACCATCACGACGATCGCGCCCGTAATGCGCCAAATCCTGCGCGACGAGATTCAATTCACGCGCGCCCTGCAACTCGAGCAACTGCGCTTCACGCACAATTTCGTCCAATGCGAACGAGCGATGTTTGCCGCGCATGAGTGGTATCGCGCAAAACGCGCAGCCGTGATCGCACCCTTCGCTGACTTTGAGATACCGCACGTGCGCGTTGCCACCACCAAATACGCGGGTGCCCGGATGTTCAACAATTGATCCGCCAATCAGGCCGCGGGCGACCAGTTCGGGCACCAGCTGATCCACTTCGGACGTTCCCAGAAACAGATCAACTTCGGGCAACGCGTCCAGCAGTTCGGCTTTGTGCCGCTCAATCATGCAGCCGATCGCAATGACCGCCTGGCAAGTACCTGTTTCCTTCTGCTTCGCCGCCTCGAGAATCGAATCAATACTCTCCTGCTTCGCGGCATCGATAAAGCCGCACGTATTCACCACAATGACATCCGCCTCACCCATGTCCGTCACCGACTCGGCACCATGGGCGATGAGATCAGCGAGGTACCGCTCGGAATCAACGGTGTTCTTGTCGCACCCGAGGGTGACTAAGCCGACTTTTAGCATCCCTGAAAGATAGCGCGACCGGCCCCGTCGTGCAGTGAGGGCCAGTCGCGCGGGACTACAAAAGTGCTACGAACATCAGCGAAAATTCCCGAATTTCAGCTCCACTCCAAAATCGCCCTTCCTCAGCAGCGCGATGGCTTCCTGCAGATCGTCCCGCGACGGCGACGTCACCCGCACCTGATCGGCCTGAATAGACGCCTGTACCTTCTTGAGTTTCGCTTCCTTGATGGCCGCAGCCACCTTTTTGGCCGTATCCGAGTCAAGCGCCATCTTGAGCTTGATCTCCTGTCGCAACGTGTCGCCGCCCATCGGTTTCGGGTCGCCAACGTCGAGATTGCGCACCGGCACGCCACGTTTGATGAGTTTGCCGTACAACACATCGTACAACGCGGTCAAGCGCATGTCGCTGTCGGCCAGCAGAATCAAAATGCCTTCCACACGCTTGAATTCGATGCTGACCTTCGCGCCTTTGAAATCAAAGCGCTGCACAATTTCCTTATCCGCCTGATTGACGGCGTTATCCACTTCCTGTAAATCGACGCTAGTGGTGACGTCGAATGATGCGTTCTTGTCGGCCATGTTGATGAGAGGTTAGTCGAGAAAACTTTCGAGCGTTTTGGCGCGTGACACATGACGCAAACGCGACAGCGCTTTTTCCTTGATCTGTCGCACACGTTCGCGAGTGATGCCCAACAGCGTGCCGATTTCCTCCAGCGTCATCGGTTCGGCTTCATCCAGTCCGAAATACAAACGCAGGATTTTCGCTTCACGTTCCTTGAGGCTCGCGAGTGAATCAACGATCGCATCCGTCAACGCTTTCTCGAACGTTTGTTCGTCGGGCGTTGGATTGACGGTATCCGCGAGGTAGTCCAGCAGCCGATTGTCTTCGCCCGGCGTCAGTGGCGCGTCCAGCGACAAATGCACCTGAGAGATGGACATGGTTTTCGCCACCTCCTCCTCGGTGATGTCCATGCCTTCCGCAATCTCTGCGTGCGTTGCTTCGCGGCCGAGTTCCTGGAGGAGGGCGTTGGCGCGCCTGCCGATACGATGCAGCGTTCCCGCACGATTGAGCGGCACGCGCACAATGCGCGACTGTTCCGCCAATGCTTGCAGAATCGCCTGGCGAATCCACCACACCGCGTACGAAATGAACTTGATGCCTTTCGTTTCGTCGAACTTGTGCGCCGCGCGAATGAGGCCGAGGTTGCCTTCGTTGATCAGATCGGAAAGGGAAACTCCCTGGTTCTGATATTTTTTCGCGACCGAAACTACGAAGCGCAAATTCGAGCGCACGAGTTTGTCGAGCGCTTCCTGATCGCCTACACGAATACGACGCGCCAGCTCGGCTTCTTCTTCGCGGGATATCAGCGGATACGCGCTGATGTCGCGTAAATACTGATCCAGTGACCCTTCCTCGTACGACGACTTCTTTTTCGGGGCTAACGCCATTGAGGTGCTACGGGGTGGGGGCGAGACTCGAAGGGTGGACCGCGCTACGGCGCACGATCAGTCAGCGAAACGTGCGCAGCGCTGGTGACTAATCAACAGAACCACCCAGGCGTGACCACCGAATGCGGCGAATCCACGGTGCAGCGACCGAAGAATCAGGCACATAGCTGTAGTACACCATCAGTGGTTTGCCACGGAGCAGCGAATCGGGAACGAATCCCCAGTACCGGCTGTCGAGGCTGTTGTCGCGATTGTCACCCAACACGAAGAAACTGTTGGGCGGTACAATCAGCGGTCCCCAGTTGTTGCGGGACGGATGATACGTGTCGATGACGGCGCCAAGTGAATTGACCATCGACGCGGAATTCACCACATGACTGCGTTGCCAGCGGAACTCATCGTTGGTGGGATCAACGCCGGGCTGTGAATGCACGACGTAGGACTCCTTCTGCGTCACACCGTTCAGCACGAAGTTGCCGCCGTTCATGCTGACGGTGTCACCGGGCAGGCCAACGAGTCGCTTCACGAAGTTCTTGGAAGGATCGACGGGCCACTTGAAGACAATTACATCGCCGCGTCGTGGTGCACGGACGGATGGAAGATGTTTGCGTGAGAACGGGATTTCGGCCCCGTACACCATTTTGTTGACCAGCAGGAAGTCACCCACCATCAATGTGCGTTCCATGCTGCCGGAGGGAATCTTGTACGCCTCCACGACCACTTTCTGCATCACGAGAAACAGCAGGACCGCGGCTGGAAACACCTTCGCCCACTCCCACAACCAACTCAGTCGGAGGTTGGGTCGGCCGCGGTTGGCTGCGCGTAACGCCGCGTCCCGATCAGCCAGGCTGATGGGGTGGGCGTGGCGCGCGGTATCTGTCGGCTGTGTTTCCAAACGTTCCATCAGGACTTCATGCCACGGGGAGAATGCGCGCCTTTGTCGGAATTAAGCAGGGTCCGCGCGCTGTGCAAGCCGCGCGCCCGATTAATAGTTGTCGATCTGGGCCCGCTGCAGAGCACCTGAGTAGTCGATGTAGCCCACCTTCGTTTCCGAATAGAACTCGTACACTTCCCAGCCGCCTTCGCGATGCCCGTTGCCCGTTTCCTTGACACCACCAAACGGCAAGTGCGCCTCGGCACCAATCGTTGGTGCGTTCACATACGTGATGCCGTTGTCGAGCTCCTGCAGCGCGCGGAATGCAATGTTCACGTCGTTCGTGTACAGCGACGACGACAGTCCGTATCGCACGCCGTTATTCACGGCGAACGCTTCTTCCGCACTCTTCACGCGGATGACCGAGAGCACCGGACCAAAAATTTCTTCCTGATCGAGACGCGAACCGGCGGTGACATCGGTAAAGATGGTCGGCTGAAAAAACCAGCCATTGTCGAGCGCGCCGCTGTGCGATTGGCCGATTGCCACATCACCACCGCACTGCAGTTCCGCGCCTTGCTCGTGACCAACGCCTATGTACTGCAGCGCCTTGTCGCGTCCGGGCTTGCTGATCATCGGACCAACATCCGTTTGCGCGTGTCGCCCATCACCCAGGCGCAACGCCTTCGCGCGTTTCACGAGCTCGGTCACAAATTCGTCGTGAATGCCGTCCTGCAAAATGAGACGGCTGGTCGCCGTGCATCGTTGTCCAGTGGTACCGAACGCTCCCCACAACACACCTTCAAGCGCCAGTTCAAGGTTGGCATCGTTCAACACGATCTGCGCGTTCTTGCCGCCCATCTCAAGCGACAGCCGCTTGTGCATGCGTCCGCAAGTCTCGCCAACCGAGCGACCCGTTTCCGTCGATCCCGTAAACGAAATCACGGGTACGTGTGGATGTTCAACGAGTGCCTTTCCAACGACTTCTCCGTTGCCGTGCACCAACTGAATGACTTCTGGTGGCAGCCCGGCATCGAGCAGAATTTCGACGAGCACGTGGGACGTGTGCGGCACATCTTCCGCGGGCTTGAGCACCACGGAATTGCCGCACAACAACGCGGGAAACGCTTTCCACGTCGGAATGGCCATGGGGAAATTGAACGGTGTGATCAGTCCACACACGCCGATCGGGCGTCGCATCGACATCGCCCACTTGTTGCGCAATTCGCTGGGCACTGTGTGACCAAACAGGCGACGGCCTTCGGTCGCGGCGTAATACGCGGTGTCGATGCCTTCCTGCACATCACCACGCGTTTCCGCCAGCGGCTTGCCCATTTCGCGCGTGGCGAGATTCGCGATTTCTTCTTTGCGCGCGGCCATCAAATCGCCAACGCGTCGCAAGACGTCACCGCGCGCAGGTGCGGGCGTGCGTTTCCACACTTCGAAGCCGCGACGCGCGCTTTCTACGGCGCGATCGATATCACTCGCTGTTGATTCAGGAAACAATCCGATGACATCAGTAGTGTCGGCGGGATTGCGATTTTCGAAGTACTTGTCCGACGACGGCGCCACCCACTGGCCGCCAATGAAATTCTTGAAAGTGGTCATCCAGAAAAGATATCCACCTGCCGGGCGTGGGTCAGGGTTTGCCCGAATTCGATGGCGGCCCGTCGCCGTTGGGTGGAGTCGTTGTAGGCGGCGAAGTTGTGGGCGGAGTCGTGGTGGGTGGCGTTGTGACCGACGACGTGGTGACCGGCGGTGTCGTGACGGGCACAGTAGTAGTTGGCTGACCCAATCCGGCCGCTCCACCAGGCGAGGCGTTGGGAGGGGTCACGGTCGGAAGTGCGGCCGGTTTTGCGGGCAGTGAGGTCGATGCCTCGCACCCCCACTCCGCCGGACGTTCGACTGTGGGAATCGCATATCCCATCCGGGGAAGCACCTCGCGGGCGCCCAACACCAGCCCCCACACCATGACGATGAACGACAGAACGTGTGCGAGGCCCTGCCGGTGACGCCAAGAACCAACCGCGCTCCAGAGCCCCAATGCCGTTACCGCACCAGTCGCCGCAGTGAAGGTCATCGCGTTCAGACCGCATCGCGTGGCCCACGGCCAGAACCACAATGAGGCACCGGCAGCGATCGCGACCGTGAGCTGCCCCCAGGCAATCCAGCTTCGTGGTTGTCGCGCTGGAGCGACCGGTGCACTGGCCTTGGCAGCGGGTGCACTCTTCCCGGAAGCGGGGGCCGTGAGCGGCGCGCGTTGCGTCGTGTTGTTCTGCGCCAGCAACTGTTCATCCGACACCGACGCCAGTTGTTTGTCGATCTTGGCGAGTTCCTGTTCCCAGTTGCGATCGCTCATGATGGGTTCTGAAAAGGATGCTGAATATCCGTCATGACGGCGAGCTCTCACGCGTCAATGTGTACCGCTCGATCTTCTTGTAGAGATTGGAACGAGGCATGTCCAGCGCACGCGCGGTTTCCGACACATTCCAGTCAAACGCGCGCAACTTTGCAAGGAGAAACGCGCGTTCGGCCGCTTGCTTGAACTCTTCAAATGTCTGACAATCGATCAACGCTCCCAGGCCCGCGGGTTCGACCGCGCGTTTCCCGACGAGTCGATCAATCTCACTCGCACTGATGGTTGATCCCGATGCGAGAATCACCAACCGTTCGATCGTGTTGCGCAGCTCACGCACGTTGCCCTGCCATTCAAGGTCGGCCAGTCGGCGCAGCGCTTCGTCGGTAATACCGCGTGCGGGTAGTCCGTCGCGCAACGCCAATTGCTGCAGGAAATACACGGCGAGCAATTCCACATCTTCACGACGTTCGCGCAGTGCGGGAACCGTGATCGGAACGACGTTCAAACGAAAATAGAGATCTTCGCGAAAGCGGCCTTCCTTCATCTCGAGCTCTACATCCTTGTTCGTGGCGGCCAGCACCCGCACATCAACCTGAATGGGTTTGCTTCCACCAATGCGCGTCACCACACCATCCTGCAACACGCGCAACACCTTGGCCTGCGCGCTCAACGACATATCACCAATTTCGTCGAGAAACAACGTGCCACCGTTGGCCTGCTCGAACTTGCCCGCGCGATCTGCAATCGCGCCAGTGAAGGAACCCTTCATATGTCCAAACAGTTCGCTCTCAATAAGCTCTGACGGAATGGCCGCGCAATTGACTTCGACAAACGGCTTTTTCGCACGTGTTGATCCGCGGTGAATCGCGCGGGCCACGAGTTCCTTTCCGGTACCGTTCTCTCCCGTGATCAACACACGCGCCGGTGTGCCCGCCACTTTGTCGATGCGTTCCAGCAGTGCACGAATCGCGTACGACCGTCCAACAATTTCATAACGCGACTCAATCGTTTCGCGCAGGCGTTCGTTTTCTTCGCTCAGGTTGCGCTGCACCAGCGCGTTTCGCAGCAACACCAACACGCGATCGGTGTCGAGCGGCTTCTCCAGAATGTCGTACGCACCCAACTGGGTCGCTTCGACGGCCGTCTGAATGGTCGCGTGTCCGCTGATCATCACTACGGTGGCAACGGGATCCAACTGGCGAAGACGCTTCAGTACTTCGAGTCCGTCAATGCCCGCCATCTTGACGTCGAGAAACACCAAATGGGGCTTGGTCTTTTCGTACAGCGCGAGCCCTTCCGACCCACCACCCGCCGTGTGGACTTCGTACCCCTCATACTCCAACAACTGACTCAGCGCATGCCGAATGCCGGGTTCATCATCGATCACCAGAATACGCATCGCTGCCCGCACCGGGGCCGGGGCTGACGACGTTGACGACGTTGATGCGGCTGCTGAAGGAGAGGCCATGTGTGCGGGATTATTTCGAGGGAACTGATTTGTACAACGTGACTCGCCCGCGCGAAACCCGCACATCGGCTACGGATTTCGGAAGCGTGATAGCCACCCCATCGGCCGCGATGGAATCGCGTTGAGGCGCCGATTTGCGCAACGCACTGAGCAGGGGCGGTACCACACGCGGTGGAAGAGCAATACCCCGCACAATCACTTCCCGCACACGGAATTGCGCGAGTCCTGGGCGCACCATCTCTAAAACGCCCGCCATTTCGACGGTGTCACGCGCCGACAACAGGTCTGAGACGAACTCCGGCAACGCCTTCCCACCCAACTCCCGCAACGGAATTTCCGAGCGCACTCGCAGCACATCATCCACGATCGCCACCTGCACTGCCGACGCCGACTGCGGCAACACCTGCCGCAGTCCTTCGGCTAAAAATCCGGCGAGGTCACCCGCGCCCAAGGTGATGTAAGCCGGACCACTTTTGCTTTCCAACGAAGCAATGACATCTGCTGAGGGCATGCGTGCGTCCTTGAGTGTCGCCCACGCTATCGGTTTCGCGTTCGCACTCGCATCTCCGGTCGCGGAGGAACTGCCCGTTGCGCGGCCGGCGCGCTCCAAAAACGACGGCACCGTGCCGCCATACAGCCACCACGCCCCCGCGCCGGCGATGACCACCACAGTGAGACAACCGACTTTCGACAGGCAGGACATGACGGAATGGATACGGGTTTGGAAGCGATGCCGGTTCCCGAAACAGTAACAGGGCCCGGCGTGAAACACTTCGGACCACTTCGGGAACGATTCGTTGACGAGTACTCCTACGGCGCGTCCTGATCGGTAGTGCCGCTTTCGGACATCTTTTCGGCGGTTCTTACCCCGCTGCGTTCACTCCCTCCGCAAACTTCACTTCGCCTTGTACCCTCTGTGAACCGATTCAGTCGCGATGCCAATGCGGCCACGGGTGGCGCCTCGTCTTCCGGCGCGAATCCGTTTGGATCGGCACGCACCACTTCGACCGCAGATCCTATAGAGGGTCCGACCTTTGCGACCGGATCGCCCGAAGAAGCACGTCGACTGCTTGAGGAAGTGCAGCAACTCGGCACGCGGATGCGCCTCAATCGGCGCAAGGCACAGCAAATTGATCGTCGCGCGGCCGCCTATGCCAGCCGCCTCGCGCGGCACACCGCACGTTTGCTCCAGCATATGCCGAACGCCATTCCCGCCGTGCGACCCGTACCGGGAACCGGGGCTTCAACGCTGCGGCACTATGTGCTCAGGCACGATCAGCTGGATTCGCCAGAACGCTCACGCCTGCTCGTCGTCAGTTCGGACGGGCGCCTGCGGGTCTGCACGGTGCTTTCCGATGGCAAGCGCTCGCGTTTGTGGAACGACTATGAAGTCGCGAATCCACCAGTTGGATTGGGACTGTTGGTCGTCTTCGAGGGCCTTTCATCCATGATTGTACAGCTGGAATCGGCCGTGGCAGAAGCCGAAGCGGTTGCCGAGTCGGGTTCGAATGCGCTGGACGGCATGATTGCGCGCAGCGAAGCCAAACTCGCGAATGCGGGATCACGCTTGTCGCCTGTCGACGCTCTCGCTGCAGACGAGGATGATCTGTACGGTCAGGATCAGGAGCGGGGACTGCGTTCATACGGTTTCGAACATCGCTTGCCGGTTTCCGCCGTCAAACCTGCTCCGGCACAGAGCGCACCCGGCCGCTTTGCGCGTTAACCAGGAACAAGCGTCCACCTTCAGCGCCTTTCCGCGAACACCTTTCGGCAGCATTGCACGAAGAACAGTTTGGATCCCATCCAGACTGCTTTCTTCTTGCCAGGAGTCAAAGGGTGGCGCTTCCGCAAACGGACACACTGTACGACGCGATCATTGTAGGATCTGGTGCCGGCGGTGGTATGGCCGCGTATCAGCTCTCGATTCAGGGCATGAA
>Ga0335397_10001037_pt1 | contig 37449 bp, 31 predicted proteins | sample MAT04_FD_205740 | JGI IMG/M metagenome (GOLD analysis project Ga0335397, IMG submission 205740) | Freshwater microbial communities from Lake Fryxell liftoff mats and glacier meltwater in Antarctica - MAT-04 (spades assembly) (version 2) ... | reverse complement strand
TGATCCAACGTTCGGAACCCCGGCTACTTTTGGTACTACGAATGAGACAATAGCCTGACCAAGTACGGCGACAACGAATCCAACGGCTGTATATATAATAGACATAAGTGCCTGCTTCGTCTTGTCTGGCCTGCCCACCGAAGTTATATACAGAAAGCCTGAATAACTCATCATAAAAACCCCAATCACACCAACAGCGTAGAGCAACCACTTGAATAAACTATTTACTAAGATCTGTATTGAGGCTGGTCCACCAGCTGGAAATATTTTGTTTGCATCGACTTCTGCCAAAATTGTTAATACGTGCCTCATCCTCTGAACCCTCCTATGTAGTTAATATTTGTTGCACGAAGTTACCAAGATAAAAGAAGTTTCCGAGAATAATCGCTATAACGAGACCTAATATTGCGTACAATATTGTCTTCTTAGCGCTGGCTACACCATTAGGGTTACCCTGGCTAGTCATCAGTCTGATCCCCCCAACAATAACCATCGCCACACTAACGAAGCCGATAGTATACATGAGGTAGCTTCCGACGGCTATCAAGATCAGTCTAGCAGTATCATAATTGAAATCATCCGTACTAACGCCCAGGAATTTACGCTGGCCAGTCGCGCCTATCAAATCCAAGAAGAGTCGAGCGACCCATAGTGTCGCCACCCCGCCGACAGCCTGCGCGATCTTCTTTTTGCCATCCTTGATCGCACCTGGACTACCTCCCGAAGCCGATATCTCTATAGCGCCAATGATTACAATAATGCTAGCAAATATAGTTAGTATTGTGACCAGCCAATTGCCAATCGTTTCTACCACTACCTCTATGGCATTTCGTCCGTTTTCCTTGCACCACCGATCTGTAAATTCTTGGCTAACGCGATTATTAGCTCTGAGATTTGCACAGTCAACAACATCAACAGCACCAGCCAGATGCGGCACAAATACCAGCGATAAAAGAAGCCCTGTGAATAAAATGCGTAACCTCATATGTGATATTATAGCGTAAGAAACATGTTGTTAAATAAATTCATCCATCTATCACGTTTTATGCTGATAATCGTTGCCATGTTGGTCGTATCTACCATTGTGTTTTCGAAAAGTGCACGGGCGGATTCCCTTACTCTTGATAATTTTTCGAGTATTAAAGCTGATTTGGAAAGCAATGTGCTTAGCGATGGAGAGTGTATTTATGAGTACACTTTCGCAATAGTTTGTGCGTCAAAAGCTGGTGGAAAAACATCCGAGCTTTTCTTGTTTGATCCTGACAAGAGCCTAGCAAGGAAGGCTATAACATTCGGGGGATTGAATGGTAAAAATGCCGTATGGATTTCAAGCGAGAAGAAATGGAGTTTTCTAGACCTTTCAGACCAGCCCATTACAACAGGCTACCCTACTCAAACTACTAATGGGGATAACGCTGGAGTTTCCGTCAAAATAAACACTGGTGGACTTTTTGTCTGCGACGCAGGAACAACTCGGCGTAAAGAAGATTGCTATGTTGCGCATAAACTATACATTGATCCGAACAACTCAAACCCCGCTAACGCAAAATTCACTGTGGCCTCGGCTGACCCCGGCAATGTGCTACCCGGACTATTAGATTCTACAAAAACAGACCCTTGTAGCGATACTGGTCCAGATGGAATTATAGGTTTTGTTGGAGGAATATTCGACGGTTCGACCGCTAGCGGCTTAGTCGACAAATTTCTTTGTGAGCTTACGAATACTATTAACCAAACCATTAGTAGTCTTGTCGGCACTAATACTGGTGACGGCCTGCTTATAGATCTACTCACGGTCAAGCCGCTTGAACAGGCAGACGCGGTCTTTGCCGGCTGGAGTGTCGTGCGTAATCTCGCGCTCGGTCTCTATACCATCGTATTTCTCGTGTTTATTTTTGGTAACTCTCTGGGCATGAGTAACTACACCATCAAGCGATCAATGCCTCGTCTGGTATTTGGCGCTCTACTCACCAGCGCTTCATTCTACATTGTTAAATTCCTCGTCGACTTCAGCAACCTCCTAGGAGTAGCTGTGCCTAATCTCATTCAGAGCTTCGCTCCTAATGCGGATATCGCAAACATTGGTACTACGCTGAGTGGTGGTGGTGGTGGCTTCGCTAATGCTTTCGCAGGTGCTGGCCTGATAATCCTAATTCTCATCATGTCGGTGGTGGCGCTTGTTGCAGTTTTTGTCGCCATTATCGTCTTCATGATGCGGTATCTGGTCATCTATCTGCTCATCCTGAGCGCGCCACTGGCGTTCTTGGCTTGGGTGCTGCCTAATACCGAGAGCCTCTTCAAGAAATGGTGGTCAAGTTTCGGTCGAGTGCTGCTAATGTTTCCGATAGCGACGGGTATGATTGCTATCTCATTATTTGTCTCGACACTCATAAATCCGCCGCCGCCGCCGCCGCCAGCACCTCAAGTTCAAACTGGTTCGATTCTCGTAAAGGTAGCCGGGGCACTCGCCCCAATATTTGCACTCATTATGCTGCCGAAGTCATACAAGTGGGGTGGTGAGGCCTTTAGTAAGGTCGGTGCCTTTGCTGCTGGATACGCTACGAACGCAGTTACCAAGAGTAGGGACGTAGGTAAGAGTGGTATAGGTGCTGCAAAGTCAGGTGCGCAAAATCGGATACTTCAATCTGACAACAAGGCTTTTGGGGGTAATTCTAGGATGGGAGGCTTCATGGCCGGAGCTGGTGTTGGGTCCCTAGCCAACACCAGGGGAGCACAGCTTCGAAGGGCGGGTAAAGTCGTAAAGCTACAAGGAGAGATCGAAAAAGCATCATCACTCCAGTACGATCAAACGATGGCTTCGGCGGGTGCCACCGCGCGAGCAAAAAACCTCGATGAAGGAGACGCGAAGACTGCTGCTTTCCAAAGATTGATATCCAATGCACCAAAACAGGAACGAGCGCAATACGCTCGAAAGGCCGTTCAATCTGGCAATAGAGGCCAGGTTCAAATGGCGGCGGCGGCGATGGGGCAGCAAGGTTATGAAGAATTTGTGAATAATAACTATGGAGATTTTGATGCTATGTCTGACATGAGGAAGTTCGGTGCTGCCTCTACTCCACCAGGATCAGCGACACGAAATGCAGCAGTGCAATCTGCACTCGCGGCTATGGGTAGTAAAGGTCTTACGGCTGGTAACGCCGAAACACAGAAGGAGTGGTTTGGTAGCTACGATGCTGCAACCCGCGTCCCAACCCCTAAGGCAGACAACATCAGGGCTATAGACACGTCAACACTTGGAAATGCATTGGGTGATCGGTCAAACAGAAATAACCTAACCCCAGATACGATAAAGGCTCTCCGAGCGTTTGCGTACGACCCAGCCAATACAGGCGATCTTCATGCCGAATCTATCAAAAAGCATCTTGACTCTAAGGGAGAATGGATCACCACATAGAAACCAATGTCCCAATTTAAAGTCCCCCAAAATGTAGAGAGTGAAGACAAGCTGATCGGCCCGCTGTCGATGAAGCAGTTCATCTACGCCATCATCGGTGTAGCTTGGGCTGGTCTGTGGTACACCGTCTTCCGCGCCGGCGGTGTGGCCGGTATCTTCATAGCCGCACTCATCATTCTGCCGGTATCGGGATTTATGTTTCTGCTAGCCTTCGGACGTCGTGAGGAACAAAGCTTCGAAAACTATCTCATCGCACTGATTCGCTTCACCGTCGTGCCGCGCAAACGAGTCTGGATGAAAGACCCCACACTCAAAGAAGCCATTGTCGATGCGCCGCCGGCACCGAAGCCGCACGAAGTGACCAATCAAGAACAGGCCCAGATCCAGAGTCGATTACGCCAGCTAGCCCTCGTCGTCGACACCCGTGGCCACGCCAAATCAGAAGCCTACCAGCAGGTTGACCCAGGCAATACCGCGGCGGCATTCTCGCAGCGTGTTTTTACACCACCAAGCTCCCAGCAAGACTTCGTGACTAGCGACATCGACCAGTCTGACGACATTCTGACCAGTGCCGAATCGGGCCAAAGAGCCCAAGAAGTCGGCGCCATGCTCCAGAGCGTCGAGCATGACGTCCGGCAGCAAGCCAGGCAAGTCATGACGCAAGCCAGACAGGATCCGAGTAGCATAGAAACTCTTGTGCAACCCTCCCAGCCGCAAGTCAGTAATGCTATACTGAAAACGGTTATGGATAATAGCCAATTATCAGTCGCCCAAGTAGCGCAGGTAGCCAACCAAGGTCAGCTGCAAGCCGGCCAAGCTGTCACGATTCAATAGATAGAGAGTAGGGAGTAGACAGCCCGCCAACTCGAAGAATTCTAGCCGCACTTATTTCGCACTCTTCGATCACAAACAAAAATCAGACAAATACCCAAAGAGACAGATCGCCCAATATGACACTATCATTGGCCTGTCTCTTTTTGTTATGATGATATATTCGCCCCCGCGCTGAATAGACAAATCAGCGCAAGCAATATCACGATAATTACTAGATCAAAAAAGTTAGTGAGGGAATAAAAAACCACATGGCCGAAGCCCTGTCGCAAACACCAGTATCGCCGCAAGAAGCCGAGTACCAGAAGTCGATCCAAGCTCCGAAGGACGCCAAAGATCAGCGCATGAGCACTCAGAACCATTTGATGTTTACCGAGATCAAGGATGGCATCGTGGTCATGCGAGATGGCAGTCTGCGGATGATCGTCCTCGCCAGTGCTCTCAACTTCGACCTCAAAAGTCCGCAGGAACAAGATTCGATCGAGTTCTCCTACCAAGGGTTTCTGAATGGCTTGCACTTCCCAATTCAGATCGTTGTCCGGAGTCGCAAGCTCGAGCTCGATAATTATCTCGATAGACTCGAGGTAATCCAAGCCACCGAAGAGAATGCACTGATCGCCGGCCTGATGGAAGACTATATTTACAATATTCGTGGCCTACTCGAGCAGGTCAACATCATGAACAAAGAATTCTACATCGTAGTGCCGTATTACATCGAAGGTGGTGCCAAGGCTAAGGACAATGCGGGTATGAAATTTGCTTCACTCTTCAAAGGCAATACTGACCAGGTTCAAACAACTGAAATCTTCGAACAGCGCAAGCGTGATCTCGTCCAGCGTACAAACTTGGTCGCTCAAGGGTTAGCTCAGATCGGTGTCCGGGCAGCCGTTCTAAGTACGCAGGAAGTTATTGAACTCTTCTACACCAGCTACAATCAAGAAGAAGCCATCTCGCAGAACTTAACTGACATCGAACAAATGACGACACCGGTTGTCGAGCGAGGTAATCCAATGCCACAGCCACCTCAGCCGATGCCAGCCGCCGACCCCTACGCCGCTCAAGCTCCTATGCAAGCTCCACCGCCGCAGAATCCACTCGTCGGAGGTGGACAATAATGGCATTCGGTAAAGGCAAAAATAACGCCCAACAAGCCACCATAGACCAGGCGGCCAGCCAGCAACAAGATGCTGAGAAGATCTACCGTGAGGGTGTCTTAAGCCTCCGCGACATCATCGCGCCGAGCTCATTTGCTATCGAGAATAATTACCTCATCATCGGTACTCGCTACGTCAGGACAATGTTCGTCTACGGCTACCCACGCAGTCTCTTTACCGGTTGGCTGAGTCCGATCATCAACCTCGATGAAGTTATCGATATTTCACTCAATATCGTGCCGGTCGAGAGTCGGGTCGTGCTGGAGAATCTCCGTAAAAAAGTCGGTCAGCTCGAGGCCAGCTACCAGATCAATGCCGAGAAGGGTAAAGTCCGTGACCCGGGCATCGAGGCTGCCATCTCCGACGCCGAAGAGCTCCGCGATAAGCTCCAAGTCGGTGAAGAGCGCTTCTTTCGATTTGGCCTCTATCTGACTGTCTACGGCAAAGACCTCGAAGAGCTTGATCTCGTCCAGCGCAAGATCGAATCTATCCTCGGCACGAGCCTCATCTACACCAAGGCCGCCAGTGTCCAGATGGAGCAGGGCTTTAACTCAACCCTGCCCATCGGCACCGATCAGCTCGGCATTTATCGGAATATGAACACCGGCTCATTGTCGACCAGCTTCCCATTCACGACGGCTGAACTGTCGCGCAACGAAGGTATCCTCTACGGCCTCAACCGGCACAACAACGGTCTGGTGCTCTTCGATAGATTTAGCTTAGAGAATGCCAATATGGTGGTCTTCGCGAAGTCTGGAGCCGGCAAGAGCTTCACCGTCAAGCTGGAGTGCCTGCGTTACCTCATGATGGGTACGGATATCATCATAATCGACCCTGAAAATGAGTATAAGACCCTTTGTGACGCCGTCGGAGGAAGCTTCATCAAGCTATCACTGGCTAGCAAGACTCAGATCAATCCGTTCGATCTGCCGCAAGTCTTCGACCCTGAGGAAGGCGACAATGCTCTGCGCGCCAATATTATTATGCTTGAGGCGCTGATCCGGGTTATGTTTAACGGTCAGCTATCTGACTCAGAGATGGGCGACCTCGACACCGCCATCATACAGACCTATGCCAATAAGGGGATTACGAATGACCCGCTGACTCACCGGGCCGAGCCGCCCGTCATGAATGACCTTTACAATACACTCTCGCAAATGGGTGGCTATGGTAGCGGCACTGGTCCGCAGATTGCGGCCCGTTTGCGCCGGTTTACCGAAGGATCATTCTCGGGAATCTTCTCGCAACAGTCAAACATCAGTCTCAATAACCGTTTCATAGTCTTCAATATCCGCGATCTCGAAGACGAGCTTCGGCCAGTTGGTATGTTCATCGCCCTAAATTACATCTGGAATCGTATCAAGACTGATCGCAAACGACGGATTCTAGCTGTCGACGAGGCCTGGCAACTGATGCAATATCCCGACTCGGCTCAGTTCCTGTTCTCGATTGCAAAACGTTGTCGTAAATACTACACTGGCCTAACGACTATCTCGCAAGACGTCGAGGACTTCCTCCAGAATCGACTTGGTCGGGCTGTCGTCAACAACAGCTCAATTCAGCTCCTCCTCAAACAAAGCCCCGCCGCAGTCGACTTGATATCACAGACCTTCAAGCTCACCAGCGAAGAGTCAGCTCGCTTGAGCCAATTCCCAGTTGGGGAAGGCCTCTTCTTCGCCGGACTAAACCACGTCATTATTCGCATTCTCGCCAGCCCGATGGAAGAACAGTTGATAACGACGAACCCACACGCTATTCTTGAGAGACAGATGCAAAAAGACATCGATGAAGCCGAGACAACTACGACCAATCAGTACGGCGAAGCCAGTACCGGTCCTGCCGCCGCCGTACCAAGTGGCTTCGAAAATTCGGCTGGCATGCCACAACAGCCATCGGCGACAGATCCTACTGCAATGCAGCCAGCCCAAGAGTACGTCGCTCCAACTAATCAGGGTGGGCTGCAATGATACTAATGCCAAGGCCTGACCCAAGCGAGGGCGGCGGGCGGCGGCGTTACCGTGATACACCAAGCTTCGGTGGCGACAAAAAGCCAGGCGGGGGATTTAGTGGAGCCGGAGATGGTTCACCGACTACGCGAGGTAATAAGCCTGCGAGTGGTGGTGGTCCAAGAGCGCAGTCTACTCCTGAAGGCAATCAAAATCAGAACACACCAGGCCAATCTCCTACAATCAATACCCACTCAGGTAAAAACGGTGACCGAGATAATAAGAAAGAACAATCATTCGCGAAAGCTGCTACCAGCAAGGCGGTCGACAAAGGACTTGATGCTGTACAGAAAAAAGGCTCTGGCACAATTGTCGGTGAGGCGGCCGGCCTCGCTAAGACACTCAAGCATAATCATGAATCGAATGATTCAGCAGGGGTAAAGGCTGCTGACACTGCTGCTGCTGCCGTCAGGGCGGGGGCGGCGGCTACGGGCGTGGGGGGAGCAGTTGTAAAAGGATGGGATGGGGCCAAGAAAGCAGCCAGCTTAGTCGGAATAAAAATAAAAGATCGATACGTCATTTATGCGCTTCTTTTCCAAAGTCTTTTCCTTATGTCAATCATAGTACTTGGCTTCTACATAGTGATAGCGAATTTCGAAAACGCAGCCAAACCTCTGGAAACTGCCTTTAATACCGTCAAAAACGTCATAGGTGTCGGCATAGACCTCCTTATTAGCCAAGGGGGTGCGCAAAAGCTAGCATATGAAGTTCCGGTAAATAGTAACTCTGCCTTTGCCGCTCCAGCCGCCCCTCCAGCCAATCTTGATGTGTCATCTTATGCATATAAACTCTCACAAATTGATTGGGAGAAAGCAAAATATCAGACTCAAAAAACCCCCGACAACTGCGTCGTGAAGACCCAAGAGGTGATAAATCCAACTAACGGAAAGAAGCGATCGGTGATCGAAAGCGTATCACTTAAAAATGCGCCAAATGAAGCAATCTCAGACATTGCAAAGGCCAGCTGTATGGATGGTACTTATCCTGTTTTTAATACTATTATTCGGTCACAATTTATTCGAGAGGGTATAAATGCCAATATTGGCGTTCGCCTAGCGTATGCAAAGCCAAAAGATTCAAAAGAATTTGATAATAAAACAAGTAAGCAAATAACTGAGAAGCTGCGTAATAAAACCCTCAGTAGAGTCTGGAAAAGTTCTGGAAGTGGTGTGAATGGGTACTCTGATGAGCAAAAAAAACCAATGCCAATTAAATGCGGAAGTCCACTTCTCGAATTTTTTGGTGCTGGATGTCTTTTTAATAATAACTTCTATGCCTATCCGGTCACCAAAGATCAACCGAAAGAAGTTGTCGATTGTGCAAATGGCTATGATTTTACCAAACCCAGTAACATTGACAGTGCAATCGATAAAGCTAACCATGATCTGGAGTGTGGAGTTAAGCCTGAAAATCTAGAATTCTACTATAATTTACCGAGAGAATCTGATCTTACTTCGTCAGATTCTGGTATTAAGTCGCGGGCTGAAGCGTTTGCACTACATGCGATCTGTGAGATTCACACACGTATGACAGATAAGTCACAGGCAGCCATCGATAAATATAAGAAAACCGTCAAGGATAGGCTGGCCTCACAAGCAAATTCAGCCCTTCATACCATTACATACGCCCATACAAACCGTGATCACTTCCTAGATATACGTGAGATCAACACAGATATTTACAAGATATACAGCATGGTCAATGCACGTGAATATCAGAAAGACGTCAATAATCAGGAGACCGGCCGAGCGTTAGAGTCAGATGCCATCTCACGTACTTTTGGGCTACCAAATAGAGCTGGTGCGAATCTCTACAACGACAAGGCACTTCAGGCAGGAAGTCAGTTACTTAATCTTTTTGATATAGGAAGTGGCCAGATCTGTAATACCTTCATATTAGATGATGACTTCTTTAGAAAACTAATCAATAATCAGTTACCCCCCTCCGTCATCGCTGATTTTCAAACTTTATCAAATACTTACTATAACATCTATAAAAGTGCAGTTGGTACTATCGACTTCTATAGTAAATATCAAGGTGGTGCCAGACTCTCACCACTAGAAGCAGGTAAGAAGGTTAAGATGGAAGATCTACTCCGACGAGCTGTGAGGATTGAAAGCAACACCTCAACTGCCGGTATAGAAACCGATGTTGGCCAAAACTATAATCGTTCAGGCGTGGGTATAAAAGCCTATAAAAATGCCCTCTCATTGTCCATGGGGGGTCAGTTCCTCACAACCAATCAAGCCGTCGCCTCGGAAAATGAAGCCAGAAGCATAGTTGCTTACCAGGATAGTCAAAGAGGCATTCTCTGGCGGCTCTTCTCGAGCGCAAATCCCCGATCGATTGCAAGTCGTATGGCGGTTACCTTAATTGATCGACCTGATCGAGTTGGGTCAAATGTAGCAAGCTTTGCGTCAGATCTTTTTAGTCCGGCGAAGAATTTGGTCGGAGGGCAAGCATCACTTGCATACTCCTTAACTGGTAAATCACAAGTTGCTTACGCTGCAACGAGCTATGAGATAGAGAATCTCAGAATTGATCCCTCTGCTGTTCCAAAAGAATTCAAGCTCATCAATGCACAACAAAATGCCATAGAAATCGAAAATCTCAAAAAACAACCCGCTAATGCGGCTAGATTCGCAAAATGGGATGAATGCTTCAGTGAATTTATCCCATCACGCTTTCATCTTTTTAACCCAGACGCGGATAAGAAGGATTTATATGACAACTACTGTCGTCAGATATTTGATATAGCTGCGACCAAAGATCCCAAAAATATATCATTCAAATATCGAGCCTATCACTATTTTATGCTACAAGCCGATGCGATGGTCTCCCTCTCTAATCCCAGCAAAGAAGATCCAAGCCTCAATGCAAGTTTTAGCGCAGCTGATAACACTGCAGTAGATGGCGACAGGGAAGATTTACCTACAGGTCCAGTAGCTCAACCTGGAAGTGATACGTCAGCTTTATCATGTCCTCCGGGGACAACCGACGCGGGCGTAGGGGATCGCAAAAATGAATCAGGCAGTGTTCTATATAAAATACGACTCTGTCGAGTTGGTGGCATTACAGTAAATGTCTCGATTGCTGCAAATCTACGTAGCTTACTAAATCAAGCTAAAATCGATGGTATAAACTTCGGTGGTGGTGGATACAGAAGCTACGATGAACAGCAAAAAATACGTGTTAAAAACGGCTGCAGTAGCCCTAGTTTGCCATCGAGTGCCTGCACCCCTCCTACTGCTAAACCTGGTACATCTAACCATGAATCTGGTGAAGCTATAGATTTTTCCGTTGGCGGAAGAAGTATTCGGTCAAAAGGCTCCAAGGAATTTCTGTGGCTGACTGCCAATGCATCAAAATACGGCCTCCAAAACTTTCCAAAAGAAGCTTGGCACTGGTCGGTAAATGGAAGATGAAAATTATATGAAGCGGATACTTAGGTTAATTTTTATTCTATTGCTTACACTATACCCAATGAGTGGCTTAGCTGTATCGAGTCAGCGTAACAATATCGAGAGATTTCCCTTCTACGATTCAAGTGCCGAGACATCACCAAATAATTGCAGCCCCACAGGAGACACTACAGGCTCATCCAGTGGTGGTGGATCACTCTATTTTCTAGGTGACTCCATCGGTGAAGGATTAAAATCTGCTTCACTAGAAATACAACTGTCTGCGATTGGATATAACGTCAAGATGAATGTTGATAGGTCGAGATCAATTACGGGTAAGGGCGCTAATACAAAAACTTCCGGCCTAGAAGCAGTAGCGACCGATATAGACACGATCAAGACTGGAAGCACAGTCATTATTGAATTAGGCACCAACCCAGAGAATAATTTTGAACGTAATCTAACCACACTCGTAGAGACAATTAAGAGTGCAAATCCAAACACTAAAATATACTTCATAGACGTAGCAGCTGATGCACAAGCCGCTAAAAGACTTAACATAGGCGCAACCAACGCAGCCATCTACAAGCAGGCAGAGATTGCTGGAACAGTTGTAATGAGTCGTTTCAAACTATATTATCCATCAGGCAATCCTCAAAATACGGCTAATCTACCCGCACCAGCACTTCCTTTTGATTCACTGGGGGTACATAGCACAACCTCAAAAGACTACCAAGCCATGAATGAAGTGATAATTTCGACACTCAATCAAGCCGCTTCAAATGGGTCCCCAACAGATGATAATATCTGTATATGTGGCACTTCGGCGACAGGAAATACTACCACTACGTCCAATATTCCTGGTAGTGATAATCAACAAAAAGCCTTTAATTACTTCATAGGTAAGGGCCTCAGCCCGCAACAATCTGCCGGAATCGTCGGAAACTTAATTGCCGAATCAGGCGTCAATCCTAAACGAGTACAGAGTACTGAAACCCCTCAAGGTGATAAGGATAACATAACAGTTAATGATAATACGGGTTATGGTATCGCCCAATGGACAAGTCGAGGTAGGCAACAAGGCTTAGTCGATCTAGCCCGCAGGAGAGGTTTGAATATTGAGGGTGATTTAAGTCTGCAGCTTGATTACGTATTCCTAGAGCTTTCGAGGGGCCTCATCAATCAACTCAAGGCTGCCCCAGACCTCTTATCGGCATCAAATATCATTCTACTTAAATATGAGAGACCGGCAGACCAAAGCGCTTCAGTCCAAGCTAAACGAGCAGCATTAGGACAGCAAGTCCTAAATCGCTATGGTGATAAATCTGCATCGATTCCGGGATCAACTACCAGTACAGTGTCTTCATCGTCACCTAACTGTAGTGGAACGAGCACAAATACGGCTGCTGGCTTTGTAGGATTTCCACTTGCAACGACCAAGGCTAGAATGAATACCTTAAATGGTACTCAATTCAAGAACGGTGTAATGGGCCAAGGTGGGCACCCTTATGCTGCTCACGATATTATGGCAGACCCGGGAACGCCTGTTCTAGCAATACTTCAAGGTAAAGTTGTCGGTGTAAGCACAGACAAATGCCCAGGACGACTCATAGCTATATATGACGCCAGCCAGGGGGTGACTGTTGCTTACCTTCACCTTTCAATTGCTCAGACTCTCGTAAAAGTAGGTGACACGATTAAGGCTGGTCAATTAATTGGATATGTTGGTCAGGCGAGTGAAGGTTGCGGCACACCTCACCTACACATCGATGCAAACACATCAGATCGTCGGATTGGCTGCAAGAGAGAAAGTTGTTCTGCAGAAAACCAAGCTCTTTTCAGGGCCGGGAGTGATAAGATTGGTCTAGCTAAAGGACTCTTTGATAGCTATCAGAAACTGCCATAAACAAGGGTCAATTTCGTGAAACTTACCACGCTTCAAAAAAGAATAGCTATAGGAATACTAGGTGTTATATTTCTTGGACTCCTCTACAGTATCTACTACTCACTTTTTGTGTTTCATATTACAAAAACCACACCAAGTAATCAGAATTACCCCAGCTCACTAGGTAATATGACTATATACTTTAATCAAAAGCTAAATACAGATGCGTTGCGGCAGAAAATTCAGACAAACCCTAAGCAGATTATTAATCCTAGTTTTAATTCAGAAGTTCTAATAAAGGTAGAGGATGATCATATCACCGTGACTTTTTCCCAAGTACCAAAAACGGGTAATTATAAACTAAGTATTAGTAATATTGAAGCCGTAAATGGATCAATAATAACTACTGACTTAGGCTTTATTGTTAAAAACATCGAATATAAGGACCTCAACGCGGCCGATAAAAAGCAGTTTGACGAAGAGGCGCTTTCCGGTGAAGAACTGCCAAATGACCCAATTATTTCTGTCCTTCCATACGAAACCGACGATTACAAGATTGCTTACTCTTTCCCACTAGAGAACAGCACAATTCCTGCACGTGTAATAATAACAATGAAGTTTTATGAACCCGGCGATACAGCACTTGCTGCTACAGCTCAGCAAAAATTAGAATACTTAGCAAGAGTGCGAAAATACACGAATCAAGCCCTTGACTATCTACGCAGCAAGAATACAGATCTAAACAAATATGTTCTTGATTATACAGAACCTGAACTTCGGGCAGAATTTCCAAAAGGATATGTAGCCTCTCCTTAAAACTCAATAACAAACTAGCTAAGCTACAGCCACAGCCACCCGCTTCACCACTAGCTTCGTTTGCTGTCGCAAAGCATTCTCGATCTGAATATGCCGTAATCGTATCTCACTGGCCTCTGTGGCTGTGGCTGTCGAGACGGTCACAATCTCGTTTTTATAGCGCACTGACTCGAGCTCAACACCAGTCTGCTTCCGAACCACCCCCCGAACTTTCTCAAAAAATCCCAACAAGTCAGTAGTGGTATCAAAATCCTTCTGACTCATAAGATCTCCGAGCCGCTCGAAGCTCACACTTCCCTCCGTGTTAGGTCTAATGTCTGAGCCGGCAGATCAAGTCGGCGATCAATGTCGGTGGTGGTAATAATTGTCTGAACATCTTCGAGAACCTCAATAAGTAGCCGACGACGTGATTCATCCAGCTCACTAAAGACGTCATCCATCAGTAAGAGCGGAGTCGGCGCATCATTATCGCGGCGCATATAATCGATCTCAGCCAGCTTGAGCGCAATCATAATAGTTCGGTTTTCACCGCGTGAAGCTGTCACCTGTAGTAATTTCTTCTCTTGCAGCACTCGCCAATCCTCCCGATGTGGCCCGACTGTGGTGGTGCCAAGCACCACATCGCGCTCACGAGCTTCCTTAAGTCGATCGAGATAATTACTTGATCGCTCAAGATAATCGAGATCAATCTCAATCTCTGTGTCGGCAATATAAGCTACCCGCTGCTGTAAGACCGGCAGCAGCCAATCGAGAAAATCTTTTCGCTCTTGAAAGATTGTTTCGGTTGGGGCTGACAGCTGAGTGTCGAGAATAAAAAGTTGATCGTCGAGCCGGAGTAGGGAAGTGCGCTTATTACGCCATAGTAGGGCATTACGCTGGCGTAAGAGCCGGCGATACAGAATCATAGCCCTGCGGTAGATAGGGCTCGTCTGAGCTAGTACAAAGTCAATATAGCGCCGTCGCATTGCCGGCGCCCCAACCGCTAGATTGAGATCACCTGGCTCAAACAATACAACCGGATGTAGTCCAAGTAGAGTTTGTCGACTTATAGCTACCTCATTCCGCAGTAATTTCTTTTGCTTAGCCGGCACCTGTCGATAGGTAATTGACAGTTTTTCTTCATCATATTCAGCATCAATCCGATAGCCGCCCTTGCCATCCTGCACGACAGCTCCATCATCAGCCCGAAATGATTGCCCAGTCGCAGCGATATACATAGCTTCGAGAATATTCGTCTTACCAGTCGCATTCGGCCCCAGTATCACCATGACCCGCTCGCTCAATTCTAAGCTCAGCTGGTCATAGGAGCGGAATTGGGCCAGACGTAAATGCTTAAGCATAAGGATATTTTATCAAAATAAGTATTAGCTACGGAGTGGCATTATCAGGTGAAGACTGTGATTAGGGCCATCAACTGGACGAATCACGCACGGCTCCAGCTTGTCATTCAGCGTAATCTCAACTTCCGGCTCAGAGAAAGCACTTAATGCGTCGAGTAAGAAACGGGCATTGAGCGAGATCTGCGTCGGTTGCCCCTTGAGCTCGATTGGTAGCTCAGAGGTGTTCTTACCGACCTGGGCAGCTTCGGCGTAAACCTTGAGTAGATCCTTATCAATATCAATCTGGACGGTGTGTGCACTCTCGCGGGCAAAAACACTCGAGAGCCGAGTGATTGCGGCTAGTTCGTCCCGCCGACAAGTGATAGTAGTTTGCGCAGCGGTAGGGATGATTTGTTGATAATTTGGAAAATTCCCCTCGATCAGACGTGATACGAGCTCAACTTCACCAACCACAACCTTAATTTCACTCTCGCCAACCGATAACTGGAAGCTGTCTTCTTGATCGGGATTAATCAGTCGTATAATCTCCTGGACTGTCCGAATCGGAATAATAACCGAGAAATCAGCCACGTCCTTGAGGGTAATCTTCTCTTCAGCTAATCGGTAACTATCAGTTGCGACCAGTGTTAACTGGCTATTCTGACTATTAAGATAGACACCAGCTAGGACCGGCCGCGACTCGTCGAGTGAAGCCGCCCGTGAGACTCTCTCGAGTAGATTTTTTATCTCCATAGCCGGAAGCTCGGTCAGTTGAGTGGCATTAACCTGAGGTATAGCCGGAAAATCATCAACTGGCATACCCTGTAAGCTCGCCTGGACGTGAGCGGCTGATATATTTAAGCTATCACCATCACTCGTCAGCTGCACCTTATCACTGGCAACACCCTGTATGACTTCGCTCAGTAGTTTGGCGGGTACCGTCACACTACCTGGCTGATCAATCTTGCAGGGGACGGTGACACGTAGGGCTATTTCGAGATTTGTAGCTGATAGTGTCAACACGCCATCTTCGGCTACGAGCAGAATATTTGCCAATATAGGCAAGCTCGTTCTCGACCCTACTACTCGGCTTACAATGTTTAATCCACGGGCTAATTTTTCTTGTGTCAGTGATATTTTCATGAGCTGTGTCCTTAACTTAAATCTTATATATATTAATGGTGGTGGTGGTAATGGGCTCTGTGGAAACTGGGGAAAGTAGTGAAATTAGCTTGTTTTGATCTGGGGCCGGGGTTTGGAAGGGTGTGTCTAAGACTGGGACAAAGCGGGGGATGAATGGGGGATGAAAAAGTGGATAACGTAGCGACGGTGAGGCGGTATGTAGATAAGTTATGACTTGCCAACAACTTGTCCAGAAACTATCTACACATCTTCCCCACGCAACCCACAGGCTTTTCCGCAAGCTTTTCCCCAGCTTGTCCACAGCTTTCCTGTGGACAAAAACCGAAAAGTGTTGGCTTTGTGTACGTTGTAAAAACATCAGGCTAAGACTCTTTCCTGAGAGATTCGGATCCGGACGTCTTTGAGGTCATGCACGATGGCATCTTTCTTAGAGACAAGATTCCCGATCTTCTCACAGCCATGCATAATAGTTGTGTGGTCACGTCCTCCTAGATGCGAGCCGATCTGAGGATACGACAGATCAAGTTCACTTCTGAGTATATACATTGCTATCTGGCGCGGCATGACGATATCGCGACTCCTTTTTTTACCCAGCAAATCATCGACACTAACACCATAATAGCGGGCTATTTCGGTAATAACTTGCCTAGGACTGGCTTTTTTACGACTCGACTGACGCTGGGCTTCTCCACCGAGGACTTCCTCAACGACTTCTAGAGTAGCTGGCACATTATGTAAATCGCAGTGCATCAGGACACGGTTAAACCCGCCCTCCAGCTCGCGTATATTTGTTGATATATGTTCAGCGATGGCACCAGCCACTTCGAGTGAGATGGCAAACCGACGAGCCTCTGCCTTCTCCTGTATGATAGCCACTCGAGTCTCAAGATCAGGTGGTTGAATATCCACCACCATCCCCCACTCAAACCGGCTACGCAGACGTTCTTCTAGCTCGGGGATCTCCTTCGGTGGTCGATCCGAACAGATAACAATCTGTTTATTGGCTTGATGGAGACTATTGAAGGTATGAAAGAATTCTTCTTGGGTAGTTTCTTTTTTCTTTATAAATTGAATATCGTCCACAAAAAGAACATCAACCTCCCGATATTTATTCGTAAAAGCTTCTGATTTCCTGACCGAGTCAACGAAGGTTTTGTAGAATTCCTCGATAGTAATGTAGAGCAGTTCGAGATCGGGGTTGAGCCGCTTGAGCTCACCGTACATCGCCCACATTAGGTGAGTTTTGCCGACACCAGCTGGGCCATACAGGAATAGGGGATTGTAATTGGTGCCAGGCTTCTCCGCCACGAGCTTGCCGGCCGAGTAGGCCAGGCGGTTTGAAGCGCCGACCACGAAATTCTGGAAGTTATAGCGCGTCAGGAGGTGACTCTGACCATCGAAAATATTACTTTGCTGCTGTGATTTTGACTTCGACTGGCTGGTTGGGGAGGGTGAAGGGCCAAAATCTAAGGCGGCTTCGCTACTTGTCTCGGCTTGACCAGGGGTTTTCTTGCCGGCTGGCGCGATGACTTTGTAAGTCAGTTTACGGAGCTTGGGAAAATGGGTCTGAAGCGACTCAAGCAGCCTCATTTCAAAGCGGGACTTTATCTGGGCACTCGAGAAGGGATTAGGTACGCTAATAGTTGCTTCGTCGCCAGCCGTTGAAATAGCTACCAGATCAGTTGATTGCAAAAAAGTCTTGTAGCTATGACCGCTCATGCTAACTTCGAGCTCACCGAGTATGCGTTGCCATATTAAACCCAGGTCTGGGTTATCTTGTCCCATCCGCTTCTCACCTCCCCGTTTGTATCTATATTACGCGTTATCCACAGCCGTGCCAAGGCCTTGTCCACAGATTACCCCCAGTTTTAGGGCTACCTGTGGAAATGTGGAGAAACCCCCCATGGGTCTTGCTTTTCTTCGAGTGTATCAGGTATAATCATTCGGATATGAAACGAACTCACCAACCCAAAAAGCGTCGCCGACAGCGCGTGCATGGCTTTATGTCACGCATGAAGACTCGTGTTGGCCAGGCTGTCCTCAAGCGCCGACGCCTCAAAGGCCGGGCGCGCGTTGCCGTCTAGCTGGCTCGTAAACGAACTAAACTTTTTTACATCAATTACGTGATCAAATAAGGATAACAGGCTTATGCTTGCTCGCTCCCAGCGCCTTCGGAATAATCGAGACATTCTCCGGGTTCTGAAGCGCGGGCGGTTTGTGCGTACGCCTCATCTGAAGATCATTATTCTGGCTAGTCGATTGCCACAGCTGCGAGCTGCCGCTGTGATATCAAAGAAAGTTGATAAGCGAGCAGTTGTCAGGAATCGCAACCGTCGCCGAGTGATTGAAGTAATCAGAATCAACCTACCACACCTGAAGGCAGGATTTGATATACTAGTCTATATTCAATCCGATCTCACTTCAGTCACGCCAGGGGATCTCGAGGTTGAAATAATGCACAGTTTGAGCAAGCTAGGAGTGTCTTAAAAAAGTGAAGAAAATCGCCATCGGATTAATTCGACTCTACCAGCGTACACTGTCGCCAGATCATGGTTGGACGCGTATATTGTACCCCTACGGTTGCTGTCGCTTTCACCCCACCTGCAGTCAGTATGCTATAGAAGCCATCCAGAATCACGGACTATTGCGAGGTGGCTGGCTGGCCCTCAAGCGCATCGCCCGCTGTCATCCATGGTCGGTTGGTGGACATGATCCGGTACCAGAATTAGCGCCTAATAAGGAAAATCACTCACATGCTTGAAGCAATCTTCGTCAAACCATTCGCCAACGTCCTGTTTACGCTCTACAATTTCTTACCGGGCCATGATTTCGGCTTGGCCGTCATCATCCTGACCGCCATGATTCGTCTCGCCCTCTGGCCAGTACTAGCCAAGCAGCTGAAGTCTCAGAAGAAAATGCAGGCACTGCAGCCTGAAATCGCTCGCATCCGGCGCGACAATGCAGGGGACTCACAAAAAATGAATGCCGAAATGATGGAGCTTTATAAACAGAAGGAGATTAATCCGTTGGCTTCGTGCTTGCCCTTGCTGATTCAGTTTCCCTTTCTGATTGGGCTTTTTGTTGTCTTCTCGCACGCTGCTTCAGGAGTCAACGGATTCGAGAAGCTTCTCTACGAGCCAGTTAAAAACCTCAGCTTCATCAAGGAAATTTTAGCAACTCCGAGCCTGTTCCAAGCCAAACTCTTCGGCATCATTGATCTCTCAATGAAGGGAAATATCTTCCTAGCGGCTGTGGCTGGCGTTACACAATTCATCCAGGTCAAACAAATTACACCGACCGCTGATCCAAATGATCCTTCAGCTGCCGCCAACAAAGTTATGGTCTGGCTTTTTCCAGCCCTGACCGGCTACATCGGCTTCACCGTTGTGGCCGCCTTGCCACTCTACTGGACGGTCTCAAACCTGATCAGTATTCTGCAGCAAACAGTTATCTCGAACAAAGAAGTCGACAAGATGGAAGAAGCCCAGGTCGTAACGAAGGTTCGTTCGGGTGGTAAGACTGACGGTGATGGTTCACAAAAAAACCTAGCCAAGCCAAAAACCTCGAAGAAGACCAAGAAGAAATGATTGAAGACCAACATCTAAAGGTCGGCAAGACATGCCTGACGGGGATGTTGGGGAGTATGGGGTTTGCGGATTTTACCGTCTATGAAGACCAGCTCGAAAGTCGCCGCATTCTATCGGTTGCCGTCGAGGAGCACGCCGTGCTGATAGGCCGCCGCGGGGAGAACTTGCAGGCCCTCCAGCACCTGCTCAATGTACTTATCAAGCAGCACCTGCCAGAGGCACCGTTTATTACTATAGATGTAGCTAATTATAAGAAAGATAGAATCGAGAAGGTGATGCGTATCGCCGAAGACGCTGCTCAAAAAGTGCTAGATTATGGCAAGGACTTTGAACTGCGGCCAATGACTGCCTTCGAGCGGCGGGTCGTCCATATGGTGTTAGCCGATAAGCCCGAGCTGGAGACGGAGAGCGTCGGTATCGACCCCAATCGAAAAGTAATAATTAAGCTCAAAGCCCAAGTCGTCGCCGCGTAGTCGGCTCACAATTATTGTACTGGCGGGAAGTCCAGGGCTGACTTGTAGCTCGTCCGGAAGGTGTCGGTTTTGATGACTTTTCCACCGACGCTGATGTCGCGGTAGAAGACCGTTTGCGAAGGTTGGTTAGGATCGTTGCTGCCATACACGAAGGACGGACCACGAATTGCGCCTTCTTTTTGCTTAGTGCCGTAGAATCTAAACTTGAGAGTCGTACCAACCAGTTCGGTTTGGATCAAGATATGGTGGTCGGTGTCGTTTTTGAACTTAAAGTCGACATCAGGGTAGTAGATCGTGGCATCAACGCCGGGGACACCAAAGGGAGCGGTGTAATATGACACGGCGAATGAGTGGTTGACGCGTTCGAGGATAGGCAAGCCAGCCAAGAGGGCTGCCCGGAAGGCGGTTGAGCTGACCTGGCACAAGCCACCACCGTAAGCGCTCTCTTGTCGACCTTCGAGAATTATACGACCTTCTTTGTAACCCTGGGCAGGACCAACTTCTCCGAGCAGAGCCCCAAAGCTAAAGACTTGGCCAGGCTTTAACAGCACGCCATTATACTGAGCAGCACCGATGCGAACATTCGTTATGCGATTGCTACTCGATCCGGGGAAGTAGCTGACACCTTCGGAGAGCAGATCGACAATGCCGAGCTGATCGATTGTATCATCGCTCACAGCCGCTTTCTGAACCGCCACTATGAGAGGAATTGCCTCTGATTTCTTCGACTTGAGTCCGCTCACAATATTGGTTGTACTAGCGGCTATGTCGACCTGGCTCCCATCTTGAGAGCGCTGGAAGACGCTGGCACGGCCACCTTCGACGGTCAGTCGAGCGTCAATGGCTGGCTTATCAATCGATTTGGCGAGATTGGTTAGATATTGAGAGATTGGTTGATTGTTCAGTGTGTCCGTCGATTGCGTCGTTGCGAGAGGATAGGCTGACCACAGTAGGTCAGGCTTAGCCGGGGCTGGGCTGGTGCTCGCGTTGAGCCAGCTTATCAGCTCAGCCTGAGGGATAGTCCAGTTTTTGGCGCCGAAGCTAAGCTTCAGTGGGGTATCCTGAAAACTACTAGCGACCTGTTTGCGCTCGAGTAGATCAGTCGTATTGAGGCTGGGCTGCTGCTGGCTAGTTTTTATTTCAACCGGAGATTTTGCAAAATTTCCAACCGTATCTACCAGTGCCGCATCTAGGTCGTGGATACTAATTCGACGTCCAGGACTACCAGCGACAATAGATACTTGACCGTCCACGAGCTGGATCCGTGCATTTTCGACCGGCTGATCGAGAGCAATGAAGTCGGCCCGCAATGCTGCGTAGAGTGCCGTCGCATCATATGAGACGGCTGGCTTCGGGGCTTGACGTAGACCAAGCATAAGGCCGAACTGCTCACCTAATTGATTCCAGGCCCAACCTTGGCGCCCCACACTGTAGACTTCTTGCACGCTCGACTCGCTTGGGTAGCCCAAGGCCAAACTACTTTTTGTAACGCGAATGTCCGGCTGGCCGGTGGCGCGAACCGTAATCTCCCCACTCGCTTGGTAGTCTCGCCCCAGCTTTTTAATAAGCTGATTGGCTTCAGCCTGGCTCAAGCCGCCGAGGTAGACACCATAGACACTGGCTCCCGGCAAGAGCTTGCCGCGATAAGCCAAGCGAATCACGCCAAGCGTCAGCAGCGTGCCAAAGATCACCGCAATCGAGATGATTGCAGCTAGTTGCAGTCGGCTGAGATTTTCGCGCTGCGGGAGGGTGAAGTAATCGTGCTGATGGGGCATGGTGGGTATGGAGAGGATTATGAATAAATTATATGTCACTTGTAGTATACCCGGCTTTTGTTCGGTCGGCGAGTGCCTATTTCACGCGATAAGTCTGAAGTATCCACTCCGAAGTGGTCATAAAATTCGCTATAATGGGATAGATATGGCAAGAATACTCATAGACGCTCGTTGGCTCAAGGCAACTGGAATCGGTCGATACACCGAGAATATTCTTTTGCAATTGGTTGAGCTCAAGCACGATCACGAACTTGTACTGCTGGTTCGTCCGGCTGATCTGGATGATGTGCCGAAGCCACTGCGCCACCTCGAAATCCACACTACTGATGTGCTTTGGTATACGCCACAAGAGCAGGTAATTTTACCGAGACTAATTAGTAAGATTAAGCCGGATCTGGTGCACTTCCCGCAATTCAATATTCCCCTGCAGTATCGCCAGCCGTTTGTGGTCACAATCCACGATCTGACGATGTTGCGATTTAAGAATATTAAGGGTGGTCTACTTGCTCCCTTCACTTATACGCTGAAGGACGTCGTGATGCGCCATGTCCTCAAGACTGCCATCAAGCGGAGTCGAGTAATTTTTACGCCCAGTCAGTTCGTCAGAGACGATGTCGTCCAGCAGTATAGAGTGCCGGCTGACAAAATCTTGGTGACGCCTAATGCGGCCGATATTCCCCGTCTGCCAGATAAGATTGACTTAAAGCACTACGGCATTACTGGACCATTTCTCTTGCATGTGGGGAATGCCTATCCCAACAAAAACCTGGTTCGGGCGATGCATGCTCTTGGATTGATTAATCAAGGTCGCGAAGTTCCCTTGCAGCTGGTACTAGTTGGTAAGAAAGACGCGTTTCATATTGGTCTCGAAAAGCTCCGTGACAAGCTCAAGCTAAAAGACAGCGTGATCCTGACCGATCGAGTTAGCGATAATGAGCTAGTTGGCCTCTATCGTGCCGCTAGCTTGTATCTGCTACCATCGCTGTCTGAAGGCTTTGGTATTCCTGGCCTCGAGGCAATGAGCTATGATCTGCCAGTCGTCAGCTCAAACGCGAGCTGTTTGCCGGAGGTATTTGGTGACGCCGTTGAATACTTTGACCCCAAGGATGAAGCCGACATGGCTCGGGCGGTGACATTGGTCCTGGATGATCCGAAACGCCAAAAAGCCTTGATGGCGTTGGGTAAAAAGCGAGTGGCTCAATACTCGTGGAGAGAGTCGGCCAAGACTGTCCTGGAGGGGTATGATCAAGCGCTAAAAAGTCTCACCTCGCCAAACCCTATCAACCGGCTACTCGGTCGATCTTGATCTAGATAGTATCTCCCTAGCGCGTCACAGTTTGGCGAGCCAAATCCCAGTATTCGGGGTGATTTTGGGTGGTCTTGAGCCAATACCACCACTCTGATCCCCATAAGTCGAAACGCTTGATGTGGCTTTCGCGGGCGTAGGCCAGGTTGTCCTTGAACTGATTGATACTCATGGAACGCTGGGTATCGGCGAAGCTAAGGTTTTGGTTACCGACTGGCCCCCAGGCTTCTGCTTGAAGCTCGTGAATAGTTACGGTGGTGGGGTGGAAGGTCTCGATCCAGGCTGCCTTCCACCAAGTGTAAATACCTCGCTGAGGGTACATGAAGTAGCCTGTGAGCGAGTTCCAAACTACGCGGTACATCGAGAAGCCGTAGTACTCAGTGATGGGTCCGAGCATGGGGAAGCCGGCTTGGTTTGATTGCGTCAGAATGATCGGTGTCGTACTATCGATCACCCGAACCGTGGCCAGCTCGGTGGCGAGTTTTTCATTGGTGAAGTTCTTGTCTGGACACTCGCCGAAGCCGCGCAAGACATATTCATTTTCGAGCTGCCAGCTTTCCAACGCCGGGTGGTTCTTGTAGCGCTCCACCACCACCCGCAACATTTTATTGACCCGCTCTTCGACCAGCTCGGAATTGTTCTCGTCCAGCCATTTCGGATAGTAGCACTCTGGCACCCTGATCAGCTTCTGGCCAATCGCCAGCTTGACCTTGGCGCCACGCTTGGCGGCTTCATCCAGCATCCAGTCAGTTTCTTCGAAATCATATCTGTCGGGAGCTGGTTCGATCCGGTCCCAGTAGGCGGCCAGACGGAGGTGTTTGGCGCCCATATCATCGAGTATGGCGGTGTAAGCGGATCGGATATCGATGCCGAAGTCATTGGCCTGTTGCTGTGAGAAGCTGACGCCAATTGTCTCGGGAGTATCCTGATGGCGCACTACGAAGGCATACATGACTGCCGCGCTGAGAGTGAGGAAGCCTATACCAGACCAGAAGGCTATCCAGGCAAACCGAAGCTTGGCGGGGGACATGAATGGTTTCTTGGGCGGGCGAGGCATGACCTTTATCATCCCGCATCTAGGTAGATCGGCGCAAGCGTAAGGCTTTCGGTCGACCGATTATGCTAGGGCTGAGTTGTGAGTTCAAGGATCTTGGGGTACGAAATAACCGTATTGGCATCTGGCTGGAGGGGATCGATCAGGTCATGATTGAGGCCGTCGCTCTTAGGGAATCTGTAGTCGACGACATTGGCTCCAGTCTTGCGCCACTGCGAGATAAACCCATCAGCCACGTTATTATTGACGGCGCCATCATTATCATTGGTAATCATGACCAGTTTGCGGGCCTTGGGTTTATCACGTGGCTTATCTTGCAGTGCGGCAGTCAGGCGCAAGTATTCACCGACTGGGCGGGTAAAGAATCCATAGTAGACGCTAGTCGGGCCAGTTAGCTCGGTCTTGGCTTTGGAGTCCCACCAAATGAAAATGTTTGGAATTGTCAGTAGTCCGCCAGTGGCCATGCGGGTGAGGGAAGTCGGCACAGCCTTGGGGCTGAAGAGGGAATTGATCATAATGGCTTGGTCAATATCACCGCGCTGGTAGGCGGCTAGTGCGACTTCGTTGCCACCGACGGACAGTCCCATGACATCAACTTTTTTGCCGAGGCCTTGGGCGATATCGAGCGAACGATTGAGATCAATCATCGTTTCTTCGGCCGATAGCTTGGCTGGCTCCAGAGAGGTGCGATCCCTGAGACCGTGCTTGGGAATGCGCGTGATCAGGACGGCGTACCCGGCCTTGTAATATTCATCAGCGAGTTTGTCGAATTGGCGCGGGCAGTTGGTCAAACCGTGGCGAATGACGAGGACGCGCTCGACTGGTTTATTCTGGCTCAGGTAGCGGTAGTGGCAGTCGGGATTTAAGTCGGGATTCTTTTCGTCGGCAGCAACTAGGAGCTTGGCCCGTCGATCGGCTTCGGCGAAGTCTTTGACTGGTCCGGAAGGGACATTCAGGTAGCCGAGGTTGAGCGGGCGAAACTGAAAATAGATCAGGCTAAGTATGATGTAGGCAAGTATGCCGAGGAGGAGGGCGTAGATGAGGTGGCGAATTTGCTTCCAGCTAGGACGTCGCCAGCGGGGGAGCTTGAATTTTTTTGAAGCAGTTTTTTTGGTTGCATTCATGATATCCAGAGTATACCAGAGTCGTCCAGGGGCTAACTCAGAGTGCTCATGATTGACGCTCTATCTGGAGAAAAGGTATAATTATCCAGTCTCGCAAAAATAAACTTTGATACAGCACCCTATTCAAATTCATAATCCGGAGTAGCTCAGCGGTAGAGCAGTTGACTGTTAATCAATTGGTCGCCGGTTCGAATCCGGCCTCCGGAGCCAGACCAAGCAGAGAAAAGTGCAGACCTAGTTCCTAGACATGTAATAACTTCTCTCCTTGGTCAAGCCAAGTAGCAAGTACTTATAAAAAAGCTACAAATGTTGGAACCATCGGAAACGGTGGTTCTTTCATTTCACCCCTGTAACTCAGTTCTAACCCAGCCCCTCCCGTCCCGAGCGAGCAAGTAGGTAAAAAGCCAACCCGTTCCCTAGACCAATGCTTCTATAGTTACTCAATTTAGTTTTCTTTTTGCTCCATACTGCGATGAGTTAAATGACCTTGCTAGCTTCGTCTACTGATAGCTATATCTCTGCGAATTTCATGCTCCCAGCCCATATTCTTTAATGTGCCTAGGTACTCCTTAGCTGTGCTACTCCAGGACAAATTTGCGGTAACAATAACACCGTTATCTTGTGCAAGTTTGTCGAGTGTAGCAAGTAGAGATGCGTCTGGCTCAAAACCATCAAAAAATATAAGATCGTATTTTTTATCGAAAGTCGCTATTACAGAAGCAAAATCTCCATGTATCGCAGTCACTTTCTCGCCAACTCCGCAAGCTTCTAGTTGTTGCCGCGCTATTTCCACATGCTCTTCATCGTTATCTATCGTATCAATATGTGGGTCATAGGTGCTTTGGGCGAAACAGTAAGCTGAATAGCCAACCGCTGTACCAAGCTCCAAAATACTCTTCGCCTGTGCTTCATTGGCTATATCTGTTAATTCTTGTCCGTTCTCGTAGGGGTATCCACCACAACCATGCTCTGAGCGATGCCCTAAACTAAACTTGTGATATTCGGCGTAGTCTAGCTTCACTATATGTTTTCTCCTGTAGGCAGAATTAACATTTCATCAACGCTTACTGATGCTGGTTGATCGATTGCAAACAGTACAGTTCTAGCTACGTCATCGGGTGTTAGCATTGGAAAGTCTGTGCCTTTACTTCCTTCCCAATTATTAAGTCTACCTGGCTCTATAACTGTAACTCTAACACCGTCTGGAGTGACTTCTTTGCGTATAGACCCTGCCATGCCAATAGTTGCCCACTTTGTTGCTGAATATAGAGAACCAGGAATAGATGTCCGACCGAGTGCTGAGCCAGTAATAACAATATGTCCCTTGGTTTTGATGATTTCTACTAAACCAGCTTGTACGGTTAGTGCTGTTCCAAGTACATTCGTTAATACCATCTCTCGCCACTGATCAGGCTCTGCCTTTTGCTTAAAACCAGTTGGGCCTTTTGCGAGGCCTGCATTGGCAAATAGTACGTCAATTTTTCCAAATCTTGTTACGGCTTCTTTTACGGCTTCTGTGAGTTGACTGTAATCTGCTATGTCAGCATCCCTTGAGGCAACATTATCGCCTCCCAGCTCCTGGACAACGGATGCTAGCTTGGCCTTATCACGTCCAACGATAAATACTTTATGTCCATTAGCGACAGCTTGTCGTGCTGTGGCTAAGCCGATTCCTGATGAGCCACCAGTTATAAATAATACTTTAGAAGTTTTCATGGCGCAATTTCCCCCATCATAGTTATATTTGTAGTTAAAGTAATATTAATTGGTACTGCAGTTTTTTACTAGTACTTACTATTTTGTGAGTATAATGGACGTACTATGAATACATACTCGATAAACAACAGAACATATGGGTGCCCCATTCAATTAACTTCTTCCACAGTAGGCGGCAAGTGGAAGATGCACATCATCTGGCACCTATCACAATCAAAAGTTGTGCGATTTGGCGAGTTAAAGCGTCTAATCCTTGGCGATATAACTGAAAAAATGTTAATCCAAACACTAAAAGAATTATCGTCAGATGGGTTAATTATCCGTAAGGCATATCCAACTGTGCCCCCAAAGGTTGAATATTCACTTTCTAGTAAAGGGGAAGAGCTACTGCCAGTCATGAGAGCTATGGCAGAGTTTGGAAAAACTTATCAAATAGTGGAGAGCTAAAGCTACCTTACCCTTCCCAATACGCTACACCAAAAATGAATGATGGCTGGAAGTCTTCGGGATAATTTTGATATTTAACAGATGTAAGCTAAGGTAGGTTGAGCCTAAAACATGGTGATAATCATATCTGGTTCGAATCCAGTTGCGGGAGCCAATTTGTACTTTTAGTGTCAGCACTAAGTGCCGAGAAGGGCTTCAACAGATTGAGTTGAAGCCTTTTTTCGTGTAATGTGCAGTTCGCAAGTAACATCTGCAATATCTTGTTCTTTTTAGCTGGTTGCGAACTGTCAAAGATTTCTTTAGCCCTTGAAGCCAGTCGTAACAGATACTCACTAGTCATTACAAAGCTTTTATCATTGTTGGTGAAATCTACTAGCTTACGGTCTAATGCGTCCATTTCAGCCTTCGTCTTAGTTACATATTTGTCATAGTCAGCGACAGTAATACGTCCATCAAGTCTATCTTCATATAAAACATCCATCTTTTTCTGAAGGCGATTATATTCATCACGTGTCTGGCTGATAGCATTTTTGTAAAACGTCTGTATATTGTCGTGTTCTGATTTCAATACATTTAGCACTTGGTTCACTATACTTTCGCTGATTTTGAGCCTTTCAAGCACAACTGTAACTTGTGGCAGTAATTCTGCCTCAGATACGTGTGGTTGATTGCAGGGTATAGATGGTTTTGCTTTAGTGCAACGCATATATACGTGTCCTTTTTTCTCATACGATGAAATGCTACAACCGCAGGTAGAACACTTTACTATGCCGCTGAATACAAACGTGTTCTTAGTGTCCGTTTTCGTCCTGTCGTGTGTTCTGCGTTCGTTGATTATCTGAACAACATCAAACACCTCTTTCTTTATTATCGGCTCATACTTGTGAGGATGTGTACCGCCATCATATTTCATTACGCCATAGTAGAACGGATTTTTCAGCATATTTTCAATCTGGCTTTGTCCGACTGGCTTCTGCTGTTTAGTGTTACTGCGTAAACCTTCGCTACGAAGTATTTTAGCTATTGTTCTAAACGATTTGCCGTCAAGCCTTAGCTCAAAAGCTTTGACGATGTAGTCTTTACGGTCAGGGTCAGGAGTTATAGTTTTCAGCTCATTGCCATCAACTGCATATTTGATGTTCTTGTAGCCAATGCAGGCCTTTCCAGGCCATTCGCCAACACTTAGCTTCTGCTCAATTTTACGCTTTACATTGTCACTAATTGCTGCCGAGTAATAGCCACCGAATACCATACCCATATCTAAGCGAGTTTTGTCGTGTGCAGGCGACTTCTGGTGGAATACTAATCCATCTGATGGAAAGTGTAATTCAGCACGACCTTCTTTTACTAGGTTCTTGAGTGTTCTCACTACGTCCGACGATACATCACGTGTCAATCGGTCAATTTTGTCAAAAACCATTATGAAGTCTTGAGGGTATTCGTTGGCGTTTTTTACAATCTCGTCAAACTTCACTCGGTCTTCTTTATATGCGGTTTCGTCAAAACTGTGAAGTTCTCTGTTTAGTTTTAGCTTATCGGCATATTCATTTAGGCGTTTTTCTTGTGCAGGTAATGCTTCACGCTGGCTAGGGTCTGAAACTCTTGCTATTAAAAATGCTTTTACGTTTTCGTAGTTCTTATCTTCAGTTGATTTTTTCATAGTTGTATTCCTTTTCTTATGTAAAATTATATATCATTTGCTACCATTATATAACAATACTTACTAAATTATAGAGTATAGTCATCAATGCTCACTGGCGCCATCACTGTGAGCGTTTCGGTTATGTGTAAGAGTGTTTTGAGCTGTGTCTTGGTAGGAGGTGAGCGTCCGCTACGTTTATATCGGTAATAAATGTGTTTGCCAAATAATTCTTCTATGATGTTACGGACATACCTCTCATCGGCGTGGTCTTTGCGTATCATTGCTATCATAACGGCGAAAGATGTTTCAGCTGGCTTGGCATAGGGATAGGCTTGCTTGTAGGCAATAAGATTCTGCTCAACCGTGCCTAGCGTGGCATATGGTGCTTTTGGCAGTTCATCAAAAATGTTTTTCCAGTGTCGTAATAAGACTCTGCGTGATATGTCCGTCTTAAATAGGCTACTAAACCTCAAGTCTGTGCTGTCTAATTCTATTGCCTTGAGTTCATTGCGAAGTTTTGCTAAGCCGTTCAGGCGTATCTCAAGCCGTGCCACACTAACCGTCTTTTGCTTTTCTAGCTCATCAAGCAAGCTTAGTTGCGTGTAGCCATTTTTTTCATAACTGCGTTTATCACTAATCTTTGATTGTTTCAAATCGGCAACTTTATCGTAGAAGGCAATATCAAGACTGTTAGTATGTATGTGATAAACGTGTCCGCCATTCTTGAAGTTGGTGTGCTGGACATCATAACGGCGTGATACGTCTGCTTTCCTTAGTATTTCTGTGATGGTTGAAACAGGTGTCAGGTCAGTGAAAACAATGTTTTTTGAATAGTCTATTTTACCAACTTGAGCGTTTGCTAGTTGGTGCGGAAACAACCAGACGCCGTAAGTCTTGCGAAGCACTTCTTTTAGCTGCTCAACGACAGCGTCAAAGTCTGTGTCTCTTAGCTCGGTAAAGTTGTTGCTGTACAGTAACTTTGGTGCGGAAAACTCAATAGCCAGTTCGTAAGCTTTAATATTGTAACCTCGTGGACGTTCTGTATAAGTCAGACGAGGCTGATAAATACCAAGTTTTTTGAATGAATTGCTCGGATTGTTATATGCAACAAATACACCATTGGTTGCGTCCAGTTTTTGGAGCAACCTGGCTTCCGTAACCCATTTCGGTTGGCTACTAAAAGGTATTCTTATTTTTATGGTGTCTATCATTACTAAATACTTCATTACATTTTTTGAATACAGCGTCCTCAATTGCTTTGCTTGCTATACGGTTTATTGGGTAGAACAATCCGAGTGAATTACTGCCTACAATTTTTTTGGGGTAAAGCAGTCGGTGTGAGCCATCCAGCTTCGTATATATTGCTATTGAGTTGAGGTAGATGTTTCCATCTATAACAACGCTTGCAATACCTACTAAACCGTTATTTGGCTTGACTGGGGTAATATGTATTTCACTAACACGCATTTGCTACAAGCCTTTCATTACGGTTTATTTCAAAATCAGCTTCCATAAGAACATCAATCAACTTGGCCAACGTTTTTATTTCGTCTGTCGTCAGCACAGGCACATCATTGACGGCTGAGCTTGAATTAGTTGGTTCTTGTTGAGCTTTCATACGTGTTATTGTGCCAACAAAAAAACGGCTTGTCGCCGTTTCAGATTTATTACGAAATAAGTTTGTTCAAAGTGTTATGCAAGCCGTTACTTGCAAAGAACTTTCAGTTCAAGTCAGATATAAAACCGATATCTTCAGTTATTTTCCATTCAGATTACGTTAGAACGGTATGTCGTCTAGTAATATGCCACTGTATGTAACTTCGGCATTTAGACCCTTTAGCTTACGGTCTAGCTCCTTAGTGTCTATATGTTGAGCGTCAGCTTCACCACGAGTAATACGTGAACGAAATGCTAAGCCTTTATCTTTGCTGATAGTTGGAAAGAAAATAGCCCTCAGTGTCTTGTCGAAGCCCATATCGCCAATAATTGTCGTCAAAGGACGGCTAGTAGACAGCTTTGGCTTGAATGGCACATCTTGTCCATCGTGAGCTAAAGATTGGCTCATTATCATATCTGACGCTTGACCAGCTTGTGTTTTCTTAAGCTTCATTACGCCATTGATTAGTATAGTACCGTCGTCTTTATAGATTAGAGAATACTCAGGTATCGTCCAGTCATTGTCTTGTTCTGACTTGTCTTCTTCTATCTCAGCCAAAAAAGCCGTGATGGCTTTATCTGCATTTTCAACTATTTGTTTGAGTTCAACCGTATAGTCAGGGTCTTCTTTGCCTGACACTATGCAAAGTTTGTTTACCCTAGCATTATGGCTTTGGCCAGTATCGTTGTTCCAGTCATTCGTATACTCACTTATTTCGTGTTCACAACCTTCAATTATGTCAAAGTATTCCCAAATTGGCTTCTGCTTAATAGCGGACAATTCATCATTTCGTGTGTATATTTTCTTCAACGAGTTGACTAAAAGTACGTAACTTCTATTGATAGCAGTGATGTCCAGCGACATTGAGTTATTATTAGCGAACATATCAAAGATAGCAGTTACTCGTTCGTTCAGTGCTTTGGCAACAGCAAAATCATTTGCCCTCAAACCGTCCAGTAAGTTCTGAGCTTGCTTTTTACTGTCGCTGTTGATGAGCATTGTAGTAGTACCGTCATTGACTAGCTTTGCGTAATGCAAAACCTTATCGGCAACCTTTTCATCAGTTATGCCGAGTAGCTTCATCAATTCTGGTTTTATATTATTGTTCATTACATCCTTTTAGCTACCAAGTGCTTGTGAAGTATTATACAATATTGTTATATGGCTAAAGAAGAACTATCTGAATATCTAACACTCAAGCAGGTCAGTGATTTGCTAAAGGTGCATCCCAATACATTACGGAACTGGGACAAGAACGGCACGCTCAAGCCTATACGCTTGGGTGAACGCAAAATACGTCGTTATAAAAAAGAAGATGTAATAAAGTTTTTGGAAAGCAGTCAGTAAATACCAAAGCGAACAGAAAGGATGTAATGAGTTATGGCACAAAAAGGTAGATACACTAAATACAGCAACAAGATTGGGCTTTATAGCACTAGTAAAGGTAGCTACATAAATAACGACACTGATGTAGTACTGAACTTTCCATTCAAAGATACCGTTCTTGAAGCAGGTATGAGCAAAGAAGATGTTGGTCGTGAAGAACGCTTCTTACATATTGAACTTGATAATAAAGATATTGATACCCTTGAAGAACCAAAAGTTCTAACTGATTTTCGCTATGTTGACAAAGATGGTGAGAAGAAACTGACCGCAAACAGCGATGTTGAGTTCTTTGACGGCAACGGCAATCTAAAGCATAACCTACTTATCAAGGGTAATAATCTGCTTACGCTACACACTTTACGTGAACGTATTTCTGGGCGAGTAAAACTAATTTACGTTGACCCACCGTATAACACCAAGGGCGCTAACGATATATTTACCTACAACAACACTTTCAACCACAGTGCTTGGCTGATTTTTATGAAAAACCGACTTGAACTTGCGAGTAAATTACTGCGTGATGATGGCTTCATCGCTATAACTATTGACCACGTTGAGTTGTTTTATTTAGGTACACTTGCAGATGAGATATTTGGTGCTGACAATCGTATTGGTCTTGTGACCATACTCATCAATCCAAAAGGACGACAGCACGAAAAGTTTTTCTCTGCCTCAACAGAATATATGCTTGTATACGCCAAAGATATAGATAAGGCTGAGTTTGAGAAAGTAACGCTTGATGAGAAAATAGCCAAAACATTTGACCAAGAAGATGACGATGGTAGGTTCAGGTGGCAATCATTTGCACGTATCAGAACAAGCACCAGCAGAGAGGCTAAACCTGCTTTTTATTACCCTATTTACGTTAGTCCAGATTTGTCTGAAATAACAACCGAAGCTAATGAAGGGTACGTAGCTGTTTACCCAGTTTCTAACGGCAAAGATTATTCTTGGAAAACTAAGCCAGATACCTTTGCTGAGCGTCTTGCAGAAGGTCAATACAGGGCTAATAAGGCAAACGGTCAACTTGAGATACAGCATAAATACATAGAACAACAGGTATTGAAAAACCTGTGGACAGATAAGAAATACTTTGCGGAGTTCCAAGGTACTAACCTTCTAAAGAAAATAGTTGGTGAGGGAAAGTTCAGCTATCCTAAATCGCTTTATGCAGTTATGGACACTATAAAACTAACGTCATCTGGTGATGATATAGTTTTAGATTTCTTTGCAGGTTCAAGTACTACTGGACACGCTGTACTTGAGCAGAACGCTTTAGATGGTGGTAATAGAAAGTTCATACTAGCTGAACAGATTGAAAAACACTACGAGGTTGGGGTTGAACGCATTACCAAGGTAAGCAAATCACTTGATACTGAAGCAACAACGGTGTGCTTTGAACTCAAGAAGTACAATCAAGAGTACATTGAGCGAATTACAGAAGCTAAGACACTTTCAGCATTAGAAGACCTCTATGTTGATATGCGTAACAACGCCTTTCTGAAGTTCTGGTTTGACCGCAAAGAGTTTGAGAAAGATGAGAACTTCCGCAACTTAGACATTGAAAAGCGTAAACAAAAGCTCGTGGACGTTCTGGACGAAAACCAACTTTACCTCAACTACGCAGATATGGATGATACTAGGCACAAGGTAACTACTGATGAAAAAACACTAACGGACAAGTTCTATGGCACGGCAGAAAACTAAAGTAAATGAAACGCTTCAGGACTTTTTATTCAACAAAATAGAAAGCGACCCTGATTATATGCAGTGGGTTAAGTCATACTCTATTCCAGACTACATAACTGATAACTTACATCCGACCAAGCAACTACGTGAGTACCAGCAAATAGCGTTGAAGCACTTTATCTGGCTGTATGACCACGATAGGGCTAGTGCAAAACATTTACTGTTCAATATGGCGACAGGTACAGGTAAAACGCTTGTAATGGCTACTGTGGTGCTGTATCTGTACGAAAAGGGCTATCGTAACTTCTTATTCGTAGTACACCAAGTTCAAATCAAAGACCAGGCCGTAAAGAACTTTACTGACTATAAGTTTGATAAATACCTATTCAATCCGAAAGGTATCAAAATCAACGGACGGAACGTTGATATAAAAACAGTTGGTAATGTCCACGACGCTGGACGTAATGCAATCAACTTTATGTTCTTCAGCACGTCGTTGCTATATAACAGACTAAAAGAAGACCGTGAGAATGGACTGACTGCTGAAGACTTCGCCGATAACAACTTTGTAGTAATTGCTGATGAAGCTCATAGGCTCAATGTAGATACACGAAGCAAAAAAAAGAAAGATATTGAAGAAATACTGAACTGGGAAAACGCTGTAATGTCTACCATAAAAGCACGAGAAGAAAACCTACTTTTGGAGTTTACTGCTACCCTAGACCTTGCTAATCAGGCCATACACGACAAATACGAAGATAAGCTTGTTCACCGCTACGACTTTTTAGAGTTCAATAGGGACGGTTATAGCAAGGACGTGAAGTTCCTGTTCAACCGAGAGGTGCATCAAGAAGACCAGAAACGCTTGCTGATAATAAACGCTGTTGCTTTGAGTGAGTATCGCAAGTTGCTTGCTGAACGTGCGATGAACGTTACTATAAGCCCTATCGTACTTATAAAATCAATCAAAATTGCACAAAGTGAAGAAGACCGTAAGTTCTTTGATAGTGTTATTGGCTCACTTCGCCCTGAAGACTTGAACCGACTAAAAGAACTGAGCCGTGAGAACAAGAACCGTGAACACGAAATACTTGCAGATATGTTCAAGTGGCTTGGCTCAAAAGAAAGTGGCTTAGTATCACAAGGCGACTGGGGCGGACTGAAAGCATTTACTGCTGAGATACGAGCAAGTTTTGCCCACGACAATACGCTAATTTATAATAGCCAGAAGAAAGAAAAAGCAGAAGAACTGACTAGACTAGATGAACCACGTAATACAATACGAGCAATCTTTTCAGTCAATGCTCTGAACGAAGGCTGGGACGTGTTGGGTCTATATGACATCGTGCATTTTGATATTTCTGAAGCTAAGAAGGTGTCACTACAAGATATACAACTAATTGGCCGAGGTGCTAGATATTGCCCTTACGAACTACCAAAAGCCTATAAGCGTGATGAAGATGAAAGTATGCTCAAGTTATTTGCAGGTCGTAACCTTGAGTTTGATAGATACAAACGCAAGTTTGATAACGACCCATTTGATAAAGGTCGTGTACTAGAAACCTTTGTATATCACTTCGTAAAAACTGGTACTTTCCTTGAAAATCTTCAGCGTGATTTGCTAGGCGAAGGTATTATCAGTGAAGGTATTGAGAAAAAGACCATCAGTATGAAACAAAAGTTCCTTGATAGTGATACCTATAAAAAAGGCTTCGTACTTGTAAACCATACCGAGAAACGAACAAAGACGCTTGGCGATGAAATTGACACTACATTCAACCGTATTATCAAGGCTGGTTCATATAATCTTCGTGCAATGGGGCTATCAGACTTTGAACAAAATCAGATTATTGCAGGTCAAAAAACAGAAGTTATATCTATCACTGACGAGTATTTCCCAATGCCTATAATCCGAAAAGCGTTGGTATCAGCTGAAAGTAATTTCTTCCGCTTCAATAACCTATGTGAACATATCGTAGGCATACGAACTATTGATGAACTTATAGAAAAATATCTACCAAAGTATGAAATCAAATATACCTACGGTGAAAGAAAAAGCATTCACCAACTAAAACCAGAAGAAAAGTTGCAACTCTTAGTTGGCGTGATATTGCCAGAAGTACGTAAGTCTATTGATATAAATATGCCACGTGTTACAGGTAGCAATAAGTTCCGACCAGTATCACTTGCCCAAGTGTTCGGTAAAGAAAAGAACATATACCTGATGTCATTCCCAGTTGAAGACCCAGTTACTGGCGAAAAAGTATTCACAAGTAGTGATGAACGTGCCAAAGCACAATCTGACCACCACAACCCTGAACTTCAATACGATATTCAATCTGCTAACTGGTACGCATACGATGAAAACTATGGCACTAGCGAAGAAAAGAAGTTCGTGAAATATATTGCTAGTCAGATTGGCGACTTACGTGCCAAGTATGAAGGGGCTGAGATTTACCTCATACGCAACGAACTAGACTACTGGCTCTTTAGTCCTCAAGACGGACGCAGGTTCAGCCCTGACTATATGCTAATAGTAAATGATGTGAAGACTGGCGAAATGTACTATCAGTGCTTGATTGAGCCAAAGGGTGGCCACATACTTGAACAAGACCTTTGGAAAGAACAAGCCCTTATTAGTCTTGCCGATGATAGTGAAGTTGTATTTGATAGCGATGAAGGCGACACGCAAAATTATAAAGAGTATCTTCAGGAAGTCAGCAAGCACGGCTACAAAGAAATAAAGAACTTGGGGCTAAAGTTCTACAATACTGACCCACGTGATGAAGCAGACTTTGCCCTTGAGTTCCAAGACAAGCTTTTGTCGTAATGGCATATTCTTACCCTATAAGTGATGGCATAAAACAATTCGCTAAAGATAATGGACGATTTGAGGCTTCATTAAAAATGCTCAATGACGATGAGTATATAACTTTGAACACAATCATATTGTCGTACCCTGATACATTGCCAGAAGGCAGTCAAGTTATAGGCATATTCTTCGCACATAAGGCAAACATCGCCAAAAGTTCAGGTATTCAGTTCAAGCAGGACTACATCATCAAACAGCTTGATGGTACTTTTATATCAGTAACAAAGACTGCTACGCCCAATAAGCAGGTTATGCCTATTGAAGTGTTTGCTAAAAAGGTTGGTGCTGGCAAACATTACGGAACTGACAAAGGTAGTCTTAACCACTGGTATTACTCAATCGATGAGTTACCAGACATCATCAGACCAGAAGCACAAGAAATCAGTCAAAGTCTAAAGGCTCAATATGCAAGTCAAGCGTAGGCAATTCCATATCAGGTAGTTCAATTATCGGTAAATCTAGTTCTAATAAAGGCGGTAGTTCTAGCTCTGGTATGCAAATGTCTAGGCTTGGTATATCAAAATCATCTATAATGTAGCTCATACAGTAATCAACATTTCCTTTATATCGTTTATTTTACGTTCATCATAGTCCGTACTTGCCATTCGCAATGTGTCTACTAGAGGGAGCCAATTTGTACTTTTAGTGTCAGCACTAAGTGCCGAGAAGGGCTTCAACAGATTGAGTTGAAGCCTTTTTTCGTGTAATGTGCAGTTCGCAAGTAACATCTGCAATATCTTGTTCTTTTTAG
>Ga0335397_10001036_pt1 | contig 37452 bp, 22 predicted proteins | sample MAT04_FD_205740 | JGI IMG/M metagenome (GOLD analysis project Ga0335397, IMG submission 205740) | Freshwater microbial communities from Lake Fryxell liftoff mats and glacier meltwater in Antarctica - MAT-04 (spades assembly) (version 2) ... | reverse complement strand
CGTCAGCAGGTGTTCGCTGCCCTTGCCCACGGTGCGGGCGATGAAGTCATGCGGCACCGGCGGCCAGCCCAGGTCGGCCAGCGCCAGGCGCAGGGCCACCTCGAAGTCGCCCACGGTGTCGACCAGGGTGCCGTCGAGGTCGATGATGGCGGCGTCGAAATTCGTGTGGTGTAAGCGAATAGAGTCCAAAACGTGTGTTTAGAGTCCTTGAAAATCTGAGTCTACTGGGCGCGCGGGAATCAATAGAGTCCGGAATCGTGGCGCAGGCAGATTGAAGCTCGAACGCATGACTGGCGAATGATCTTGGCGAGAGTGTTCACTCACATCATCGATCACTGAGAAAGGCGGGTAGCGAGAGCATGCCAGCCTGCTTGGGGCCGCAAATCCGCGCCATCAATGGTTCAGCTCGAATCACCGCAGACAAGCAACCCGATGAGCAGCCCGGCGAACTGCGCTCAGAATGGACGATCACCAGTTTGTGCACAGTGCAAGCGATGGCCCTCTTTTGCGAACTCTCAGCTATGGCCAAGGTAGTCACTCGGAGCGCCGTCACACAGGAGCGCCGATGACTGCGCCTCGCTGGGCAAGTGCGGTCGTCGATTGCCAAGCCGGTCAAGTGTTGCGCTCAGCCCGCGCTCATGGACCCGTGAGTCTGATTGCAACGCCTTGGCCGCAAGTAGCAACGAGACCTGCGGTTCGAGCAGAAGGGCTCGAAGCTGATTCAGCAACACTCGACTTCGATCAGATCCCTCTGACCAGCATCGATGGTCAACGTGTCGAATCAGTCTTCGTACGGGGCTGCGGCGTCGTACCACTGCATGCCAACATGTTCATGGCAGCGGACTCCCCGTTGTTAGCTTTTGTCGAGACGGCCGACCAGCAGGGGTTTCGCCTGCTCATCGATGCCGGCGAAGTCGTCGGATTGGTGACTCTTTCCGACCTACAGCGCCTGCCCGTCTATTCGTTGCTCTTCGGGTTGGTCATCGCAGTTGAGGCCCTGTTGGTCGAGTGGATTCGAAGGAGTTGCCGCGGCGACCCGGATGCGTGGATGCGTGGACTGAGCGCCAAGCGTCAGGAAGTCATCGAGTCATATTACGCCCGGTCGCGAGCCAGTAACGTCGCGATTGACCGCCTGTCGTGCGCCAGCCTTGGCGACGAGATCACCGCAGCTATTGGGCTAGGGTTACTGAAGTCTGGTGACGCCAATCACCGAAAGCTGCAGGAACTGGTGACCCTGCGCGATGCCATTTGCCATGCCAAGGAATTTGCAAGCACACCCGGTCTTGCGCTCAAGGTGCCGCAGAGAGTTCGAGACGCTGACGCGTTGGCGGAATGGATACAAGACTCCATGACTCGGCTGCTCGTCGACCTGAGTCAAAGCGAGCCCACTGATCTCGCCGCAGCAGTCACGCCCGCCCAGCCATAGGGAAGATTTCCAGTATCTTGGGAAGCTCGCCACTGCGGTCGCGGCATTTCGGATTCGCACCTGCTCGGATGAGGCAGTCAGCAGTGAATTCCGTACGAGCCAAATGCAGAGCTGAACTGCCACCTGCATCTTCCGCATGCGGATCGGCGCCGCGAGCAAGCAGTTCCTTGATCACATAGTGGTCAGCTCGTGAGACGGCCAAGTGCAGTGGGGTCCTCCCGTCTCTGGTCCTTGAGTTGACCTCCGAACCATGTGCAAGCAGGGATCGCACCACATCGACAACACGGGCCTGATGAAGAGGAGTGACGCCGGCTACGTCAGCCGCGTTTGGGTTCAAGCCCAACTGGCAGAGGAAGTTGATCCCCGCAACTTGGTCGAATCCATGAAGTGCGGTTCGACCTTGGTTGCATCGAACTGCGGGATCGGCCTCAAAGTCCCCAATCAGCAACTGCATGGCCTCGACGCTCTTCGCGTGGAAGATAGGTGTTTCACCGCGCCGATTTCGCCGATGGACATCTGCGCCGCTGGCCAGAAGGACTCCGACCTGGGCAAGGCGGTTGTGAAGGAGGTGCCGTGTGAGCGGCGTATGCCCTTCCCCATCCTCTGCGTCGGTCTTTGCGCCCGCAGCGATCAGCCGAGACATAGCTTGCAAGCTGACTTGGTGATGTAAGGGCGTCGTGCCCTGACTGTCGACCGCGTTTGGCAGTGCTCCGGCAGCGAGTAAACGCTCAGTTGCTGCGCCGTTCTGCAGGTTGTGCAGTGCGGTCCGGCCCGACCTGTCGACCTGGTGTGGAGATGCGCCCCTTAACAGCAGCACCGACAACTTGTCGACCGACACCGCTCCGAACAGCGGCGTCTGTCCCAACCGATCCGGCTGGTTGACATCCACTCCAAGCCCGATCAAGAACTCAATCAGCTCGGCTGATTGAGCAAGGTGAATCATCGACGCCCGCTCCTTGCCAAGACGAACATCAGGATTGATGCGGGCCGATTGGAGCAAGGCACGCACTTGGTCGACGTTCCCGTCCGCAATGGCCAGTCGAACCTTGATGTGAGACTCAGGCTCGGGCAGAGCCGCGAACACCTGTTCGATGCGGTCGAGAACATCTTGCTGCGTTGGATCTGATCCAAGCTCTCCTACTCGATTGACCAACGCGTCGAAAACGGACCGGGACAAAAGCCCCTCTGTGTCAGCCATCTTGCGACCGTCGTAAAAGCTACCGTTTATCGAAGGCAGCTCCAGACCGAAAGACCGGGGGACGTAAGCCTGAAGCGTGTATGGCGCGGACTTCCGCTCCAAGAAGCAATCGTTGCCCTTTTTCGGACTGAAGCCAATCGATAGGAGAAACTGGTGCAGATCCGCCGAATTCATTGCCCTGAGCTTTCAGATGAAGCGGTTTCGACAGGGCCAGCCCCTTCAGTGTCACGTGCACACGCCACTCGCCGCGTGACTTGCGCCGCACAGCGGCGCTCAGACTCGGCCAGAACATCCTGGGCCTCAAGAGGCATCTTTCGGCTTGGCAATGCCATCTCCCTTGATCTGGTGGTAGACAGCTCGCATCAAATAGCCAGCCGCGACATTCCTGAAAGCGTCGTCGTTCATCAACCGCACGAAGATTTCTTCGTTCCCATCCATCCGCTCGACGAACAGGTTCTCCAGCTGCTTGTTGAAGACTGGCTCGAAATTCTCGATTGAGTTGGCCATCACGGCCTGTCGAAGCTGCTCGTTGGCCACAGCGGTTTCGCGCACTTGGTCGAAGAAGAGCTGATCTGCGGGCGTGAACTCGGTGCCGAACCGTTCGTTGAGCTTGCCCACCAGAGTTGAGAGCTGGACATCTTCATCGGCTTGCCCGGTGCCCACCTCCGTTGGGCCGAACAATGCTTCGGGCTCGCCCACCTTCAGGTCGATCGCACCTTCGCTGATCTTCTGCAAGCGGTAGTACTTCAGCTCCACATCGTCATCGACTTGAACCGTTCGGTTGTCGGTGGTGCGCGGCAGTTTGGTGAGCAGGAACCTCGCGTAGGTGTACAGCTTCTCGTGGTCGGAATCCTGGTAAGGCACCACCTGCGACACGAACGCATAGAGGTTTCGAAAGCTGACCAACTGGCTCTTGACCAGGTTCCGGTCCTCCTCGCCGAGCTTCTTGAATCGCTCGACCGCCAGATCGAGCAGGCCGTTCAACTTCTTGTGTTCACCGCCGGTTGGGTTCAGTCGATTTCGGAACCAGATTTCGCACCAGGCGTTGACTTCGGCGGCGGTGTAGATCATCCAGCCCGCCAGTTTGTGCGCCAAGGTGTTCAGCTGCTGCGGATCGGTGTCGTCACCTTTGGGGGTCACCTCGAAGTACGGCTTGAACGCCTTGTAGATTTCCTCGGGCTCGTTGACAAAGTCCAAAACGAAAGTGTCCGTTTTGCCTCGCGTCGTCCGGTTCAAGCGGGACAGCGTCTGCACGGCCTGCACGCCGGCCAAGCGTTTATCCACGTACATGCTGTGCAGCAGAGGCTGATCAAACCCGGTCTGGTACTTTTCAGCCACCAGAAGCACTTGGTACTCCTCGGTGCCGAACTTCTCCGGCAGCTCCGTCTCCTTGATGCCGTTGTTCATGCCCACCTCGGTGAACTTCTTGTCGCCGAACTCCTTGAGCGTGACTTCTCCAGAGAACGCAACCAACGACTTCAGATCGGTGTAACCCTTCTCCTTGATGTACTTGTCGAATCCGAGCTTGTAGCGGACCGCATGTTCTCGCGAGCCGGTCACGATCATGGCCTTTGCGCGGCCACCGATCTTGTGCCGCGTATGCGTTCGAAAGTGCTCGACGATCACTTCAACCTTCTGCCCGATCTCGTAGTCGTGGAACTCAACAAACCGGGCCAGTGCGCGCGCCGCCTTGCGTCGCGGAACCTCCGGATCAGTCTCGACTTTTTGAATGAGCTTGTAGTAGCGCTTGTAGCAGGTGTAGTGCTCAAGAACATCAAGAATGAAGCCTTCCTCGATGGCTTGGCGCATGCTGTAGTGATGGAAGGGAGACTTCCCGTCCTTCCCCGGTTCGTCAAAGACGGCAAGTGTTTTGAACTTGGGAGTGGCGGTGAATGCAAAGAAACTCAGATTGGGCTGCTTGGTGCGCTTCAGCTGCTCACGAAGCAGTTCCCTCTTCGCTTCTTCACTCAGCGAATCTTCGTCCATGTCGAGCAGCTGCTCAGCAATCGCTGCTTCGATGCCGTCCCGGTTCAATATCTTGCGCAGCTCCATCGCGGTCTCGCCGCTTTGAGAGCTGTGCGCTTCGTCAACGATGACAGCGAAGCGCTTCCCTGCGGTCGAAATCGCCACACCCGTGCCTTTGGCTTCCATGGTGCGGATGGCTTGGGTGATGAACGGAAACTTTTGGATTGTGGAAATGACGATGGGCACGCCATCGGCCAGCGCCTTGGCCAACTGCTGTGTGTCCTCGTCGATCTTTTGAACCACCCCAAGCTTGTGCTCGAACTGGAAGATCGTGTCCTGTAGCTGCTGGTCGAGCACGCGGCGGTCAGTGATGACAACCACCGAGTGAAAAATCTTCTCGTTGTTCGCGTCGTGCAGACTCGAAAGGCGATGCGCCAGCCACGCAATCGAATTCGACTTCCCTGATCCCGCAGAGTGTTGGATCAGGTAGTTATGACCCGCCCCGTGCGACTGGACGTGATCAGTCAATGCGCACACCGCGTCAAGCTGGTGATAGCGCGGGAAGATCATTGACTCCTTCCGATGCCGCTTGATTCCCTTCTCGGTCACCACCGTTTTTTCCTCAACATGCAGGTGCATGAAGCGAGCCAGGATGTCCATCAGGCTGTCCCGTGCCAACGTCTTGTGCCACAGGTAGGTCGTGCGCACATCTCCCGCCGCAGGCGGGTTTCCTGCACCATGCGCGTTGCCGAGATTAAAGGGGAGAAAGAAGGTGTCCTTACCTTCCAACTTCGTCGTCATGAACACCAGCTCGGTGTCGACGGCGAAATGCACCAAGCATCGCTGCTTGAACGCGAACAGCAGCTCCTTGGGGTCGCGTTCGAACCGGTACTGGAACTTTGCGTTTTCAACGTTCCAATGCGTGGCTGACATGGGGTTCTTCAGCTCCAGCGTCGCGACCGGCAAGCCATTCACCGCCAACACCACGTCAGGGATCGCCCCACTCTTCGTCTTGACCTGACGTACGACGGTCAAGTGGTTGTCGCCGTAGCGCCCAGTGGCAGAGGGGTCTAGCGCCATGTTGGGCGCGAAGTACGCCATGCGGACAGTCCTGCCGACGCATTTGAATCCCTGTCGCAAAACGGCCAGCGAACCCTTCGCGGCGAGTTCCTTGACCAGGCTGTCCAGCAGCATCGACGGAGCCTTGCTGGCATCAAGCTGCGTCATCCTTGACCAGATTTTTGGCTGCGTTTTCTGCACAAAGGAAACAACATCGCTAGGAAAGAGCGCAGCCTCGGCGTCATAACCACCTGGGTCGCCCTTCACGTAGCCGCCGACACCGATCAGCGCATGCTCAATGTCGTTCTCGAAGTCGATTTCCTTGTGCATCAGTCGCGCCCAAGTATGAGGTTGATGTTGGCGAGGATCACTTTCAGATCGAGCCCGGTACCTTCGCGCTCCTCGGTGACCAACAGGGTGCCAGCCCTGCCATCGTCCGTATCGGGTATTGGGAGCGGAAGGATTTTTTCCCTGCGGTAGGCCGCCTCTTTGCGCTGCCAACGCTTCTTGTATTCGTCATCCGAGAGCATGCCGTTGTGTTCCCAGTACCAGACTGTTCCCGCGTCCTCGTCACGGATGGTGAAGTCAGGCAGTCTTTCAACACCATCCAGAACCAGCGGCTGCTCGTACTGGTACTTGATGCCAGCTGCCTTGAGCTTGTCGGCAATGATCCATTCAGACTTTGAGCGGACCAGGTCGCCGTTCTCCGTCAGGTAGATCAGCTTCTCATCCAGGAACACCGACTTGTTCCGAACCTTGATCTCTACAGGTGCCGACGGTGCGAAGAGGTTGGTCATCCGTCGGTTGATCTCCGACGCAGCCTCTTGGCTGAAGTGCAGCAGGTCCCTGAAGTCCCCTTGGTGCAGGATGATGATCTTGTCCTTCTGGCGCGTCAGCGCGGTGTAGAGCATCTCCCGCGTCAGGTTGCGGCAGGGGTTTGGAATCACCACGAAGGTCTTGCCGAACTCGCTGCCCTGCGTCTTGTGAACAGTCAAGGCGTAGGCCAGTTCAAGCGGCGGCGTACCCTCCTGAGAATCAAACTCCCAGGGCTTGTACTTATACGAGAACCCCGGCTGCGAAGCCAACTCAACTTCGACTTCGTAAGGCGACCAACTTCTCGCCGTGGTCTTGCGGTGCCCAGTGACGATGCCGATGTCGCCGTTCGCAACATAGGCGTCGTCCTTCTCCGGGTAGGTGTCACGCCGGCTCTTGTTGATGACGTTGATGACCTTGTCGCCATAAATGATTCCCTCTGGCCCCGCTGGGCTCGGAATCTTCTTCTTCCAGCCGGTTTGCGCGGCCATTTTGAGGAAGGATTTTCTAAAGTGCTGCTGCAGCGCGCGGTTGATGGCGGTAACGCCCGCTTGGTACTGCTTGATTGGCGACAGGATTTGCCACGCCTCAGCCTTCGCGGATGCTCCCGAGCGATCCTTGTACTGCGTGTTAAAGAACACAGTTGAGCCGCCTTCGAACTCCGCATGCACCCCGCCCAGCGATTCCTCGAAGGTCACTTCGTCGGTGATCGATTTCAGCTTTAACTCAGTCTTCAGCTCGTCCAGCAACAACGCTTGAAGCTGGTCTGGCTTGTTCCAGCGAACCAGCTTCACGAAGCTCGACTTTCCAGACGCGACGGTGTGCCAGATTTCGTCAGCACCAGCATCCAGTGGCCGGCCGCTGAAGGCCTGAGAAAGCAGAACGTCGTCGCGAACAACGCCCTCATCAGCACCTTGGCGCATCGTGACGGTCAGCTCTGCGAAGTTGCCGGCAACGCGGGTTCGCAGGCTCTCGATGTTGGCCGGCCTCAAGAAGTTGACGATGTCCACATAGGGTCTGCCCGCCCCGATCGGAGGGAGCTGCTTAGGGTCGCCCACCAGCACCAATCTATCCACGTTCTCCACAGCATCCAACAGCGCTGCTAGTTGCTCCTCAGTCAGCATCGAACATTCATCAATGATGACCGTGGCATGCACGGCCGAGCGGTCAGCACCTTCATTGACGTAGTAGCGCCCGGTCTTGCCGTCGTAGCGCTCCAGACCATTCAGGAACTGAGCGACGGTCTTGCCTTGGCCGGCCATGCCGCTTGTCTTCTCCAGCCTCACGCGGGCCTTGCCGGTCGGTGCAAGAAGCAATATGCCCTTGCTCTTCACGCTATCGATACTGCACAGCCCCTTGAGCAATGTGCTCTTGCCCGTACCAGCGGCTCCCATGAGCACCGAGATGCCAGACTTGTAGAGCACCTCAAGGGCCGCCGACTTTTCCTTGCGCGCAGCCAGGTCACGGGTGGTCGGTTTCGTTTTGGTGGCTTCCTTATCCTTCGTCGCATCAATGGCTGCATCGACGAGCGCGGCCCAGTTGTGCTCACCCGGGTTGGCTTTGCGCGTCTTGCGCTTGCCGATCTTGGACCTGATCAGGGTGGAGGTCTCCACATAGCGATCAAGCTGAAACGCCCGGAGCCCGTCCTTGACCTGGATGCTTGAAATCTTGGGGGCCAAACAGTCTTCCATGATCGAAAGCGTGTCCATGTCCAACGGGCACTCGGGCTGCAGCGCCCGGTCTCGTATCCGCTGAACAACCCACGTTGCCATCAGGTAGGTATGCCCCTCGGTGCGGGCCGCCTCTTCCAGCGTCAGGAGCATGGCCGCACGCACCCTGCGCTCATCAATTGCCTCACGCACGAGGCTTGGTTCGGGCAGCGGAAAGGCCGCGCGGATCGACTCTGGCGGGAAGACACCCCGGTCAACGATCTCAAAGGCGACCGGATCGGCCTGCAATCGATCATCCTCGTAGACCAGGTAGGGATTGACCAGAATCGCGGCGTCGCTCAAATCGATGCCGGCCTGCTCGCGGTCAGTCGGTTGATACCAGCGCAGGGCCTGAGCGTCGGCAAGGTTGAACCTGGCCAGCAACATCAGCAGCGCGCGCCGCTCGGCGGGCAGCTTCTCCCACTTCTTTCGCAGGGTGTCGCCGATGCCGTCGCGCAGGTAGCCTGGCAGACTGTCCGGCTTCTTGAGCACCTCAGCCAATGCAGGCCAGGGATCAAACTTCTCGCCGCCCTGGCTCGAGAGGTACCAGGCCAGCAGGTTGCCATGGGGGAAGCCAAAGGCGTTCAAGGCGGCACCCAACCCAGGGAAGGCACCACGCACCTGCCAGAGCCGGTTCAGCTCCGCATCGATCCACGCCAGATGCTCGCCCCAAGGCTCGTCGGCCAGATGCTGGCGCATGGCCTTGATGGCTTTCTCGATGGCCAGCAAGGACGAGATGGCACCGTCATGGGCCAGATGTTCCGTACCGTAGGAGTAGCTGCTGAAGTACTCATCCGGCGCGAACGCCGTGCAGGCAGCAAGGTCGATCGATTCGTCTGCCTCTGCTGCCTGCAGCAACTGCTCGTAAGGCAGCAAGAATCCATCCGAGTCCTTTGGGCGGATCGAGTGCTCGATGTTCCGTTCCCAGAGGTAGCCGCTGATGTTGTCCTTCGGCCTTTGGCCGTCTGCGTAGTGATACTCGATCGGGGCACTCACCGACTTGACGCGCCCCACGCCGATGATCACGCGTCGAGCGTCCTCCAGCATCGGCGTGCGCTTGGCATAGAAGAACACCAGCGACTCATTTGGCTTGGCAACGCTGAAGAACGTGTCGAGGATGATGCGCTGGTTGGTGCCCTCCTGAACCCAGGTCTTCTTGTCCTTCTCCCAGCCCTTATTGGCAGTGAGGTCCGGCTCGCGTTCGGTTTGGTACCCCAACTGCAGGGTCTCCTTCAGACTGCTGACGCCCCACTTCTTGTTGCCCTCCACCTGCTCGCGCAACATCCACCGGAACGGGATGCCTGCGGCGGAGTACGGGCGAATCGTGTACGGCGTGTCAGAAAAATGGCCGTGGGTGGTCTTGGCACTTTCTGCATAGGGGTGCTTCTTCTGCATAGAGAGTGGAAACTTCGCCATGAAGGTTCCATGCTCATCCACGCAGGGCGGATGTTGGGATCGAGCAAGATCTTCAATGCTCTCGCCAGCATGCAGCGTTTCAAAGGCGTCATCTCGTCCGGTCGCGATTCGCGGCAGGACGGTGCAGCTCGTGTTCGCGGTGCAGGTCTTGCAAAAGGTGCCCTTCCAGCCGGAGTCGTGCCAAGGCACCCGAATGGTTAGATGTTGAACGGGGAGATTGCGGGCACCTTGAATCACGTTTTCTCCCTTATCGAATGTTTTCGATGTTGCTGTTTTCCAGGTCCGCCAGCGCCATGCCATTGAGGTCGGCATAGCGATAGTGGCGGATCGTGTGATCTCGCTGCAAGTACTTGCCATCGCCGTCCAGGTAAGGCGCCGGGTCCGGATGGTTGCTCAGTACGAACTTGGTGGCCTGAATGGCGCTGCGCTTGGTCGTGTAGGCGTTGATGGTGGCGTGCAGCGCCTTGAGCCAGTCCACACTCGCTTTCAGCTGATCCGGAACGTCTTGCGGAATGCTCTCTGACTTGAACTCAAGGCAGTACCCATACAGCTTGCTCTTGCGCAGGTTGAACACCACGAAGTCACAGCGCTTTGACCAGGGTTTTGCGGTGTCATCCAAAAAGTGAAACAGCGGCAGTGACGAGCCATTTTTCTTGGCGTCCAGCTTGATCACCAAGGTCTCGCCCGTGGTCTGCAGGCTCACCTTGTATTCGATTGGCTTGCTGCCGCTCTGGCCGAACATCTTCTCTTTCAACACTACTTCGCTGCTACTTGCCTGCGGCTCGCCGTAGTGGTTGGTATTCAGATAGGACTTCAGACAGTTGAAGTACCCCTGTGCGTTCAGCGCCATTTGGAACAGCCACCAATCATGAGGCCATTCCTTCAGCGAGCTGCGGTACCTGAAAACCGCGCACGTCTATTTTCCCGGTGACTGCGTTGGTGATGAGGGTTGATCGGTACTCCTGAAGACGCTGAATTGCTAAATCGATGCTGCGTGTCTGCGCATCTAGCGCGGTTAACCAAGAGCCAACCTGCTTCACAATTTCAACCTGAACATCGGCGGGTGGAACGGGGAGGTATATATTTTTAAAGACATCCGTCCGCAGTACCTTCGTTCCGTGTGCCGACTCTTCGACAATACTCAATACTAATGGCTGAATTCCTTTTAATAACAATGCCAGGTACTCACCATTGAGACTGGTACTCAGTGCCTTCATGTCCTGATTGACTGTTGCCGGAACTGCATTTATCGCAACCGGAAAAGTATGAGCAAGGATCATCCCGCGAACAACAATTAGGATACGCCCTGACTTATGCAGCGTAAGGCCCGTCTCGTGAACACCCTCATCTGTCAAGGTGTCGATCGACCCGGCCAGCGAGTCAGACTTCATGTCTTTTGGGGTAATCCAAGGAATGATGCCTCCCCAGTACGCCGGATTTCCGGTACTCGGCGTCATTCCTCCGCTCATCGTTGACAGAAAACGAAGCCGCTTTGCAGCCCAGTCGAGAGGGATGGCCCCCAACCAAGGGACCCCAGAATCCTTCACAGGCACCGATGGATCAAGCCCCTTTGTGACCGTATGACTGATCAGCGCTATACGCTTTTCGGCTAGTTTGTCGAGCAGGACCTTCTTTTTGACTACTAGCGTATCAATTTGCGCGGTCTTAAGACCGAGGAAGCGGGCAATGGTTCGCTGTTCATCGCGAGACGGAATACCCGCTCTAAAATCTTTAAAGAAACTTTCCGGTACTCGCTTCTGCCCGCCAGCACCATACATTTCAGATTCGCCCATCTTTCTGAAAAGATCAGAAATCGTCAGATAAAATAAAAACTGGGGCACAAGCTGCTCTAGATTGGCACGCATCACATGCAGCTCAGTGGTTCCAAAAGCGGTTTTGTTTGTCAACCTCTTCGCCAAAGCCCCCTTGCCGTTCTCAAAACAGGGGGTTATTTTCGCCACCACTACATCGCCATCCCGAAAGTAGGTATAGCCACTGCCAATTTCGCTCAGTTCCTTTTCCTCAGTCAGGCGAATTCCACCGTATTCACCCACCGCGTCCATTGGCACGAATGAAACAAGATCAGATTCGCCCAATGCAATCTCGCTCTTACTCGGGTTCATCTTTAGGGCGAATCGAAGGCGCTTTCTCTCCCATGCGATAGGCAAGCCCTCCTGTGAGTATTGAGGATAAGCGGGGTAGCGCAACATCACACCACCTCACTCAGCATGGCCACGATGTCTCTCTCCAGTTGGCTGATATCGCGGGCAATCTCATCTAGCGGGCGCGGCGGTTGATAAACGTAAAAGTGCCGGGTGAGCGGGATTTCATAGCCAACTTTGGTCTTGCTGTGATCGATCCACGCATCGGCAACGTGTGGTGATACTTCATCCTTGAGATAGTCCTCGCAGTGGTCTTGGACCAGTGCCAACAGATTGTCGTGGCCGGTTTCGTTGTCGTACCCCAGAGGCAGCGGCAAGACGACGTCTTCCGGCAGGGCCACGGTTTCGGTGTCGCGCAGGTCGGCATCAGGCTCCGGGTTACCTTTGGCATCCAGACAAATGTCTGCCTTGGGGTCGCGCTCGGACAGCGCTGCCAGGATGGCCTTTTTGATTGGCGCACCGACTTTCAGGCCAGCATCTTGCAGTGTGTCCATCAACAGCGGTTCAAATTCCGTAGGATTGCGGTATACGGTGTCGCTGGCTACCGCATGCAGCGCGGCTTTGATGGCGCCCTGTGTCTTTTCTCCCGCCTCAATCTCAGCGCGGTAAGCCTTGTCGTCCTTACGCTTTTTGCTGCTTGCCAGATTGGCGAAGGCACTCTGCTCGTCCAGCTTCGCGATGCGCTCGGCGATGACTTGGAAGTTCAAGCGCAGTGGACGCTCAACCGTGATTTTGAGGAAACCAAACTCGCGGTTGTCGAAAAGCTTGCTGCAAACCCGACGCTCTGGTTTGCCGTCCACCAGCACTTCACTTTCCGCGTCGTGCTCGTGCTCGGCGTACAAGCGCACCAGTTCTTTGATCTGGTCGTCTGAGAGTTCATTGCGCTTGTTGCCCAGGCTCTTGTCCATCTTCTTGAAATGGCGCGTGCCGTCAATCAGCTGCACCTTGCCTTGGCGGTGAACGGGTTTCTTGTTTGTGACGATCCAGATGTAGGTGTAGATGCCCGTGTTGTAGAACATCTGGTCCGGCAGGGCGACAACGGCATCGAGCAAATCATTTTCGATGATCCACCGGCGGATGTTGCTTTCGCCACTGCCCGCATCGCCGGTGAAGAGCGGTGATCCGTTGAACACCACCGCGATCTTCGAGCCGTCGCCCGCCATCTGAGGCGGGTTGTGCATCTTGGAGATCATGTGCTGCAAGAAGAGCAGTGATCCGTCGTTGATGCGAGGCAGGCCCGCACCGAAACGGCCGGAGAAGCCTTGGTCTGCGTACTCCTCGCGGACGAAATCCTCTTCCGGTTTCCATTCCACGCCAAACGGCGGGTTGGCAAACATGTAGTGGAACTTCTTTCCTTGGTGGCCGTCGTGCGGCACGAAGCCGTTGGTCTTGTTCTTGGCGTCCTTGACACCCAGGGTGTCACCGTAGATCAGGTTGTCGATCGGTTCATCCTTGATCAACAGGTCAGAGCAACATATGGCGTAGGACTCGGGGTTGTATTCCTGCCCGAAGAGTTCAATGTTGGCATCAGGGTTGAGGCCCGTGGTGAAGCCGTCGCCCTTAATGAACTTCTTGGACTCAGACAGCATGCCGCCGGTGCCTGCTGTAGGGTCGTAGACGCTGCGGTAAATGCCTTTTTCGTAAACATCATCTTCCCCGGTAAAGAGCAGCTGCACCATCAGGCGGATCACCTCTCTGGGCGTGAAGTGGTCTCCGGCCTCTTCGTTCGCTTGCTCGTTGAACTTGCGGACCAACTCTTCGAAGAGGTAGCCCATTTGAAGGTTGGTGATGGCCGTCGGTGAAAGGTCGATCTGCGCGGAGCAGAACTCCCTGATGATCAGGAAGAGCCTGTTGGCTTCGTCGAGCTTGGCGATTTCGGCTTCGAACTCGAACTTTTCGAAGATGTCGCGGGCTCGCGGGGAAAAGCCCTGGATGTAGGCAATGAGGTTGCCAGCAATGTTGGGCGCATCGCCCAGCAGCTTCTCGAACGTGAACCCGCTGGTGTTGTACAGCTCCTGCTCTCCGCCACCCGCCGCGATTCGGGACAACGCCTTTTCCAAAGCCGGGCCCTTGATGCCTTTCTTCTCAAGCACCTTCTTTGCGTCCAGCACCTTCTGCTTGTTTGCCGCCAACACCAGGTCGAATCGGCGCAAGACGATCAGGGGCAACATCACGCGCCGGTACTGCGGCGGGCGGTAAGGGCCACGCAGCTTGTTGGCAATGTTCCAAATGAAGCCGACCAGGTTCTGGTGGTGTGTGTTCTGCATGTCTTGGTTTGATTGGTGTTGTGGGGCCCCGCGTGGCTGAACTGGTCGGGCTGTGGGGCGATCAGATTTCCGGCTCGAAAAGCGAGGTCAAGGCCTCAAGAGCCGACTTCCATTCCCGCTCAATGAGCGATTGCAACTCGACCTCCAGCGCCTTGCGCCTGTCGGCACTGAACCAGGCAGCGTTATGGGCCGCCACCCGGTCGCGGTAGCCCTTGCCTTTCGTCCACTCACTCTCACATCGCTGCCAAAGCGCGGCGTCGGCCTTCAGCTCGTCTCGGAACGATGTCTGGCCCATGAGCTGCACTTTGCGCAGCAGTTCTTCATAAGCGGCAAGCAGCACCCGCTCTGCCTGCGCGATAACCTCGCCTGCTTCTACGTAATCTGGGTTGGCAGCCATGGTCTTGCACAGCGCCGAGAAGCCTTCGACGCTCTTGCCCAAGGTAAGCGCAGCAATTCGCCTGGCCCCGTGGCCCAGGTGGTGTGAATAGCTGAGATTGGGCCACTCACCCTCGCGCCTCACGGTCGCCCGAATCGTTCCGGCATGGGTTCGAACGAGCTGCGCCATCAGGCTGTCTTGGACGCTGGCGTTCAGCGCGGCTGGCTTGGCGTTCTGTGTCGCCCAGGTGCGCAACATCGTGGACGCTTGGCGAAGTACGTCTTGCACCTGTGCTTGCTCGTGGTTGAGCAAGAGGACCTGGGCATTGGTTGTGATCTCATGCAGCCGTGCGCGGAACGTGCGACGAACATTGGCAATCTGATCGACCAAGAAGTCGCGGAGCTGGGCAGGATCGTCCTGGTGCGCATTGAAGAAGGTGGCGGAAAGTTCATGCAAGCCGAGCGGCTGCAGGGCCATCGCGACCTGCTCTCCTTTGAGTTGGTAGCCCTCTTCTGACGTATCCACCCTGATGCCCGACTCATCCTTGACGGCGAGTGCTTCACCCGGGCGCGGCAACACGAGCACGGCGACGTTTGTCGATACAGAGCGGACGCCGGTTTCTCGCGCTCGCTGGAGCAAGAGCTGCACTTCTGCGGCCGGGGCATTGTTGAAGCCCGAGCACAGCACCGCAACGGTGTGCGGCTCGTCGAGATGCACCTCCAGGTCGGCTCGTGCTGCGGTTCGGTCGATACCCTTGGTGTCGATGATGCGCACCGTGAGGTCTGCCATGCCCAACAGGGCTTGAGGCACGACCACCTCAATGCGCTTGGGGAGGGTGAAGTCTGGGTGGCGCCCGTTGTTGACCTCTTCGAAGGTGTCCTTGAGCCAGTTCAGCGGGGTCTTGCCCGTGCCACTGTCGTACCAGATGTCGCGGCGGTCGCGCTTGTGCAGCTCCATGCGTGCCAGGACCTCGACGACCAGCTCGCGGACGGAGCTAAGCCGCTGTGCAAGCTCCTTGGCCTCATCCTTGCGCGTGAGCTTGCCGTCGGCGCCCTTCTCCCGGCGCACCTTGAAGGACGACATGTTCCGGATCGCACGTTCGATCTCTTTGGAGATGCCCTGAGCCTCGTTGTCACTTGCTGCAGAGTCTTCAACTTGGCTGGCGCCGCCGTGCAGCAGGTACTCGGCAAAGTCGGTGACATCGGCGCGGATTTCATCTTCGCTGCGCGGTTCGATCATCAGCCCGTACTGCGGGCCGGTTCGCAAATGAACTTCGCAGACCGTGATGCCGCCCGCACGCGCCTCCAGGACGGGCACGCGCGGTTCGCCTTCCTTCCCGTCGACTTCCAGGCCCGCGAGGCGCCATATGGCAGTGGACTTCCCAATACCGATGCTGCCGATGAACGCCACCTGATGGTCGCGTTTCAGCAGAAGGTCGGCTGCGCCGCGCAGCTCTTCGATGTAGGCCGTGAGCCGCCGCTCGAAGGCGTTTCGAACGTCGGGGGTTTCACGAAGGATCACCAGCTCCTTGGCTACGACCTCCGCGCTCCAGAGCAGATCCTGGTCCGGATGATCAAGCGAGGGGCGGGGGATGACATGCCAGTCTCGCAGGAGCGCAGAACCGAGCTGTTCTGCCTCTTTGGTCCCGATGGCCTGCAGGATCATCTGCAGTTCTTCCGGGGCAAGAGTCCGGTCGCCAGACTCAACCCGAGACAGCACCGCCGGGCTCCAGGTCAGGCGCCGCGCAAGCTCGGCTTGCTTGATGCCCGACCGCTCGCGCACCTGTGTCAGGTGCTTGCCAAGCTCCAGCTGCCCGACCATCGCGACTTCGCTCATGTTGGTCTCCAACGCGCACAATGTCCGCAGCTTAACAACGTTGCTGTCAATGTCAAGCAACGTTGCAGCAACGTTCCTTAGTTGCCTATCCGAGCTCCTGCAGAGGGTTGGCTTCCACCCCCTGCATAGCCAGCGTGCGGACGTTGTCTACGCAAAGTCCCAGACCCCTGATCTCAGATTGATACGCTCGTCTGCCTCGCAACAAGCCAACGAGCCAGCCTCGGCTGGGGCGCGCATCACATCGCCCCATAGCTGCGAGTAGCGCCGGCGCAATCTCACGCAGGGGTGCATTACCGAACAGCGCTGAGTCGAGAGCGCGCCAGAACAGCCTCTCATCGCTCACGAACCGCCCGCCATAGGTACGTTCGCGATCGGTCCACGCCAGCGCGGTCGATGCCAGGGCTGCGGTCGCAAGATCCATTGACCAAGCGGCAAGATGGTCCGCCTGAAGGAACTCCTTGTCGGCCGCGATCGCAAAAAGTGTCTTCTGAATCTGGCTCCATGGTGCATCGGCCTTGATTCCACAGACGTTCCAAGCCGGACGGGCACCCCCAGTCATCTGCGAAAACACCGGGCGCGGCTTGAGATCTCTGAAAACAGCCTCCATTGCGCGCCGCTCGGAGGCAGATGCCGACAGCCACCGACGCCGCTGCGGGGACGATAGACATGGAAAGATCGCGCCAGAGCGTGGCCCCCACAGATGCGACAGCTGCCGGAGTACGTTAGAAGCCGCCATCGAAGTCACATCACGCCAACTCACATCCTGGAAACCGGACGAAAGTGCACCGATCTCGATTGCGTCTACGTGCAAGTGCCACGCGGACAGTGCGCGATAGCCGTCAGCCTTGCCAAGCAGCAGCGTCCTGACGTGCTTGGACTTCGTGGGCGCGAACATCGCGTCAACGAGTCCACCCCGCACCAAGCTGGCGAAGAACTTCTCGGGCAGAGGCAGCCGAGCATCGTCAGAGGGTCGGGTGAAACGGATCGCCTGGCGCGCCCACCTGTCCAGCGCGGCAATCTTTACCTGCTTCGGACTGACCGGAACAGGCTGCAGCCAAGAAATCAACGAGTCCCTTGACACGCCCAGCTCAACGCCCGCCGCCGCAAGTGCATTCATAAGCAGGTCGGCCTGGGACTTACCCGGCAAGTACGAAGACCGCAGGACCTCGCGTTTGAACAAGTTCATCGCCAACCGAAGTCGAAGCTGACGCAAGGCCTCTGCGACAGGTGCGTCGTAGGGCTGAGCACGGCTCAAGATGCGGCCCCACAGGCAGCCATGGTGGCGAATGTCGTGACCACTTTCCTCCGATCCTCCGCTGACCCACGCGACGCTTGGCGGCTACCTTCAGGTGATGAGGCGCCATAACACCCATCCGCTTGGTACCGATCATCTGCTGCAGCAAGCAGCACCGATCAGGAACCTCCCTGCCCACTGGACAAAAGAACCGATCGTCATCGGCTGGATAGAGCTGAGTTGCGAGCCCCTCCAGATCGGCCCCTGGCTCAGCTTTTCGACAGCGTCGATCGTCGTCGCTCGTTGCATGTACTCAGGCGCCATTCTCTACATGTCGCCCTGCTTCGACGACGCGACGCCCACGCCCGCCGAAGTCATGTCTGCGGCGCTTAGCCATGTTGCCACGACTACCAAGCAGGTCCGGCCGCCGAAGCGTACGAAGGAAGAGACCTCCAGACTTACCAAGCGAGACCCGCATACCGCCGTATCTGACGACCACAAAGCAGTGAGCGACCCGACGCATGTCCACTCGATTCGGCAACAGGGTGAACGATGACCTTCTGCCGGTCGCACTGCGCAAAAAGAAGACGGCAACCAACGCGGATGGTCGCTGACGAGGTACAGGATTGAGAACAGAGCAATCCCGAACTCAGGCGAGCGTTCATGGGCAATTCGGCCTGAAGTTCCCTGCCCGCGACTTCGTCCATCCTCCTAAACGTCCTCCGCCTCAGTCAGGCTTGATGACCCTCAAGAAGCTGTCCGCTTTGGTCTCAGCCGGCTACGGACAGAACCACTTTCACTTGTACAAGCCCTGGCTGCGGGTTACACGCCGGGAGTGCTCACCTTGCTCGACCATTGGCCACCTGCCGGCACCAGAACTGCGCCGACTTCATCACTTCAGATCTCGCGCAGAACGGTCGACGCTGATACTGACAAAGTGGCTCGGCGCCATCGATGGGCGCGACCAATACCCAGCCTGGTCTTGGACACACCGCAACCCTGTAGTTGGTCTTCCCGGAATGGGCGCAGACAAAGTGCCGGGCCTCTTAGAGATTGCTGATGGCGCAGGGATTGCCCACGGCACGTTCGCTGGCACAGACATACCCTACATTGCATCACTCGATGTGCTAACCACTTGGCGGCATGAACGCAATGGCTTCTTGCTCGTTGCATTCGACTGCAAGCCGAAGCAAATCGTGGAGTCGGCGCCAGTTGGCTCACGAATCAGAGAGCGCCTAGAGCTGCATCGGCGCTACTGCAATGCTGCGGGGATACGGCATCGCCTGACACACCCCGAATTGCTGCCAAACGACCTCATGGTCAACCTGGATCTGCTCTATCCGCTTCTGGGTCCAACTCAGTGCGTTGAGCTCGTCCGCTCCAGTCTGTACCAGCGAGTAGTGGCAGCCTGCCAGCGCGACGCGTACGACATGCCGGCATTCGAGGTCGTAGAGGAAGTTGCTGCTCGCTTTGGCATGTGCAACGCCGAATGTCAACGCGCCCTGCACATGGCGCTGTGGAATCAAGATCTCGATCACGATCTGTCGTTCCCGCTGGAGCTATGGAATCCATTGAGTCGTGGCGGCCACGCACTCAAGAGAAAGATGCTCGCCGAGTGGATTCCCGAGGAGGCGTCATCTTGAGACCGGCCCTGAACGACGTTCTTGAGAATGTGAAGGGCAGTACATCGCTCACTGGCCCGTGCCGAAACCTGGGCATACACAACGATCGAATCTGTCTAATTGATCTTCCAAGGCCCGACCCGAAGCTCCCCGGTCGAATGCTCGACTATGTCAAAGGCCCACGATGGACCTACCTTGCTGATGTGGAGGAAGACTTGGCTGCGATCAGGATCTACATCCTGAACCAAGAAGGACCCAGGGCCGCAGCACTCAAGGATGAAGACTTGCTCTCACTGGCAGAGTCGAAGGCCGAACTGAAACGACTCGAAAAAGAGATCAAGCGGCGGGATGCCCGCTTCAATGCGATATTGCCAATTCTTCGAAAGAAGGGCGAGCGTGAACTACTAAGCGCGCTAGAAGTGCTCAACGACAAGGCGCTCACTGTCAAGATCAAGAAAGCAGCCAAGAAGTCCAACCGCTCGGCCACAACGATCTACAACCTGCTCCACCGGTACTGGGCCGGAGGAAGCACCCGGAATGCCCTATTCACAGCCTACAAGAATTGCGGGTGCCCGGGCAAGTCAAAATCTCAGAACAATTCGCTCGGCCGGAAATCGAGAGCGTACGTTGCCAAAAGAACTACCGAACGCTGCTACCCCTTGGACAGAGGCAAAGGGCCAGACTCAGAAAAAGACCCCCTCAGCGAAAAGCAGAAGCTTGCTTGGGGCTGGCGCTTAATCAAACACGGCTATTCCCGTCAAGACGCATTCATCGCGGTATCCGGCGTGTTCTGGTCGGACCATGTTGTCGGTTCAGACGGTCGGACGCGCTCAGTCCTGTGGAACCCACACCTACGCCCAACGTTCTCACAATTCTGCACCTGGGGACCAAAGCTCAATGGCGGGATGAGCGTCACCGAGATGATTCTCGGAGCCAGAAAGTGGGCCATGAAAACCGAAGCTCGCGGTGGCAGCGAACAAGACATGGTTGTCGCGGTGGGCCAGCTTGCTGGCTTTGATGGGACCAAGACCGATGTCTACCTGTCCTCTGTTCATAGCCGGCTGAAGAAGCTACCGCCTATGTTGCGGCTGGTCATCAAGGATGTTCGTACAGGCGTCATCTGCGGTTGGTACCTCGGTTGGGACTCTGCGTCACCGCGAACCGCACAGCAAGCAATCTTCCATGCCGCATCGTCGAAGGTAGAGGAGTGCCGCAGGTTGGGGATTCAAATCACAGACGATGTAATTCCCGCCATTCTTCACAAGAGTTACTTGGCAGACAACGGTGAGCTGAAAGCGGAAGCGATCACCGAGTTCGAGGAACAGTTCGGCATTGGCATCAACTATGTCTCTGCCGGTCGCGGGGACAAAAAAGGAGGCATTGAGAGCCAACACCACAAGGATCACAAGAAGTTGGACCACGTTCTGCCTGGCAGTACAGGTGGCAAACCTCGCGAACGAGGAGACGACCACCCTGCGCTGGGCGGCTTCTTCAACTCGTACGAGTACCGCAGAGAATTTATGCACCTGGTCATCGAAAACAACAACGAAGAAGTACCAGATCTCGCGCCGGCTGAGATGGAGATCTCCGATCCTGAGCTGCGCCCTACTCGAATCAACATCTTCAACTGGTTGCGGCGGCGGCAGACCGCCGAGGCGCCACGCGATATCGACGCATTGCGAGCCTATGCGCTACCGGACGTAGAAGCCGTCATCCGCAAGAATGGCATCTACCCGCTGCTCAACGTGCTCGGCACGAAGGTTCTGCTACCGCGACTTCGATTTGCTGGCGCCGAACTCGTCGCCACAGGGTTGCTGGCTGAGGTCAAGCGCACGGGAAAGACACAGCCCGTACGGATCAAACTGGACCAGTCCAACCCAGACAAAGGCTGGCTACCAACCAAAGCAGGCTTGATCCCTCTGACGTGCGCTTCGCGCCGAGAGTCCATTCGCAACAAGCTGACCTTGGCCGACTGGGTCTCTTCGCATGAGGACAGGCTGCTCGCTCGCGACGCCGGCCGGGGCGCCAGAGACCAAGCCCGGCTGGACACCTTGGAAAGGCGCAAGAGTACAGAACTGAACGCTCGGTCAGAGTTTGCCGCGGAGTCCAAAGCTGCAGGGAACAAACCCAGCAAAGCGGAACTTACGAGGAACATTGACCAGAACTTGGTAGACGAGCTTGCCGAGTCGGCAATGACAAGTGCGGCGGCCGCCATTGCTCCTCGATCCGTCACCAGGGCAAATCGGTCTGCGCCTTCAACCGCTCAGCATGGTAAGTCTTCGGTGCCCCCAAAGACTGCTGCATCGATCGCGCCGCAAGCGGCAGCACGTCCTGCCATGCTTGACCTGGCTGACATCGCAATGTCTAGCCTCAATGACGACGAGTTCTAGACATGAATATCGACGAGATCAAGCTTCGCCCCGAACTACTGCACGGACCAAACCCATTTATTCAGGAAGGTGCGTCGTTCGTTCCATTCAACGATTGGCCAGCCAAGCTGCGCCGTTACCCTCTTCATGGAACTGACTGGCGGTCTATACCAGCCCAGTTCCGCGAGCCGCTGCTGGAACGTTCAGCAATGCACTTTGCGCCTTACGGGAGAATCCTTGAACCGGCAGCGGATCTTCAGAAGATCTTCCGGGCAGGGCTTGCTCGACGCAACCCCCTCGCGCGCGCCGAGCAAATTCGCACACTGAAAGTTGCCACTGCTTCGGATCGCAAGCAATTGCTGCAGCTGTCTCCGGTCTGCGGCGGTGCGGGCGGCGGAATCTGGTCAGGCATGACGGCTACTGGTCGAACCGAGCTGTTTAAGCGCGTCATGGAGATCATCGCGCCCAACCAAGTGATGACCTTCGGGCCGTCTGAAGCCTGCGGTTGGGATCACCTAACGCACGTGAGCTATCTACACGTTGATTTCGCGTCAAACGGTTCGCGCGGTGGCTTCCTGAAACGCGTGCTTTTGTCCATCGACAAAGTGACCGGCTCAAGCCTAAGCGACGACTTCAGGAGGGTCACCAATATTGATGTACTTCTGGTCGAAGTCTGTCGGCAATTGTCGAATCTGCGATGTGTACTGATCGCGATCGACGAGAAGCAGGGTTCCAACTTCGAAGACAGTCCATGGAAGGTGGAGTTCCTGCTCTTTTACCTTTCACTCATGAATCTAGGCGTGAACGTCCTGATGCTAGGGAACCCACTAGCATTCGTGCACCTGCGGATGTTCTCTCAGGTCATGCGCAGGTTCTCCGAGGCCGGCCAGTATGAGTTTTTTCCTGCCGCGACGGCAGACGAAGTCTGGTGGTCTCGGGACTTCATGCCTCGCATGCGCAAATTCAATCTGGTCGAAAACTGGACTGTCGACACCAAGTGGCAACAGGTGTTCGAATTCGAGAACACCGGAGGAATTCAAGGCCTGGGGTCAGCGCTTCACACCGAGGTTCAGCTGAACGCCCTGCGCCGGGCTGGCTCGAATTATGAGGCTACTGTCACTGAAGACGACTACAGAGCAGCTGTTTCTTCTGCAAGGTTCAGCGAACGTCGGCGAATTGCTCTGTCAGTCCTTGGTACTGGTACTGCTGATGACCAGCACTACACAGATCTTCCGACAGTGACTGCGGCGCCAGGAACAGTATCCGCCCACGCCGACGGCGCAGAACGGAAGTTTGAGGTCCTAAAGGATCCGACCTATGTGATGGTCAGTTCGCTTCTTGCAAAGTACATGCGCGACACGACGCGACATACAAACGGATTGAGGGAGAAGCTGAAGAGCCTGAAAGGTCTGGATGCTGATGACATCAGGATGCTTGGCGTTTCAAGCGAGCACCTCGCAGAAATGCAAAAGATGGTCGATAAGGCCGAAGCCACTAAGGCCGCCGCGAAGGCCAAGACACCGTCCCAGGCCAAAGTCGGAAAGTGATGCCCGGGGCGTTCTATGTCCGCCGCGTATCCGTTCATCCCCAGTTACATCCCAGGCGAGACAGCCTACAGCCTATGCGCAGGCATCCATGCGTCTAACGGTGCTCGATGCTCAACAAGAACTTCCATGCTCCTCCTCGGCGTACCGCACGGTGCAAGGCAGCACGACGTATCACCACACTTTGCGCGACTCGGGGAGGTTCTGGGGTACACGGGAACCGCTACGAAGCTGTTGGCTCGTAAGAACACCATCGCAGCGTACTATGCACCGTTCACTGAATCCGCGACTGATTTCATCGGCGACCCCAAAACCCTTGACAGGCCTCGGCAAATATTGCGCGCTCTTGGCGCGGTCTCGAGGACGATGCGAATCGATCACCCGCTCAAATGGTGTGATGCTTGTGTCGTAGCAGATGCCGCACGAGTAGGGCGGCCGTATTGGCATATTGAACATCAGTTCCCGACGACCTGGATGTGCAAGGAACACGAGGGCGCCTTACAGTGGCTGCCCGGAAGGCCGCGCCGCTGGCTGCTTCCTGGGGCAGACGCGATCTCTGGTGCTCAAGGCCCTGCCCTCATGCCTAGCGAGGCAGCACTTGCGCTTGCTCATATTGGCTGCGCGCTGATGTCGCTGGATACCATTGACGTGTCGATGCTGAGGACCTGCGCAATCGATCGAATGCGCGAGCTCGGCGTACTCCATAAGGACGCGAGGTTCGCCCATCACCAGCGCATCGTCGACTGGTTCCGATCAAGCAAGGTGGGGCAGACCTTATCGAAGGCGGAATGCGACCTGAAGTTCTTGACCGAGGCGGACTGGATCGCTCCTCAACTCGTGCGGCAGCGACGAAGCAATGCGGTGCGCTGGCTGGTGCTTTGGGCTGCGCTACACGACCAGTCACCGGCGTCGGCTGCGTCTCGCTTTATCGACGCTTGCAAAGGGTTACGCAAGGATTCTTCAGGACAGTTTCAGCTTTTCGGCGAACTGCCTGCAGTGTATCGAGCGCCGAGTCGAGTTTGGGCTGCCTTGAAACATGTCCAAACCTACGATGAGGCAAAGAGATTTCTCGGCGCATCAAGATCGGACATCGTGCGATGGTTGGAGTCCGACCCATCGTTACGGAGTATGTGGAAGATGCGCCTTGAGTCGCTTCGAACTGAGGAATCCAAAGAGCGTGTACTTGGCTACCTCAAGCTAGATCCTCAAACAACGGCCAGTCAGTTGGAACGGTGCTGCGGAGCAGACCTCAAATGGCTACGAGCACGCGCCCCATCTTTCCTGAGAGAAATACAACGCGGACTTCTGCCGCGCTCAAACCGGCAAAGGGATCTGTTCGCCGAGCCCTCAGTTGGCGGCAATTTGATTTGATCATTGGTCCAGTAAAGCGTCGGTCATGTATTGAGCAGCCGCTCCCGGCCGTCCTTGGTTCGTCTGGAAGGAATCAGCGAATTCAACCATTCGATGTCGTTCCTTAACAGCCACGTGTACACCTGTCCTTCTGCTCTGGCTAAGTTGGTCCTATTGCACTGAGGGTGCGCTTGAACAAAACTCTCTGCCCGCGCCCGAAAGAGCGGGCGGTTCGTCTCAATCACCTTGGCCCATCGCTTAGGAATATTCGATTCCAACCACTCGGAGTCATTGGCCTTTAGCCATCGGAAGGCCGCCAAGCAACGTCTCTGGATGTCTCGGCGGTTTGCACCCTCATGTTCTCTGAGGAACTGCAGAATTCGACCCCTGTACTCCTCGCGGCGCGAATCCCAATCGGTCGAGCCCCTAAGGCGCAAGGCGAACTCACGCGATGGCGACGTGCGAAGCATAATAATACCAGCTTGTGCCTCAACTCTGTTTATGTGCTCTACGGGGATAGATGCGATAAAGCGTTGCAAGGTTTCGGGCGCCAACCTGTACTGACGGCAGATTACAGAGCGATCGCTCTTTCGAGCAAGGGAAGTTCCAACGCCTGGTGGGATTCCGAAGTTAAGCGCGCTGATAGCCAAGTCGTCGACCGCAGTCCGGCCAGTTGCGCGCCTCGCAACAGTCGCTTGGCACTTGAGGCTCTCGTGTGAATCAATTAGGCCGAGGGTTGCCAGGGCCTCCGCGAGGATAATTCTTTCGAAGAGGGAAGACGAGAAGGTGCTTGCGTCGAATCCTTCAAGTTTCAAGGGCGAGGCCAGTTCGAAGCGGACTGAGTTCACAAGGGCGTCCTCATCGCAAGCGTCCCATCTACTCAGTACCACCTCACGAATTCTTTGGCGGAAGGTGGGGTATCGAGATTCGGTCACCAAGACGCTTGCAAAAACATCCCACCACGCGTCAGCGCGCATCCCAGGATATGCGCCCTGGTGCAAGTCCGCGGCAAAGTTGACGCAGTCCCAGTAGCCGTCTGATGTCTTGACAGCAACGGCGTTCGATGCGGAGCTACCGCAGATGCGACATGGATCAGCGGGGAGCCTTGAGTTACAGCCTGGGTCGTGCGCAGCTCCACATTTGGCGCAATGGCTTAGCAATGCCTGCTTGTGCTCTGGACAGTGATGGACAAAAGGCAACTGGTGCACGACACGCCAAGAGGGCAACATCCCATCTGCGAGGTCCATCTCAGCACATGACTTGCACCACCGCAAGCCGTCTAGGTGGCCGATTCGCTGTCCGTGTACACGGTACCGAGGGCCGCTTCTAGAGGCGTGTTGCGCAATGCTTTGTAGCCAGCTCCTTGCCCTAGTAGCGGTGAGTCCCTTCTCATAAAAGCCAAAGACTGTGTTTTTCTCAAGAACCTGTCGAATCGCATCCGGCTCAGAACTTCCGATCATGCTGTGTATCGCTCTTGGCAAAGCGCACAACCTAATGCTCGCGACCGAGCTGCTCACAGCGTGGCTTGCTAGAAGCCAATCAAGGGGCATCAACCTCCCACGTACACGATGGTTCGCCACGAGAACGCCGTACAACAGCGCACCCTCCGGTGAGCGCGGGATAAAACCGAGTTGATTGTCTTGGAGGGAAGGCATCATCAATGGGCTGATGATATTTCGATTTTTCAGATAATCAGTGGCTGGCTGAGTAGTCCCCCAACCTTTTGTCATCGCCCAGCAAACAGATTCAACCTCAATCAAGCTGCGGGGGGCGCAGCATTTGACAGTCACCCATACGGATTCGAACGCAAGGGCGTATTCCGGACCTCCAGCGCCGCGATCCGATCCAAACGCGCCACCATTTCCGAATTGAACCTACCGCAGATTCCGGCTGACTACGTGGTGGCGGTTGCCCGCCGCCAGTCCGAGGGTCTGCCACCAAAGGTGGCTTGCTGGGCGACAGGCGCAGACAGGAGCTGCTGTGGAATCCGAGGACGCTTGCAGCTGAACGTCAGCTCGATGTAGCGAAGCGGTTGCTCAAAAGCATGGATCGAACACCCGTCCCGCCCCTCATCTGTCCCTCGGCCCGACGAGGCAGGAGGTAGCAATGCAGTGCAAAGCGGTCGGTCAGTTCAGGTTCGGACTCCCGAGCCACAAAAACCGGTGCCGATAAGCAGTGATCCTGGATGCCAGCAAACGACCCCGGGCGGTCATTCGACGACGTGACTGGCTACCCCGAATGCGGCTGCGCTTGGGCCCCTCTGTGTGAGACAAGCGTGCAAGTGGGGTGAGAGCGCTCGTTAGGTACGGTCCAAGCTGATGTCGTGTTGCACAAAGCTTTCGATCAGGGCCAGACGCTCCAGTGCCTTCACGGAAGAACCGAGCTGACCCCGTACTCTCTGATTGATTAGATCTGAATCGCCGGAATTTCTTGGCATCGCACTGGCCAGCAACTTGTAGACCATTCCCGGCGAGATGAAGCGAGTGTTGGTTGTAGTTTTCAGTGGCAAATACCGCTGCTCTACCTTTGCCCCAAAACCTTGGTTCGCGTTGGCCGGAACAGGAAAAAGCCAGACCCAGGCGTCCTCAGCTGGCTTTAGTGCCGTAGCGCTGAATACGTGATCCCCGTTCAACGTGCAGTCGAAGTGGGACATCAAGCGGGGCTGGGGCTGGCCGCTTGCGGCTGTAAAATGCGCCGCCTTCCGTGTCTTGAGGAGAACCATCAACTTTCCCCTGTCCTCGGGGGACAGCTCAGCCCGCAACTCCTTCTTGGCGACCTGGTCGAGGCAGCGAGAAAAGACCAGGGCCGCCGCCTTGTGGCGATTGGGGTTTGCTTCGTGCATCACCTTTTTCCAGACAGCGAGCATGGCGTCCTGATATCGCGTGGAGTTGGCTTTCACCCAGAGCTGTTCAATCCCAAAAAACCTTGTATTGCGCTTCCCGGTTGTCAGGAGCGCCTCGCCGTACTCGCTGATTCGGCTGCAATCGTGGGTCTGCCAGACGTCGAACAAGAGGTCGCGCTTGCTGGAGTACATAACGGGCACCTGCCCGCCGTCATCAAGGAGAGTCGTGAGCCAGGCTCGATGCCGAGCGTAGACGGCGTTATGGCCGTCCCAGAGCGTCCCACTCGTACGCGCGAGGTTACAGAAGTACTCGATTAGTGTCGCGCCAGCTTGGCGTTTGAAGTTGATTTTGGGACTTGGCTTCATCGAGCCATGCTAGTTGCTGCCGGGCTTTGCCGCTACGTAGGCCGCCCGCCACATCATCGCGGGTTCAGCGACTGCGACTCGCGGATTCAGTGTCTGCGACTCTCAGGCGCTTGATGTACGGCGGGCAGTCCGCAGCGATGCCCGCTTGTGGCCCCTCGTCGATCCGTGTGGAGTTTGACTTCCAATTGACAATGTCGTAGTCGAGCCCGGTGGGGTTGTGGGCAGGTCGGCGTAGCCGAGCTGTCCACAAGTCCACGGGGCGGTCTTATTCCCGGGCCGCCCAGCGCGCGGCGTGTTGCCGCGAGAAGCTCCCATGTCCCTTCAGGTCGAGTCCTTGTTCACCGCTGCGCTGGGCCTGCAGGCACCATGGAAAGTCGCCAAGGTCGACCTCGACGCTGCCAAGCACCGCATCGACTTCGAGGTGGTCAGCACCGCCAAGCGGCTGGACTGCCCGAGTTGCGGCGCGGCCGATCAGGGCGTTCACGACCGCATCCGCCGCGATTGGCGGCACCTGGACTTCTTCGAGTTCGAGGCCTGGCTGCATGCCGACATTCCGCGCATCGGCTGCACGGCCTGCGGCAAAACGACGCAGGTGGCGGTGCCCTGGGCCCGCGAGGGCAGCGGCTTCACGTTGCTGTTCGAGGCGCTGGCGCTGACGTTGTGCCAAGGCCTGCCAGTGCGCCAGGCCGCGAAGATGCTGCGCGTGCGCGACAAGCAGCTGTGGGGGCGGATCGAGCACTACGTCACCGAGGCCCGCCGCAAGCAGGACATGAGCAAGGTCAGCCTGGTCGGCATCGACGAGACCAGCCTGCGCAAGGGGCAGCACTACGTCGCCGTCTTCCACGACCTGGATGCCAAGCGGTTGCTGTTCGCCACTCCCGGCAAGGACCACAAGACGGTGGAGGAGTTCGCTCAAGACCTGGAAGCCCACGGCGGTGAGCGCACGGCCATCGCCCATGCCTGCATGGACATGAGTGCGGCCTTTCTCAAGGGGGCCACCCTGTACCTGCCCAACGCCTTGGTCAGGTACGACCGCTTCCACATCGTGGCGCTGGCCAACGAGGCCATGGACGAGGTGCGCAGCGCGGAATGGAAAGCAGAGTCAGCGCGGGTGCGCGATGAGCTCGGCGAACTCAGCCCGAAGGAGCGCCGCTCGATCCTGTGGGGGATGCGGCGCAATCCCGATAGCTGGAGCGAGGTGCAACTCACCGCCATGCACTGGCTGCAGCGAGCCAACCTCAAGAGCGCGCGCGCCTGGCGGTTAAAGATGGCCCTGCGCGAGCTGTTCGCTCACGCCCGTGGGCACAACCAAGCCGGCCTGGCCGCCGTCGAGCTCAAGAAATGGATCTCATGGGCGCGGCGCAGCCGCCTTGCCCCCTTCAAGCGCCTGGCCGCAACCCTGAAAACGCACTTCGACGCCGTCGTGCGCGGCATGCTCGGCAACCGCAGCAATGCCTTCGTCGAAGCCATGAACGGCCTCATGCAGCAGGCCAAGCGCGCCGCGCGCGGCTTCAGGACCGCAACCAACTTCATCAATATCGCCTACCTGCGATTGAGCAAGCTCACGCACCTGCCACCCTCGCCGTTCCTACCCGCGTTGGCATCCACAGCAGGCATCACTACGCATCGGGTGTGATGTCAAGTTCCACACGAAACGGCATAGAGCCCCGCTTGTGGCCGGTGGCGGGTGCCCAGGTAGCCGAAATCGACGCCACTTTGCTGACCTTTAACATCAGATCTGACTGGCCGGTTTGGGTCTCCCTGTCCGGCAAGCCGGCCGTCTCAGGTCGGCCAGTTGCTGTCATAGGATCGAGCGGGAAATCAGCATCTCAATGACTGGTATCAAAGTACAGCCGTCATAGAGCGACGACCGCTCGAACATGCCCATTCTCCAAAGCAGTCGCTCATGGTCTCGCGGCCCTGATCGGCATCCGATGGAAGCGGTACGTCAGCAGTTCGATCAGCTGACATAGCGCTATCGACCCATTGCGGACCTTCGCTGTGCCGAATTGGGCGCAGAAAAGCTGCCGCTTGCGGCGCCGATCAATGGATCGCAAGTTTCGACCCATCGGCGACAGTCGCAAGGCCGGCGTTGTGTGGCCTATGCGGGGTCCGACGTGCCCTGCAAATGGAGGGAGGCGGGACCGCCGCCACTCGCGCACACGTCAGGCCGCGGCCTGCGTTCGACCTGGACACGGCCGGCAGCAAGGGTTTGCCGCAGAATAGTTCGCATGGGCGAAATCACCACGCTGCTCCAGCAGGCCGGGCAGGGCAGCGGCGCCGCAGTGGACAGGCTCTACGAATTGCTCTATGCCGACCTGCGCCGCATCGCCCACGCCAAGCTGCGTCTGGGCGACGGACCGCAGGGCCTGGACACCACCTCGCTGGTGCACGAAAGTTATCTGCGCCTAGTCAAGCTGCAGCAGTTGGAGGTCAAGGACCGCGGCCACTTCCTGACCTATGCGGCGCGTGTGATGCGTTCGGTGGTGGTCGACCTGGTCCGCGAGGCCCGCACCGACCGCCGCGGCGGCGGCCAGGCCCATCTCACGCTGGACACTGCGGCTGCCGACGCGCTGCCTGCCGGCGACGACCAGATCCTGGCCGTGCACGAGGCGCTGGCCGAACTGGCGGCCATCGACCCGCGCCTGGTGCAGGTGGTCGAGATGCGCTTCTTCGTCGGGCTGGAGATGGACGAGATCGCCAGCGCGCTGGGCGTGGCCAAGCGCACCGTCGAACGCGACTGGGAGAAGGCGCGCAGCTTTCTCTACGCCAGTCTGAAGGCCGACTGAGATCGGATCGATGGCGGATTTCGGCTCGCCATTGCGTGTTCCCCTGCAAGCCCGGTTTCGGGTGCAACAGGAGCGACACCATGAATGCCCGATCTTGTCTTCGTTTCCTTTCGGCCCTGCTGGGTCTGGCCGCCTTGGCTGTGCCGGCCGCAGCCCAGGTCCTGGACAGCTTCAGCGACGGGGCCAGCCTGCTGGAGGTGCCGTCGATGACGCCCGGTGCCGACGGCTGGCTGCGCAGCGATACCACCGCCAGCGTGCCCGGTGGCAGCCGAAGCCTGGCGCTGCGCAACACGCCGGATTCGACAGCGCTGGCGTGGATCCAGGCGCGGGCCTCGGACGGCCTGCAGGCCTACCGTCTGCCGACACAGACGCTGCTGGTCAGTTTCGGTTATGGACAGCTGTCACCGATGAACCTGGACCTCAGCGGCCAGGGTGCGCTGGCGCTGGACATGCGCTGGGGTGGCGTGCAGCCGCCCGCGGGCTTCTGGAACGCCAACGGCCTGACCGTGACCGTCTACGCCAACACCTCGAACGGCGCCGGCCTGGACCCCGACGGTTCGTCGCTGAGCGCGGTGTTGAACGGTGTCTCGGTGGTGCAACTGCCGTTCGCCGACTTCACGCTGAACGCATCCACCGGCCGGCCGGTGAACTGGGCCGACGTGGACAGCCTGCTCTTCGTGGTCACGGAGAACGCCGTAGACGGCACGGCTGCCGGCTTCGGCCTGCGTTCCTTGTCGGCCGTACCCGTACCCGAACCCGGTACCTGGGCGCTGGCGGCTCTGGGGCTGGCCGTGCTGGCGCGGCGGGTGACCCGCCGCCGGCCGGGCATGGTCTGACACCCGCGGCCTGCGAGAACCGCCCATGAAACTGCGGCCCGAAGAGTGGACGCAGGTGCTGCGCCATCTGGATGGCGCACTGGACATGCCCGACGCCGAGCGCGCGCCTTGGCTGGCGGGCCTGGCGCTGGACCCGCCCTACCTGAAGGACGCGCTGCGCAAGCTGCTGGAAGACCGTCGCGCCATCGAGACGGCCGACTTCCTGAACGCTGGCGCCGAACGCACGCCGCAGCAGCCTGGCACCACGCTGGGCCCGTGGCTGATGCTGCGTGAACTGGGCCGCGGCGGCATGGCCAGCGTGTGGCTGGCCGAACGCAGCGACGGCGCGCACCAGCGCCAGGTGGCGCTGAAGCTGCCGCATCGCACACCGGGCTCGCGGCTCATCGCCGAGCGCTTCCTGCGCGAGCGGGCCATCCTGTCGACGCTGCAGCACCCGCACATCGCGCAGGTGCTGGACGCCGGCGAAGACGATGGCCAGCCATGGCTGGCGCTGGAGTACATCGAAGGCCAGCCCATCACCACGCATGCCGCTGCGCAGGGTCTGGACCTGCGCGAGCGGCTGCGCCTCTTCCTGCCGGTGCTGCAGGCCGTGCAGCATGCGCATGGCCAGCTGGTCATCCACCGCGACCTGAAGCCGGCCAACGTGATGGTCACCGCGCAGGGTGCCGTCAAGCTGCTGGACTTCGGCGTGGCCAAGCTGCTGGAGGCCGATGGTGAGCCCGCGCTGTCGGCCGAGACCGCGCTGACGCAGCTGGGCGGCCGCGCGATGACGCCGCAATACGCCAGCCCCGAGCAGGTGGCCGGGCGTCCTCTGGGTGTGGCCAGCGATGTCTATGCGCTGGGCGTGCTGCTCTACGAACTGCTGACCGGCCATCTGCCCTACAAGCTCAAGCGTGACACCGCGGCGGCGCTGGAAGAGGCCATCCTGTCTGCCGAGGTGCAGCGCCCCAGCCTGGCCGTCGACGATGCCGTGAAGGCCCGCGCGCTGCGCGGCGACATCGACACCATCGTGATGAAGGCGCTGGCCGTGCAGCCGGCCGCGAGGTATGCCAGCGCGACGGCGCTGGCCGATGACATCGAACGCCATCTGCAGAACCTGCCGGTGCAGGCCCGTCCGGCGACCTGGGGCTACCGGCTGGGCCGCAGCCTGCGCCGCCATGCGCTGGCCTATGGCGCCGGGGCTGCCGTCGCCGTGGCGGTGCTGGCGGGCGCTGGCGTGGCCATCTGGCAGGCGCAGCGCGCAGAGGCACAGGCGCAGCAGTCGCAGGCCGTGCAGGCCTTTCTGACGAAGGTGCTGAGCTACAACGACCCGCAGCAGGCGCAGGGCCAGGAACGCACCGCACGCCAGCTGCTGACGCTGGCCGCGGCGCAGATCGACACCGAGTTCAGGAACCAGCCCGCCGTGCAGGCGCGGCTGCACCAGACCGTGGGCACCATCTTCTTCGAGATGGGCGCTTTCCAGCCGGCCGTGCAGCATCTGAGCAAGGCGCTCGATCTGCACCAGCAGCGCGACGCCGAGCGTGTCGATGCGCTGTTCTACCTGGCCCAGGCGCAGCGCGATCTGCGCGACTTCAAGGCTGCGCAAGCCAGCTTCGCCGCGGCGATGGAGGCCGGCAACGCGCTGGGACCAACGCCGCATCGCTGGGCCGGCCGCATCCTGGCCAGCCAGGCCTGGCTGGCTTCGCAGACCGGCCAGCTCGACCAGGCGCTGCCGCTGGCCGACCAGGCGCTGGCGCAGCAGCGCGCCTACAGCGGTGAGCACAGCGTGGACTTTCTCAGCGTGGCGCAGAACGTGGCCGCGCTGCAGATCGCCCGCGGCAAGATCGACGAGGCCCAGGCCCTGATCAGGCTGATCGAAGGGCAGGCCCCGACGCTGCCGGCCTTTCCCATCACCGACCTGCTGGTCACCCGCGCACAGCTGGCCAGCGTGCGCTTCGTGCGCGGCGACTTTGCACAGGCCGAAGCCGACTACCGCGCCATGCTGCCGCTGTTCGACCAGCACATCGGCAAGGCGCACGACCGCACGGCCATCGCGCGTTCCACCTTTGCCCGCGCGCTGGCCGAGCTGGGCCGCGCCGACGAGGCCGTGGCGGTGCAGCAGGCCAACATCGCCAACGTGCTGCCACGCGCCGCGGCCGAGCCCGAGGCGGTGAACCTGGTTCGGCTGCAGCTCGTGCGCCTGCTGACCATGGCCGGCCAGCCGCAGCAGGCCGAAACGCTGGCGCGTGAACTGCTGGCCCTGCTGGAAGCGAAGTACGCCGAGCCCACGCGCTACCGCGAAAACGCCCGCGCCTTTCTGGCCGATGCGGTGCTGGCCCAGGGCCGGCGCGACGAAGGTGTGCGGCTGCTGCAGGCCTCTCTGGACTTTGCCGCCCGCATGGGCAAGGCCGACAACCCCGTGGAGCGGGCCAACAAGCAGTGGCAGCTGGCGCTGGCCACGCGCCACGAGGCGAATGCCGTGCCGCTGGCCGACCAGGCCTGCCAGGCCCTGCGCGCGGCGCTGGGCCCGACGAACCCGCGGCTGCTGAAGTGCATGGCCGTGCTGCGTTGGACGCAGGCCCTGCATGCTGAGCCGGATGCACGCGCCGCTGCGAACGCTGCGTTTGCCGCCGCGCGTGACGACGCGCTGGCCGCCGTGCCGGCCGGACATCCGCTGCGCGATGAACTGCAGGCGGCGCAGGCCGAGATCGCCGCCGCGCTGCCAGGGCCGCCCACGCGGCTGTTGTCGCTGCACTGAAAAGCGCCCTCGCAGCCCCTGCTTCTAGGGGGATGCCGCGCCGCATGGCGGATGACTTCCGGCTTTCGCGTGTTCTCCATCAAGCCCGGCCTTCGCCGCGCATTGCAAGGAGCTGCCGATGAACACGCACACCCCCCTGGGCGCCGCGCTGGCGCTGCTGCTGGCCACCACCACAGCACAGGCCGACACGCTGATCAACATCAAGGGCTACGGCAGCGATGGCGCCGGCACGCTGTCGCCGCTGATCTACCCGCTGCCGATGGGCGCGGTGATCGACCTCGACAAGCCGGTGCTGCTGGACCTGCTGCCCGGCAGCTACAGCCTGGTCGACGCCTGGGGTCTGCCCGGGGCCCTCTACGACACCTGGAACTTCGAGGTGCCGCAGCCCGGCAGCTGGGGCAGCCACTACGTCGTTGCCGAACGGCTACCCAGCGGGCGCTTCAGCGTGCTGGCCGATGGACAGTCGCTTACCGACCCCAGCTGCCGCAACCACTTCTGCGCCTGGGACACACGGGCTCAGGCCACGGCGGCCTTCCTGGCCACGCCGGCCTACAGCTTCACGCTGGACCACGCGGCCACCGTCGGTTTCGTCTCGGCCGACTATTTCCTGCCCGACAACGACGGCGGCATCTCGCTGCTGATGACGGCGGCAGCCGTGCCCGAGCCCGGCACGCTGGCGATGTGGCTGGCAGCACTGCCGCTGCTGGGCCTGCCACTGCGCCGCCGCCTGCGGCCGGCGTTCTGACGGCGCGATGGGAGCGAACACCATGAAGAACCGCCACCAAGCCCGCATGCAACACGCCCTGGCCCTGGCCGCGCTGGCCGCGCTGTCACCGGCGCAGGCTGTGACCTACACCCTGCTCGACCTCGGGCAGGTCTTCGGCCAGGCCACCGCGGCGCGGGCCATCAACAACCTCGGGCAGGTCGTCGGCGACACCGCGCTCAGCCACAGCTGGATCTGGTCGGCCGACAGCGGCCTGCAGATCATCACCCCGCTGAACCCGGTGGCCGTGGTCAGCGGCGCCTACGGCATCAACGACACCGGCCGGGTCGCCGGCAACTACAACGCGGCCGGCCTGAGCTTGGCCTATGGCTGGTCGGGCGGGCCGGCCGCACAGACCTTGCCGCTGGACGCGCGCAACGCCGACGCCCGCGGCATCAATGCCACCGGGCGGATCGTCGGCACCCGCTCCGCCAACTTCGCCGGTGCGCCCGACCTGGCTTATGTTTACGACGGTGCGGGCGGCGTCGCTACTCTGGGCACCCTGGGCGGCCGCTACAGCTCGGGCCGCGCGATCAACGACAGGGGCCAGGCGGTCGGCGCCGCCGAGACCTCGGGCCTTGACTCGCACGCCTTCGTGTGGACGCCCGGCTTGGGCATGGTGGACGTGAATCCCGCCGACGCCCGATCGAGTACCTCGCAGGCCATCAACAACCGTGGCCAGGTTGCCGGCATGGCCTATGACGCCGACGGTCGTGGACGCGCCTTCGTCTGGAGCCCCGACAGCGGTGCACAGCGCCTGGGCACGCTGGCCCGCGACAGCCGCGCCACCGGCATCAACGACAGCGGCCAGGTCGTGGGCTGGGCCGATGCCAACAGCACGGGCACGCCTGTCGGCGCCTTTCTGTGGTCGCCGCGCGGTGGCATGCTGGACCTGAACAGCCAGCTGAGCACGCCGCCCGCCGCGCGTGTGGCCTACGCCGCAGCGATCAACGCCAGCGGCCAGATCGTCGGCCAGGACGAGAACCTGCACGCGGTGCTGTTGACGCCATCAGGCGAACTGGCCTGGCAAGGCATCAGCGGCGGCGATTTCGGCGACGGCCGCAACTGGGAGATGAACTTCGCGCCCAGCCGTTTCCTGGACGCGCAGCTGGTCACACCGGGCACCCAGCTGGTGACGCTGGCGCAGGACAGCAGCGTCAACAGCCTGGGGCTGGGCGCTGCATCGGGCGGCCGGCCCACGCTGCGCCTGCTGGATGGCGCGAGCTTGAGCGCCACCTACGGCGTCACCGTGCGCGCTACCGGCACGCTGACCGGCGACGGCCAGGTGCAGGGCGCGGTGGTCAACCTGGGCACGGTGCTGGGCAACAACCTGCGCATCACCGGCGGTCTGCAGAACCAGGGCTTGATCAGCATGCAGGGCGGCACGCCCGGCTTGCTGCAGGCCGAGCTGCTGAACCAGCCCGGCGGCCAGTTGCGTCTGGCCGCGGCCGAACGGCTGCAGCTGCTGGGCAGCGCGCACCGCAACGAAGGCACGATCGAATTGCGCGGCGGTGAACTGGAGATCAACGGCGCGCTGGACAACGCCGCCGGTGCGCGCGTGCTGATGGGGCAGGGCGGCGTGCTGCGGCTGAACCAGGGTCTGAGCAACGCGGGCCAGCTCAACGTCGGCTTCGGCGGTGCCGAGGTCTTCGGCACGGTGCTGAACGAGTCGGGCGGGCAGATCGTGCTCAGCGGCAACAGCAGCAGCACGTTCTACGACGCGGTGACTGTCGAATCCGGCGGCGAACTGCGCGTATCGGCCGGCTCGACCGCCTTGTTCTTCGGCCTGGTGCGGCAAGCCAGCGGCGCGCTGTTCACCGGCACGGGCACCAAGTTCTACGAAGGGCGGCTCTTCATCGGCCAGTCACCCGGGTTGGGCGTCGACGAAGGCAGCGTCTCGTTCGGTGGCGGCAGCGAATACCAGGCCGAACTGGGCGGCCTGGAAGCCGGCAGCGGCTTCGACAAGTTCATCGTCGGCGGCGAGCTGCACTTCGGCGGCACGCTGAAGCTGCAGTCCTGGGCCGGTTTCGTGCCACAGGCCGGGCAGCGCTACGACCTGTTCGACTGGGGCAGCAGCAGCGGCCGCTTCGACCGCATCGATGCCAGCGGATTGCGGCTGGGCGAGGGCCTGATGCTTGACACCTCACAGCTCTACGTCGACGGCAGCATCGCCGTGACGGCCGTGCCCGAGCCGGCCAGCTGGGCGCTGATGGGGCTCGGTGCGGTCTGGCTGCTGCGCCGCGTCAGGCCAGTGCTTGGGGGAAATGGCGCAGCACGCTGTTGAAGAGATTCGGCGCCGATTTGCCCAGCCTCAAGTCGAGGCTCTGAGTGGGGTCTTTGTCGTTAATGGCGACCGGCCGAGTGCCGTTGACTCCGCTCGAAATCTAAGCTTCATACTGCTGCACTTGGCGGTACGGCGAGGTCTGCTCCGGGCGGAGACGCTCGTAGTGGGCTGGCGCGCCGTCAGGCGACCGCTAGGGCTGCCGGCCAATGACTTTCTCGGGAGGCTGTCGAGGTTGTGACCTCGGACGGTTTCAAGCCGCGCTGCGCGGCGCAATCGCCATCAGGGGTGACTACCTTCGGGTGGCCACCTCCTGGTCGCTGACGGCGCGGACATAGCCAAGTGAGTTTCCAGGAAGCTGTCGGTCGCGAGCGACAGCAAATGGCCGGGAGCGTGAGTACGAAGTCGGGCCAGTAAGCTGACTTTCGACGCGCGGGCTCGGCCGGCCATGGTCAGCTTCCGGAACAGGCCGGGTAAACCCGGTATCGGCCA
>Ga0335397_10001034_pt1 | contig 37473 bp, 28 predicted proteins | sample MAT04_FD_205740 | JGI IMG/M metagenome (GOLD analysis project Ga0335397, IMG submission 205740) | Freshwater microbial communities from Lake Fryxell liftoff mats and glacier meltwater in Antarctica - MAT-04 (spades assembly) (version 2) ... | reverse complement strand
ATTCCCTTCATCCGCCCGGGTTGTGCGGCCTGATCGGCGATTGCACACACCCCGGCATCTGGGCTCAAGCAGGCGGCGCTCGGCAAAAACTGGCGCAGCGTAACCTCAGCCGTGATCGAGAGAATACTGGCAGATGCCTGCGCCGGGGTTACGCCCGAAGCGGCATGGGCATCATAAGTTGTGAGCATGACAATACTGTAACTGGCTATCCATACCAGCAAAAGAGGCCCCGGTCAACAGGGCCAGCGCTCCGCTCATCATCGCGGTTGTCCTGCGGCGCGGCAAGTTGAACACGGCAAACTGGCGCAGCGGCTCAATTACGGGCAAAAATCTCCACATGCTGCTCAAAATGAACCAGCCTAGAAAAATTAAAATCAGAGTCATACAAAAGTTCCTTCGGTTTCTTAGTACATTTGAGGGAGCGTTATAAAAGGATCAAAACCTTTTTTACCACAAATCTTGTGCGGTGATAACATTTTCAATGCTGCGGCGCAAAGCGTCACTTTTCCTGTCTGAGGGACTGGCCGGGTATGCAAACAGAGAGGAATGGTTGTGGAAAACACAAAATAGCCCAAATAGGTATTTGACATTTCAGACCAAAATCATTACACTAAAACACGGATCAATTCATCGAATTTTTGGAGGAAAAATGGTTGCTCAATATCAACTTGTAATGCATTCAGGGCCAACCCCCGGCAAAGTCTTTCTTCTGGAAGGGGAAGTACTCACCATCGGCCGTGAGGCCGGAAACAATATCATTATCAACGATGCCGAGGTATCGCGCAAGCATACCCAATTTGTTCTTCAGGGCGGCAAGATGATTGTTAGCGACCTGGGTTCCACGAATGGTACTTTTGTGGATGGCCAGCGGTTGACCGGGCAGCACATTTTGCAACCCGGACAAATCATTTCGCTGGGTGAACAGATCAGCCTGCTTTTTGAATCTGTGGTTCAGGTTGACCCGAATGCCACGATGATGTCCACCGGGCATCCGCCTGTGGTGCCCATGCCGTTTCCTGTGGCCCCCGCTCCCAGGCCAGCCGTACAGGCTGTGCCATCATCCCCCGTACAAGCGCCGATGTACGCCGGGCAGGTTCCATCCAGCCCCAGCTCTTTTGGCACCCCGGCGCCGCAAAAAGCAGGCGGCTCAAAAGTCGCTATTATCATTATTGTACTGATAGTGCTGTGCTTGCTGTGTACCTGCGGTGGTGTGCTCTACTACATCGATTCAAACGCATTATGGTGCAAACTCCTGCCCTTCATGTTTAGCGGTTCCGCCTGTCCCTAACTGTACTTCGATCAAGAGCTCAAATGGCCTCCGTATGGAGGCCATTTTTTATTTGCTCACAAATAGTTCAAATGGTGAAAAACATCATAAATTTTGTTGCGCAGCGAATGAAAATCGTATCGCGCTGCGTGCCTCGCAAAAAAACATCTTTCATCATCTTTTGTGAAATTTTTGACGAGCAGCCAGGTATCCCGTGAGTAAAAACCGTTGACATTTAGAAATATTGTTCTATAATTGCTATACAGGTAGAATTTTTGTTCTGTTTTGTGCCTGTATTTACTCACGCGATGCCTGTTTTCGCTTGCATCGCTCGGGGCTGACCCAAAGGGGGCGCAAAGATCGCGAGCCCTGAGTTATAAACAGCGCCCCATCCCGCTCCGCTACGCTGCGGGGATAATAATAAATGGGGCTAAAACAATTCTGCGCTTGTTTTAAAGCCCCATTCATGGGCTTTGCTATGCAGCCGCGCGGATTTATCCGCAGGCGGTGAGCAAATACTTATCCCCGGAAAGGTGTATCCTATGATTAAGAAAGATTGTTCTCGTTGTGATGGTGATGGAGGCTGGTACACGAGCGATCACCACTGGTATGAATGCCCGCGCTGCGGCGGGTCTGGCAAAGTAACCATGTCAGCCGGAGAAATGGCGGAAGGCATGGTTGCGCAGCTTGCAAAAGATTCAATCAAGTGGATGATCAGTAATCCTGTTAGCTAGCGGTTGGATATTCTCCCGGCGTTGTACAACCTGTCGATTTTTCCCGGTAAAATATTTATGGGGAAAAACGTCCTGCCAGATCCAGCAGCAGGTTTGCTGCACGGATGTCTGCTTCTGCAGCTCCGTAATCTGCCGCGCGCAGGTTGGCATCCCCGGACACCAAAAGCGCTTCAACCTGGCGGGTGAGCTGTGTGGTGGGGTGCCGCAGAAAATCGGCTACGATGCCCCGTTGGCGCATGACCATAACATCCGGCAGCCAGGCGTTCAAAAAATAGGCTGAAGGGTCATGCTGGCGCTGGTAGCGGCGGACTGTGTCATAAAAAGCTACCGTCAGGCGCAAGTCAGTGCGCGTGACATCGTCAACGGGCTGCTGGCGCAAAAAATTGGTAAAGTCCTGCTCCAATTGTTCCAGCGTTATTTTGAAATGAGCTTGCAATGCCGCATCCAATGCATCTGACTGGAAACCGGATGCCGCCTGGTGAACATCCTGATACATGGCATTAAACTCATCCCAACCGTAGGTGCTTACCAGGTAGCTGACCAATGCCGCAGCTTCGGCATAGCCAATCTCGTGCTGAGATGTGTAAAAAGAGTCTGTCAGTTGGCGCAATGGCAGAAACCAGCCCAATTCGATCAGCGCCGCAGCGCGCGGCAGGATGGGTTCCACTTTGAAATGTCCATCGCTCAGGTAAACCGCCAACCCCTCGGTGATGATCGATGGACGTAGTTCGCCGCCAAGCTGGCTGTCGAGCCAGTGCACCATCTCGTGATGTGTCACCAGCGCGGTTGAGCTTCCAGCGTAATTCTGATGCAGGTAAGAGACGTAAATTTCATCTCTGGTAAAGCCGCCATGTCCGAGTGTGCGCGGTATCAATGTGAAAGGGATTTTTCCATTGAACTTCGCGCTCATACGTTGTTCAACATTCGCCGCCTGGCTGTCGAGCATGCTCTTGAGCGTTTCAATATCTACCTCGCTGTCTGTTCCTGAGATGTAATGAATGGAGCAGCAGAGGCTGTCGGCGGTTTTCCACTGGGCTTTCGTTTCTAAAACGGGCCGCTCAGCGGCGGGGAGCAGTTCAACTGTTTTTTCCCAGCTTTGGCCTTTGGGCAGTACTGTAAATGTAAGGGTGTAGCTTCCGGCCTGCAGGCCGTGAGTATCCCACAGCCAGTAAAAAGTGACCTGGCTCCGGTTTCCCACCCCAAATGCTGCGAATCTCTGGATATCCAGTATCTTGCCTGCCAGGCTGACACTGATCGATTTCTCCATTGGTATGAAGGCGGTTGGGCTTAATACCTCCAGGCTGACCAGGTCGCCAGCATAAAGGGCTCCATCGGGGTGCGTCAGCAGAGTGTAGCTGGGGCTGGGTGTCACGCTGGGCTCGGGTGTACCGGCAGTGAGAGGCGGTAACGGCGGCAGCGGTGCGCATGCGCTGAAAGCAAGCAGCAGGCTTAGCAGAATTTTCGAGAACAGGGTCAGTCGGGTTTTTCGCAGCATAGAGCGGTATTTTACCTTGCTTTGCCTTGGGCAATACGAATAGCGTTTTCCAAAGCTTGAAGCGTTCACTACATTGTCCAGAATGACCCTGGCTGGAATGGTTTTGCTGGCACGCGCGTGGTTTTCGTGAAACTGTCTTTGAAGCCATTGCATAAACCACGATGAGTATTTACTTACGGTGTGTTACTTGCCCGTTATTAACCATCTCCGCCAGGAACATGCGGAGTGAAAGAACCCCCAGCCCCCGACCTTCGGTCAAAATCGGAAGGGGAGACAAACGGTTTTTATGTGGAGTTTTTGCGCCACACCTGCCCGATTTTCATTCGCTGCGCGGCCAAATTCAGGATGATTATCACCATTTTGAAGTAACCGTGAGTAAATACCACGATGAAATAGAACAGCCAGAGGCTTTTCAAGGATAAAATAAGAGTAAAGGCTGCTTGTTTGGCAGCCATAATCGTGAGGTGTGTATGGATAAACCCAATCCTTCTCCAAAATGGAATACCCCGGTCAAACTGCTGATCGGGTTCACAATGGTCGCTGTGCTGGCCGGGCTTCTGGTTAAATTCCAGAGCATCTTGCCGCCATTGTTCATTATGATCATCCTGGCCTACTTATTTAACCCGGTGGCAGATTTTTTTTCTCGCAAGCTGCATATTCCGTGGAAAGTTTCGGTTACCCTGGTTTACCTGGTGGTTGTAGCATTGTTGATCAGCCTGTTGACCTTGGGCGGTGTGGGTCTGGTGCAGCAGATGCAGAGCATGTTCAATCTGATCCAGGCAAGTTTCAATAACATTCCGGTGATTTTTGGCAGAATTTCAGGCCGGGAGTTTAATATTGGGCCGTTTTTGCTGGACCTTCGCGCGGTTAATTTCAGCACTGTGGGCGACCAACTGCTGCGCAGTATTGAGCCGTTGTTGGGCAGTACTGGCAACGTGGTTGGCACAATCGCGGGCGGAGCCTTCAATCTGTTCGGTTGGACCGTGTTTGTGCTCTTGGTCTCATACTTTATTTTGATCGAGAGCGATGGTTTGTGGCAGGGCATTTTACAGTTCAACATCCCAGGTTATGAGCGTGACCTGAAACAGATCGGGACTCAACTGGCGCGCATCTGGAATGCTTTTTTACGTGGTCAGATCATTGTGATGGCTCTGGCTGCTGCGATATACACGGTGATGCTCAGTTTGATGGGCGTCAATTACGCACTGGGGTTGGCTTTGCTGGCAGGGCTGGCGCGTTTTGTGCCTTATGTTGGCCCCTTTATTTTGTGGTGCATCCTGGCGCTGGTGACGTATTTTCAGGACTATAAGCTGTTTGGGCTGGATGCCTGGATCTATGCCCTTCTGGTGGTCGGATTTTCCTGGCTGATCGATGGGATAGTGGACAACATCGTCATGCCGCGCATTATGGCCTCGGCACTCAAAGTACACCCGGCTGCGGTGCTGGTGGCTGCAATTGTTGCGCTTGATCTGTTGGGGATTTTGGGCGTAATCATAGCCGCGCCCATGCTGGCGACCATGCAGCTAGTGGCGTATTATGTTAGCCGTAAACTTTTTGACCGTGACCCATGGGAAGGTTTGGAAGAAACACCAGTTCAACCTTCGCTGCGCGAGCAGATCCAGCGCTGGCTGAGTTTGCTGCGCTCAAAGCTGAAATTTCGCTAAACAGGCTGTATGGTTTGTGTGCGGATTGCCACAGCCCGCCCGCGGTCACAAATGGTGCCGGTCACTGCACGGGATTGCGATTTTATGCTAAAAAAACGCCTGAATTATGGCCATTCCGGGTATATAATATATTAAATTAATTAAAGGAGAGTAATATGCCCAAAAGCACTGAACCAAAAACTGAAACATTGGCCGAGACCGAGAACTATCTGGTTTGGAAAGCCGAAGAGCCCGATGGCGAGACCACTTACCATGTTGAACTTGGCAATGTCACCGTTCACTTCTTCAAAGAAGAATGGGATGAGTTCATCGAACTGACACGCACGCTCGAGTAAAAACAGCAGGGGCAGGTAGCATACCTGCCCCGCTTGATTCAATATGAAAAATGCAATTACAGATGTGCCCGGAATTGAGGTCGGTCAGGCACAGGATATTGATGCGCTGACCGGTGTCACGGTGGTGATGTGCCGTAAAGGCGCGGTAGCTGGCGTGGATCAGCGCGGCGGTGCACCTGGTACGCGCGAGACGGACCTGCTCAACCCAATAAACATGGTGGAAAAAGTTGACGCGGTCATGTTGGCGGGCGGCTCGGCTTTTGGGTTGGATGCCGCTACGGGGGTAATGAAATACCTGGAAGAACAAAAAATCGGCTTTGATGTGGGTGTGGCGCGTGTGCCGATCGTTCCGGCTGCGATCTTGTTTGACCTGGCATTGGGCAGCGCAGTGGTGCGCCCAGATGCGGGTATGGGCTATCGGGCTGCGGCCTCTGCCAGTTACCAGTCACCTACCGAAGGCAATGTTGGGGCAGGCACGGGCGCTTCGGTCGGGAAAATTTTTGGCAACGCGGGCGCTATGAAAAGCGGCATCGGCACCGCCTCCCTTGATATTGGGGGTGGCATTATTGTTGGCGCGCTGGTGGCGGTTAATGCCTACGGAGATGTGGTCGATCCGCAAACCGGCAAGGTATTGGCCGGTGCGCGTTCCATCAATCTGGGGCCCTTCCCGCTCGGTTCCCCTGGCTACTTTGCCGATACACTTGCCACCATGCAAACCTTTGCCGGGCGCATGATCGAAGGCTTCGCCATGCGTTCCAACACGGTTATTGGCGTTGTGGCAACCAATGCCAAATTAACCAAACCCCAGGCCAGCAAGATGGCCCAAATGGCCCAGGATGGTCTGGCCCGTGCGATCCGCCCTGCGCATACGATGTTGGATGGCGATACGATCTTTGCCCTCTCCACCGGCCAGAAGAAAGCGGATGTCAGCCTGGTGGGCGCGTTTGCCGCCGAAGTCTTTGCGCTGGCCTGTGTACGCGCGGTCCAATCTGCACATAGCGCCGGGGGACTGCCAGGGCTGGCAGGGGTGTGAAAGAGGAAAACCAACTCCTTCTCTGTGTCAACCAACCTCACATTCCGCACCTTTGAATCTGGATTTTTTGGATTTCCAGACCGACTTGAAGGCTATATTTAGCCGATTTTTGATTGCTTTCTCCCATTACTGAGGACTCATGATCTTTGGATATCGGAAGTCTAATGTGGGTTCCATGCCACTTTTTTAGCTTTTCTGAACCGTGCCTATTTGCGCGAATGTGAATTTAAAATAAATACTCTCCGACCACAACAACTGGTTGGAGAGTATTGTTCTGCGCCAATTGGGGGAGAGGCTGGTTGGTCAGAAGCCCGGCCCTCAACATGGACATACCTTCTGGACTTTTTGCGCTCTCGCACAAACCATGTCAGAAGGTATGTCTTTTTGCTAACCATCCTTGGGCTTTGGATGGGTGTGGCTTGGGAACTTCTAACAGGTTTCAGCTAACGCTTGATTCCAATCGAGAGACCGCGCTCCGGGCGGGTGAAGGTATGGCACATCGAACAGTCGATCCCTTCACTTTCAACATGCTTTTTGTGGACAGAGCTAAAGCCGGAGTTATTTTTCTGCTCATGACATTGCGCACAAACCTGGCTTTGCGGGCCTTTCAAGACATAACCTAATGTGCGCAGATCCATCTGTGTGCGCGTGGAATGGCAGGCAGCGCATGTCAGCGCGTTCTCCTTGGGTTCAACACCATGCGTGATCAACTGTTCGGCGCGGGTGTTGACCCAGGTGTAACCGCCGGGCAGACCCATGAAATCCACGCCGCGCTGGGCGGCTTCTTCATACTTCCCGGTGATGAAGTTCCAAAGCACATCGTAGGCAACCATGCGCCCAGTAGAGTTTTCACGCGGCTGGTTGGATGTATGCACCTTGATCGGGTATAACTTGCCATCATTGATCGAACCCAGGGCGCGCGCCATGGTGTAATTGCCATCTGGATCGGCAGAGATGGGTTGGGTTAGATCATAAACCTCACTCTGACCGTTCCAGAATTTGTAGGTGGGGATCACATTCGTCTGCCAGACATCCTGGCCGACCCAGGCTCCTTGACCATTGCAGGCGGCTTCGCTCCACATGGGTTTGGTCCAGTCACGAGACATCTCTGTTCCAGTCACTTTGCCAAAAATGGGGATGTGGCAAGTCTGGCAGGCAACCCGGTCGGTGTGTTTGTTGTTATCGCTTGCGCCGTGCGGTTTTGCGTTGTGGCACTGGGTGCATGTGACTGTGCCGCCTTCAGAGATGCGCAGGTCGATGCCTTTACCGGGGATTTGATGATCCTGGGGAACGTGACAAGCCTGGCAGTTCAAGTTGGCGCCAGCCGGTGAGATGTGAACATCCACATTCGGGGAAAGAGCGGGATCTTTGAGCGCCATGAAAATGTCACCACGTTTGCCGCCATCCGCGCCGCCAGCTTTGGCATGACAGCGCAAGCAGGTGGCAACTGTGGGCAGGTGGACATTGCGAGCCAGGTCGACCATGGTTGTCCCGGCGGGCATCAGATCGAAGCGCGGCAACATCTGGTAATCGCCGTTCACTTTGATCGGGAAATGGTAAATTTTGGTAGCCCCCTGCCAGTCCACCACCGTGACTTCGTTGCTCTGTGGGCCCAGGGCGCGCTGATATGTGTCGCTGTGACAGATGAGACAATCAACATCATTGACTGTCAGGTTGGTCACTTTACCGGTACCGGCATGGCAGGACCGGCAGGCAAAATCAGCCGGTTCGGGAGCCGTACAGTACGTATTGACCTGCTTCCATTTGCCAGCCCACTGCATATGCTCGGAATGCAGCGCGCTTTCTGCCTCGGTGGAATGGCAGGCGATACAGGTCTGCGGGCCATCATAGGCCTGAATGCTCGCATGGGGGTTGGCAGGGTCAGGTGTTGCGGAAGCAGCTACACGAGTTGGGGTTCTTGTAGGGGTATTTCCCGCTGGTTTGGTGGGGGTTCGGGTAAGGGTTGGGGTTCTTGTAGGGGTGTTTCCCGCTGGTTTGGTGGGGGTTCGGGTAAGGGTTGGGGTTCTTGTAGGGGTGTTTCCCACCGGTTTGGTGGGGGTTCGGGTAAGGGTTGGGGTGCGTGTCGAACTGCGAGGACGGGGTTTGTCAGCCGAGGCTGGGTTTACCAGCAGCATGCTTATCGAAAAGAAGACAAGCAACACACCAATAAACATGATCAGTTTTTTCATTTTATTCTCCTTTAGCTTTTGCAAGAACTGCCTATAAAATTGGTATTTTTTTTTCTGACACCTCACTTTTCTGGAAATTCATCACCTGGGTGATAAAGGAAATCGCGGCTCACCATTAATGGTAAGCTCATCTTACAAGAAGTAGACTCGGGTTACATCCCCCACTTGGGGGAGGATTGAGTTTTATGAGAGAATTTGATTGAAGACTTCACCAGCTGCTAATCAAAGTGCGTTCCTGATTAGGCCAGGATATGTTGGTGCACTTTTTCTTCTGCGCAGGCGGCGCGGTAGGGGCGGTCTGAACTGAGTGCATCCCAGACATCTACGACAGCAAAAATGCGCGCCACCAATGGGATTCGATCGCCTTTCAGGCCGCGTGGATACCGGCTGACATGCCATTTCTTATGATGGGAGTAGGGAATATCCAGCGCAGCGCCTTTGGCCGGGAACTTTTCATTGCGTGCATAACCACCCTCGAAACGGCAACTGGGCCGGGTTCCTGCCTGCGCATGGATGCGGCAAATTCAGCACTTTTCCGGTAGAGCCGCCTGTAAGGGGATAGCTGGGTTTGAGAGAATCTCGCCGGTGTGTGCCAGGGAAGTCTCATCAAAACGGGTCCGGATTGCGCCAGGCTCAACCACGACCCCATGAATGCCGAAGGGTTCCAGTTCCAGTTCCAGTTCCAGGCGCAGCGCATCGCTCAGGCTTTCCAGCGCGAACTTGCTGGCAGAGTAAACGCCGTTCCCCGGTGTGGATAATTTACCAACAATCGAGCTGATGTTGATGATACAACCACTTCCCCGCCCGCGCATGTGCGGGGCAACTGCGCGGATCATGCGCCTGAGCATTGCTCACGTTTAATTACGTATCTACTTTGACAATGTCACATTACTCACAAAGCGATTGTATGGGTCCACCACACAACCATCCCCCGGCCCCCTTCCAAAGGAAGGGGGAGAAATCGGTTTTTTATGTGGAGTTTTGTGCCAAAGGCAGGCCGCCAAAGAGCGGCGAAACTCCACAGGCGCGGCGCGCTACGATTTGCTTGGCAAATCGATCCTATTTTTATTCGCTGGATGGCCAAATTTAGAATGATTTTCAGCATTATTAAGTGCCGGTGAGTGACATTGTCAAACTACTCACGCGATGCCTGTTTTCGCTTGCATCGCCCTGGGATGAATGCCTGGGCGATAAGCAGCGCCCCATTAATGGGGCTAAAACAGATGCTCCAATTGTAGTAAAGCCCCATTATTATTATTCCCGCAATGCAGCGGAGTGGGATGGGGCGTTTCTATGCAGCCGGGCGGATTTATCCGCCGGGGGTGAGTAAATACTGAATTACAGTTGTTTTCTCTGAAAATACAATGCAGCCTGCCGATAAGCAAGCTGCATTGCTGATGATTCACAACCGGGCCGTGCCCCTGGTTTCGTCTTGCTTGCGCTCCAGTTATTTTATTCCTGGAGAAAGCATGCCTGTTATTTTTTCTTCTTCTCTTCCTTGAAGATCGCGTTCAAAATCATACTGACGATTGAAACAACCAGACCGCCCAGGAAGGCGGGGATGAAGCCTTCGACAGTAAATCCGATATGCCAGGTACTGCCGATATAGCCCACCAGCCAGAACAGAAAAGTGTTGATGAGCAGGGTGAATAGACCCAGGGTCAGGAAGATCAATGGAAAGGTCAGAAGTTTAAGCAGGGGGCGCAGCAGCGAATTGAGCAGACCAAAAATGAGTGCCAGCCAGACAAACGAGATCCAGTCTGGCGATTGGCGAATGATTCCGGGTATAAAGGCAACCGCCGCATACAGCGCAACTGCGTTAACAAACCAGCGTAGGAAAAAGCGTGTCATTTTATGCTCCTGGTAGGCTATATATCATGAAAGGCAACTCAGCCGCATATTCGATAAACCAACGGCCATCTATAGTGGTTTACGTTTCGGAGGTTAGAAAGTTGCAATTCCAGCAACTTGCATCCAGGACAGGGTGCGCTGAGACATAAAACCCGCGGCTCGGATGGCGTCATCCATTGGTCCGGCGGGGTAGTCGAGTGTGAGACTTAATGACTGCGAAAGTAAACGCCTGCCGTGCAAAAGCAGGCTGGTTATTGCATCCGGCTCTGGTCTCTCGGGGAGGGCAGCCCACAGCTGACCGGCGTAGCCGTTGCTGCGCTGGTAGGCTAGCACGCCCAGGAGGTTTCCGCTGCGCTGCGCAGACCATTGGAGCGTGTTTGTATCGGTAAAAAAGCGGTACAGGGTATTAAGGATGCCCGGCTGGAAAATACCCAGGTTTTGAGCGTTGTACCAGTTTAATTCAGTTGGGTAGGTGCGCTCCAACCAGGCGTTTTGCCTCGGCCAGTCGTGCGGCAGTCGTGGTGTCACCTGGATATTTGCGCGTAAATTTACCAGCGGAGTCGTCCCCGGAGATGCGTACCAGTTCGTGCGGCGGGAGTGTTCCACGAAGCCCAGGTCACGGTAGAGCTCGATCGCTCCCGGGTTGTCATCGCGTACATGCAGCCAGATTGATTGCGCTTTTTTCTCTCTGGCTTTTTCCATCGCGGCGGCGGTTAGCTGCCGCGCAATGCCACGTCGACGGTATTCCGGGTGGGTGGCAACGTTGGCGATCAGGAAAACTTTCTTTCCGTTTTTTATAAACGGGATCAGGCTCACATTTCCCACCACCCGGCCATTGCTTTCCCAGACAAAGCCCGAAAGTGGCAGTGAGACAGTGTCAATAACGCGCGGTGCCCAACTTAAAAAGCTGGAGTCGCGACCGTTACGGCGCATCTGATCAATGTAGGAACGCCCCTCAGGATCGAGCGTGGATGAAAAACATAACTCGATCAAATCCGCCACGGAGGGCAGATCACGCATCATATTGAGTGGGCGCATGCGCCCATTGTCGGGACTGGTTCTGGTAAAAAGTGAGGCGGTCATCGGGCTTATTATATTCTTTTTCGCTCCAGTTTGGTTATTTATACTGTGCACGTTTGTTTTTAACCGTAAAAATATAAGGTTACCCATGACCTATGTACCATGACTATTAATCTCCAAACAGGTTGTAATTATCGTGTTACTCGTGTCAACTACCTTACCAATTGTTGGTTTTTAACAAAACCATTTTTTTAGTGCAATAGTCATTCGGACTATGTGTTGACCCAAAGGAGACACAATGCAAAGACAAAAAAGGAACTTTCGATCACTTGCTCCGGCAAGATTGATCACAACCCTGGGTGGGGCGCTTGTCTTGCTCGCAGTTTTACTGGCTTATTCAATTCCAGCGCCAGTACACGCCGCAGCTGGCGATCTGTCTGGCGCAGTAGCCAAGTATCCGATCATGGCTGGTTCCGTCCTTGAGACATGTATTTTATGCCATGTATCACTGGCAAGCCTCCCCGATTTAAATCCATACGGCACAGGTTATTTGAGTGCTGGTAGTGGCCCCGCGGCCCTGGCGGCCATCGAAAACCTTGATTCGGATGGAGACGGCTTCACAAACCTCCAGGAAATCAATGCACTGACCTTCCCCGGTGATCCCGCCAGCAAGCCAACTGTCTCAACTGCAACTGCAACCCCAACCAACACCTCTGTACCTGCAACCCCGACCCCAACCAATACGACCGTACCAGCGACTGCGACCCCAACCCCAACCCCAACCAATGCGATCGTACCAGCGACTGCGACCCCAACTCATACCGCAACTGCAACCAACACAACCGTACCTGCAACCGCAACACACACACCAACCCCTACCATCACAACTGTACCTGCAACCGCAACACACACACCAACCCCTACCATCACAACCGTACCTGCAACCGCAACACTAACTCATACACCTACCAATACGACCATACCCGCAACCGCCACTCGTACACCCACACCTACCAATACGACCGTACCTGGTACCGCTACTCGTACACCCACACCTACCAAAACGTCTGTGCCTGTTACTGCTACACCAGGGGCTACTCGAACCGCTACCGTAACCCCACCACCAGCCGGTCTTGATCTCGATATCAAGAATTTCAAAGTAACATCTGAGATCGAGTTGAAAGAACCCAAACTGATCAAGATCTGGTTGGATATCGTAAATGCCAGCCGCGTTAATGGCAAGGGCAGCGCCACAGTCGTGGGCGTCCAGAACGGTAAAGAGATTTATCGCATGAGCATAACCGTTTTTGACAAACCCGGTGGTGGTTCTACTCGCTTCACCTTTCCCAGCTATATGCCCAAGACCGCTGGAGTTATCATTTGGACCGCTACTGTCAGAGATAACAATCCCGACAAAGACGTTAGCGCCCGTCTCACAAGGGTTAAAGGCAAGCGCGGGTACGAAGATCATCACAGTCCCATTCAAGACCGCCAGGGTGGTATCCAGAACTATTCTGATTATTTTGACCGCCACCAAAACGGCTAGGATAATGCTCGTTTTGTAAACAGTACTGCAACACAGGTTATGAAAACGCTTCCCGAAGCAGCCATTTACGGGAAGCGTTTTCGTAACCTGGCAGACAATTCGACCGGCACAAAATAACTTTGATCACCAGGACCTGCGCCTCGCCTTGAGAAGCATATATACTCCCATTGGATAAAGAATAGACTCATACGCATTTCTTACGGCATTCTTGTAAACCGATTACAAAGGCTTTGCTATAATCCGAGAGATCGATTCTCGAAAGGATTGCCGCTTATGATGCGATTTGACCGTTTTACAGAACGAGCACAAGAAGCCGCCCAACGCGCTGCGGAGATCATCCAGCGCTACGGGCACAACCAGATAGACACGGAGCATATCCTGCTTGCGCTAATCGAACAGCCGGGCGGGGTGATCCCCCAAATCTTGGAACATCTTAATGTCAATGGCGCCTCGCTCTCTGAGCGTCTGGATGCTGCTTTGCGCGCCACGCCCAAGGCCAATATCTTTGGCGGCGGTGCCGGGCAGATTTTTATTACTCCGCGCGTCAAGCGCATTATTGACCTGGCAAATGAAGAAGCCAACCGCCTTAAGGATGAGTACATTTCCACTGAGCACATCTTCCTGGCGATTTTGACTGAGCGCAATACCCCAGCTTCACGCATTCTGGAAAGCGCAGGTATTACGCGCGACCGGGTTTTTGAAGCGATCCAGCAGATTCGGGGTGGGCAGCGTGTTACTGACCCCCAGGCCGAATCGCGCTACCGCACACTTGAAAAATATTCCCGCGATCTGACCAACCTGGCGCGCGAAGGCAAGCTCGACCCCGTGATTGGGCGCGACAAAGAAATAATGCGTCTGATTCAGATTCTCTCGCGCCGCACCAAGAACAACCCGGTGCTGATCGGAGAGGCCGGGGTGGGCAAGACCGCCATCGTGGAAGGCCTGGCTCAAAAGATTGCTGATAATGACGTGCCGGAAATTCTTTCTGGCAAGAAGGTTGTTGCGCTCGATCTGGGTTCGCTCATCGCTGGCAGCCGTTTCCGCGGCGAGTTTGAAGAACGCCTGAAAGCCGTGATGGAAGAAGTTCAGAAATCACAGGGTGACATCATCATGATGATCGATGAACTGCACACCGTGGTGGGCGCGGGTGCGGCCCAGGGCGCGATGGATGCATCCAACATGCTTAAACCTGCCCTGGCACGCGGTGAACTGCAGTGCATTGGTGCCACCACGCTGGATGAATTTCACAAGTATATTGAAAAAGACGCCGCTCTCGAGCGCCGTTTTGCGCCGATTTATGTGGAAGAACCATCCGTGGATGATGCCATCAAGATGCTGCACGGCCTGCGCGACCGTTACGAGGCGCACCACAAAGTGCGTTATTCAGATGAAGCTCTGACCGCTGCCGTGCGTCTGGCCGACCGTTATGTGACCGACCGCCGTTTGCCCGATAAGGCCATCGATCTGATGGACGAAGCGGCTGCCAAACTGCGCGTGGCTCTGTATTCCATGCCGCCCGAACTGAAAGAAATGAAGAAAGACATTGACCGCTTTGCCGCGGAAGAAGAACAGGCCGGCCTGGCGCGCGATTACGAACACGCTGCCCAGAAAAAAGTGGAACGGCTGCGACTGGAAGGCGAGTACAAGGATAAACGCGCCAAATGGGAAGCCGAAAACCACATCGACGAGGTCGTGGACGTCAACGACATTGCTGCGGTGGTCCACCAGTGGACGGGCATCCCGTTAACTCAGATGTTGGAAACCGAAGCCACCAAGCTGCTTCAAATGGAAGCCCGCCTGCACGAACGCATTATCGGGCAGGATGAAGCCATCCATGCCATTTCAGACGCCATGCGCCGGGCGCGTTCCGGGCTTAAGGACCCCAGCCGTCCCATCGGCTCGTTCATCTTCATTGGTCCCAGCGGTGTCGGTAAGACCGAACTAGCCAAGGCGCTCGCCTGGTTCATGTTCGATGATGAAGATGCGTTGGTGCGTATTGACATGTCCGAGTACCGCGAGCAGCATACCGTCAGCCGCCTGTTTGGCGCGCCTCCCGGCTATGTGGGCTACGAGGCGGGCGGTCAATTGACCGAAGCCGTGCGCCGCCGTCCCTACCGTGTGCTCCTGTTTGATGAAATTGAAAAGGCCCATCCAGAAGTCTGGAATGCGCTCTTGCAGATTTTGGACGACGGACGCATGACCGACGGCCAGGGCAATGTGGTCGATTTCCGTAATACGGTGTTGATCATGACCAGCAACCTGGGAACTGAGTATGTGCACAAAGGCGGCACGCTCGGCTTCCTGCAAGCGAAATCGGACGACGCAGACCGTGACGCGCACGAGAAGATCGAGAAGGCTCTCAAGGGCGCTTTCCGTCCGGAATTCTTGAATCGTATTGATGATGTGATCATGTTCTCGCCGCTTTCGGTGGAACAGATGGAAAGCATTGTTGACCTGCAGTTGAAGGAAGTCCAGGGTCGCCTGGCTGACTACGGCGTGACGATAACGCTAACCCCGCCAGCCCGCACCTGGCTCGCCAAACAGGGCTATGACCCTGCTTTTGGTGCGCGCCCCCTGCGCAGAGCCATCCAGAAGTTTGTCGAGAGCCCGCTCTCGGTGGAACTGCTGGGCGGCAAATTCACCGGCGGCGGCACCGTTGTGGTGGATGTTGCCGACGATAAAATTATCTTCGCATAGATCAAAGAACGTTGTTGAAGACCTCAATCCTTCTCCGGAGGGTTGAGGTCTTTTTTATTTTCTTAGTTGAACTGGATGAATAAATCACTATAATTTAATCAAATTCAAACCGGAGGAGGCGATAATAAAAGGAAAAATGATCGGACTGACAGGTGTATTGGGGGTGGTGCTGGTTGTTCTACTGGTGAGTGTTGGAACGGCTTTTGCTGGATGAGGTGGGGGCGCTGCAGGTTGTTTTAGCGACACCCACGGTCATGGGCTGAGACGGCCATTTGCTGGATGAACACCTACGGCGTCAGCGCTGGCATTGGGGGCGGCATGTACGGACCGGAACAGAGCGTAACACGCGCCCAGATGGCGGTCTTTATGCCGAAACAGGCAGATATTACACGTTTCCCGCGGTGGAATTGAATGCTGAAGCCATCGTCAACCTCAATTTCAGCACAACCTGGAATGTGGCTGGCAGCGAACTTCGGTTGGGGCGCGCGACCCTGGTCTTGCAGCCGACCGTCAACTATGCCCCGACTCCATCAGCTCCGCAGATGGATGCCCCAGGGTATGACATGCAGCCCCGTCCGGGCGATGAGAAGCTGCCGTAACCAATACAAATTTATGTCCCCAATCCCTGCCAAAATGGGTTGGGGACTCTTTTATTTTTGCGCCACAACTGGATGCGATATTATTTAGCGCGCATTCTATTATTCTTGGGGTTATGTTCAAGGTCGCAAAGACCCAGGGCTTCCATCAGGGGTGGAATGTACACTCCAAACCGGCCGCGCAGTCCCTTCTTGATGCCGTACCAACCCTGGACTGGATTGTCTGGCGATCTTCCCCAGGCTTCCACCGACCCTTCCTTTGCCGATTTTTGTTCGTCTGCGCCGCCCAGTTCAACCCAGTCTCCGGCCTGCTTAAGCATGGCGTGCAGATCATCAATACAGCGAACATCATAAAAAAGGACGGTTGTTCCAACCGTGCAGACCGGAACGCGCTGACCATCTTTTTCAGCGATATGCATTGTATACTCAGCGGTTGCTGGAGGCGTCTTGAGCAACCACGGGTTATCCTTCATACGATCAAGAATTGTTGTCATTTTGGCTTCTCCATTTCAGTGATCGGCACCCTGAATGAAGCGATTTGTATTCATTGCCGCATTACAAAATGTTCCGACAAATTTTATCCATAAACGATATTTTACCATCAACCTAAACGCCTGGCTTAGATCTGTTGGATCGCGGAACATTTATTTTGTGGGTTGAGTCAGTTGTGGCTGGAAGTAATTCCTGATTGACGGAATCCATTAAAACTGGTTCACCCGCATGCTTTTATTGATGACTTGCTTGCTGGCGGCATACCAGGTTGCCGTAGGCATTAATGGGTTGGAAAATGTGCCCATCACTGCCTACACAGTTGCGTTTGGGGTTTTACTGGTGGCCTGCCTGTTAATGATCATCCTGGGGCTGGAAGTATTGGATAGCCCGGTGGTGGTGATCATTTCAACCATCATCCCGCTGTCGCTTTCGCTGGGTCTGGTCTGGCAGCATCTGCAAGGGTTGCGCGGCCCGTATCTTGTTTTTAGGCTCGCAGGTTTTTTGGCAATTCTGGTCACACGCACGGTTCGCGTGCCGGGCCCAGTGGCAACCGTCATACTGGCTTGCGTGCATGGAGTCGCCGGGCTGACGATTTTCTTGATTCCCAGTATTCTGGCTGCCAGGGGGCTGATGCTGCCCGGTTTCTCACTGGTCGGCCTGGGCGGGGCGCTGATCGGAATTGGCGGGTTATTGCTCTCGTGCTTGAAAGCCGGGAAACCGATCTTGCCGCGCGGGACGATCATGAGCATCCTGCCCGCTTTGTTGCTGTTAATGACCGCCGCCTTTGTGGCTGGCTTCGCCCTGGGGTGATCTTTACTATTCACACCGAGAAAATTTGCAGCCAGATTCGTTTTTAGCCAGAACATTTCGTTTCATCGGTATCATATTGATGGTACTCCATCCTGCTTAAGCTCTCATAATTTCATTGCGCGTGCTGCCTGACAAAATCGTAAAGTTGACAATGTGATAAATGTCACTTGAATATAAGTGGGGTTATGTGTAAAGTCAAATAACTGAAAACGTAATCAATAAATGACAATGCAACCAGTTCCCAAAATAAAGGGAGTAGGGATGGAGACCAAAAATGATATTTTGGCTTTAGCGGGACTGATTGCACTTTGGAGTCTCCTGTTTTCTGGTGGGTGTATGCAAAATTCAAGTCCAACCGCCGAACTCACCGCAGTTTCTGGGCTCACTGCTACGCATGCGGAAACAACCACCGGGCCAGTTTTACGATCAAATAATTACAACTGGCAGCGCGCCAGATCAATATTTTTGACCAGCCTTAGAATAAGGAGATGGAACCATGTTTTTAAGAAAGAAAAGAGTTCTGTTCAGCATGCTCGTCATTGTAATGATTTTGTTGGGATTGAGCACGAATGCTGTGTATGCGGCCCCGATAGACAGAGTACCGGTCACAGTCACCCAGCCTGATGGCACACAACTAAATCTGTTTGCCAGCGGTGATGAGTTTTACAACTGGATTCTGGATGAACAGGGCTTTACTATTATGCAGGATCCCGATAGTGGCTATTATGTTTACGCAGATCTTGTAGAGGGCAGGTTGGCACCAACCAGGCTTGTCGTGGGCCAGGTCGATCCGGCATCTACAGGCTTAAGTCCTTATTTGAATATTTCTCCCGAACAAAAGAACGAAATCCGAAAAAAGATTCTCGGTGAAACTGTCAAAGGCATGGCGCTCCCCAAAGACTTATCCGCCATGACCCCACAGCAAAGAGCTGCGCTGCGCCAGGCGCAAGACGAACAGCCTGTGCCGCAGCCAGTCCGGCCGGTTGGCAATGCTCCAACCACTGGAACACTTAACAACCTGGTGATCTTCATCCGCTTTTCCGATGAAACCGAATTTACCGATGGAACCTCGTTTTACACCAATATGTTGAATACTTCCACGGCCGGCGTAGACTCTCTGCGCAATTATTTCCGCGAGGTATCCTATAATACGTTGACCATCGACTCATCTCTGTATCCCACTCCTGGCAGTACAGTTTTATCTTACCAGGATAATCATCCACGAAGTTATTACCAGCCCTATAATGCGGTAACCAACCCGGGCGGATATACAATTGATAGAACTTCGCGTGAGCATATTTTGCTAGCGAGCGCCATCGAATATGTGGATGCCCTCGGTCAGTTCCCCAACGGGGCAAGCATTGATGGTGATGGTGATGGCCTGGTGGATAGCCTGACGTTTATCGTCAGCGGTGGCCCGGACGGATGGAGCGAGTTGTTGTGGCCGCACAAGTGGGCTTTATACAGCTTTCCCATCACCATCGACGGCAAACTGGTACAAGGATATTCTTTTCAACTGAATGCATGGATGAACACTGGCGTTCTTGCGCATGAAATGTTCCATGTTTTGGGCTCTCCCGATCTCTACCATTACGCCTTCAATGGCCTGCAGCCGGTGGGTTCCTGGGATCTCATGGAAGCAAATATGACCCCGCCCGAGCACATGGGTTGTTATATGAAATTCAAATACGGCAAGTGGATCAGCAGCATTCCACTGCTTACCGCGCCCGGCACCTACACGTTAAATCCATTGACTTCGTCAACAAATAATTGTGTCAAAATAGCCTCCCCGTATTCTGCTGCCGAATTTTTTGTGCTGGAATATCGCAATGGAGCCGGCAGCATATTTGAAAGTTCGCTCCCTGGTACCGGCTTGCTGGTCTACCGCATCAACACAATGACAACTGGTAACGCAGGCGGTCCCCCGGATGAAGTGTATATCTACCGGCCGGGCGGCACAACCACAGTCAACGGCAGTGTCAATTCTGCGAACTATAGCAGCAACACAGGTCGGACAGCCATCAATGACAGCACCAGCCCTTCCAGCTTTTTATCGGATGGCGGCCCCGGCGGCTTGAATATCTGCAATGTTGGCGCAGCCAACGCGACAATATCCTTTGGTATCTGCGCTTCCGCGGCGATTTCAATCTCTGGCAACGCGGGTGACAGTGACGTGATTCTCAGCTACAGCGATGGTACCCCAAAGACAGCCACAACAAATGGCAGCGGCGACTACACCTTCGTGGTATCGTCCGGTTGGTCTGGCGAGGTTACGCCCGGCAAAGCTGGCAGCACCTTTACGCCGGCCAGCCGAACGTACACCAATGTCACGGTCAGCCAGACGGGTCAGGACTATACCAGCCTGGTGGGTCCGGACGATTTTGGTTATACCCGGAATGACAAAGAACCCATCAGTTGGATCGATGTCTCTGGCGGCACCAATTCCGGTCTGACTGGCGATAGCTGGAATAACGCCACGGGTGCCATAGCACTGCCCTTCTCGTTTAAATATTACGAGAATTCGTATACCCAGCTCTATATTTCAGGATCTGGATATTTGTCTTTCACTGATGTGGGCTTTTGGCCTTCTCAACGATCGATTCCGGATCCGGCAGAACCAAATAATGTCATTGCGCCTCATTGGGCCCCCAGCTATATTGGCGCAGGCGGTTGGGTGCGTTACAAATCCGGTGGTTCAGCCCCCAACCGCTATTTTGTGGTGGAGTGGCATGATCTGAAGGGCGGCGACCCCACTGATACGGTTGGCAGTGATGATACCTTCCGCTTTGAGGCAATCCTGCATGAAAACGGAGATATCGTCTTCCAGACCCAGTCCATGATCTATAACGGATCCTGGTGGAGCAACACTTCCGGTATCGAAGATTCAAGGGGCACGGACGGCCTCAGCTACCCTGGCTACCAACTGCCGTCCAATATCGCCATGCGTTTTGTTCGCCCGCCTGCTGCAGCTCGCATTTATCTGGATCCCCAGCAGTTGGGCGGCTTTAGCACCATCGGCGGAATAAAAGTCTTCCTATTTAGCATTACGAATACCGGAGGGCTGGGAGCTGATACCTATGATCTGGACCAGACCAGCAACTGGCCGCTCACCTTCTACCGGCAGGATGGAATCACACCCCTTACCGATAGCGACAGCGACGGCGCGCTGGATAGCGGGCCGATTCCGCAGGCGGACACGGTTACCTTTACCGCCAAAATAGCAACACCTGGCGGGGCTGTGCTAGGGAGTGCCAATACCGCCACCGTCACAGCTCGCTCATCCATCAATACCAGTAAGAGCAAGGTTGTCACGCTGCAAACCACGATCCCCGCCTCCTTTGGCCAGGTGTTTATGGACGATACGAATGGTGCCATGAGCCTGGTATTAAACCAGCCCGATGGGGTGGCAGTCAAGAAAACCTCCCCAGACTGGGTCTACGGTTCCGCCACCGTTGTCACCGCGGCTCCGAACGGCAATTTTGTAAACGTATGGCAGGATCGCCGTTGCCCGGCCAATAACTGCAATGAGATTTGGTATGCCATACTGGATCGTGTCGGGAAACCATTGCGCGCCGCCGGAAAACTGACCGATAACAGTTCGGTGACTGTGGCTACCTATGATGGTACGCCTGCTGTTGCGGCCGCGCCCAATGGCACGATTGCCGTTGCCTGGTATCGTCAGTTGTACAACGCCTCTAATCAGTTCAACTACAACATCTATTTTGCAACCCTCAGCAGCACAGGTACGCTGCTCAGCGGACCCACCAAAGTGACAAATAACAGCGCCTGGGTTACCTTGAATTACTGGAATGATCCTGGTTTTACTGGCCCCAATCTGGCCGCCACAGATGACAACCACTTTGTGCTTGGCTGGGAAGCTTACGATAGTACCGGCAACGATATCTGGTATACGGTACGCAATACCTCGGGTGCAAGTGTGTTCCCTGTCACCGCCCTCACCAGTGATAAAACCAGCTACGCTCCCATCATCAACAATTTAAAAAATGGCAAAGTGATCGTCACATGGTTAAACAATGCCCAGGATTGGAACACAGCTGCCTACGCAGTGCTCAATAGTAGTGGCTTTATCACGCTTGATGCTGCCACGCTTGGAGTCAGCATGGTTAACGACACTCCAGATGCTGTGCAAAGATCAGATGGCAAAGTGGCGCTTGCCTGGTCGGACGGGGATGTTATTGCTTCAGCCATCCTGAATTCGGCTTATGCGCTCGAAAGTGGTCCAACGACAGCCCTCTCGAACAGTGGTTACGGCATGTCTGTCACAACAGACTCTAACAACCGCCTGATTATGACCTGGATGGAACAAAATAGTCTGATGTACGCTCTTGCCAATAGCACCGGTGCCTTTACGACATCCCCGATGCTGTATATGCCGCGGGTGGGATATTCGGCCACAAATCATAATGGCCAGGGCACTGTACCCAACCCCACCAATGTGCTTTCAATTGTTCGCACCAACCCGGGCTCGACGAGCTCGGCCGCCAGCGTCAACTTTACGCTCACCTTCTCAAGTGCGGTGACGGGGGTCGATACGAGCGCACCCTTCAACGATTTCTCCCTGACAAGCAGTGGCCTGACTGGTGCCAGCGTAAGCGCGGTGAGCGGTTCGGGCAAAGTCTATACAGTCACAGTCACCACCGGCAGTGGTAACGGCACGCTCCGCCTGAATGTGGTTGATAACAATTCGATTGTGGATATTGCCAGTAACCCGCTCGGCGGCTCTATCGCAGGGGATGGCAATTATATAACTGGTGAGTCCTATTCAATAGTAAAAGCGCTTACTTTTACCGATGTGCCGTTTAGCTATTGGGCCAGCAGCTATATCGAGCGTCTGTACAATTCTGGTATCACTTCTGGATGCGGAGTTGGTACTTATTGTCCCGAAACCCCCGTCACGCGCGCCCAGATGGCTATCTTTCTGTTGAGGGGCATGCACACTTCAAGTTTTGCTCCGCCTGCCGTTGGAGCCGGAACCGGCTTCTTTGATGTTCCTGTGGGCTACTGGGCTGATAAATGGATCAAGCAGCTCGCAGCCGAAGGTATTACCAGTGGCTGCGGCGTTGGCCTGTTCTGTCCCGATCAGACCGTCACCCGCGCGCAAATGGCCGTCTTTCTTTTGCGAGCCGGGCACGGCGCGACCTATAACCCGCCCGCCGCCTCCGGCGTCTTCTTAGACGTGCCTGTGGGCTATTGGGCAGATAAGTGGATAGAGCAGCTTGCCCTGGAGGGCATCACCAGCGGCTGCGGTGCTGGCATCTACTGTCCCGATCAGACTGTTACACGTGCGCAGATGGCGGTCTTCCTGGTTAAGATGTTTAACCTGCCCTAAAAGAATCATTTCACCCGCTGGCAATCGGGGTGAAATTGCCGCCACGTGCTATTAGCATATTGCGCCAGAAAATGGCGCAATATGCGTTTAATCAGGTAGAATCCTTTCATATTACAGGAGAAACTATGCAAAACGAAAATAAAAACTTTTTTGCTTCAACACTCGGGATTATTGTGGCGATATTGCTGGTGTTGTGCTGCTGCTGTTTTATTATTGTCGCGGGTGGGTTGGGCGGAATTTTTTACATCGGCACCCAGTCAACCCCTCCCTATAATAATGATCTGACGCCATTTAAAATCGAAATAACGCCGTTTGACTTTGGCGGCGAGACTGCCACCCCTGCGCCAGTTGAAATCACTCGTGTGCCTGTCGAAAATATCCCAACCGAAACGATAAACACGCTGCGTGAGAGTGTCGTTCCGGATGCCGATCCACGCGGGCTGGCCTGCCGCCTGGGAAAAAAATGTAACATTCCGGAAACAAAACCCAGCGGACCGTATAGGGCTGGCGAAAAACAAACCTTCTGGGTTGCCAACACCGATAATGATACAAATTTCCAGGTCAAGACCACCCTGCAGTATGTCACTGACCACGCTTATTTCTGGGTCGAAGACGGTGTCAAGTTTGACATGCAGGAAGCCCGTCAATTGGTGGATGCCTTCGAGACGTCCATCTACCCGACCGACCGTGAATTCTTTGGCAGCGAATGGACACCCGGCGTGGATGGCGATGTGCATATCTACATGGTATATGCGCGCGGAATTGGCTCAGTGGTTGCGGGTTATTTTTCATCTCCCGATGAATATCACCCTGATGTGCATAAATATTCCAACGCGCACGAGATGTTTGTCTTTAACGCCGATAACACCCCTCTCAATGAAAACTATACCTATGGGGTCCTTGCGCATGAGTTCCAACATATGATTCATTGGAACCAGGACCGCAACGAAACTTCCTGGATAAACGAGGGCTTTTCCGACCTGGCTATGTTGTTGAATGGTTATTCAGTGGGTGGCTCAGATATTGAGTACATTTCCAACACGGATATCCAGTTGACCGATTGGCCGGCGGATCCCAGCCTGACCGGGCCGCATTACGGTTCGAGTTTCCTTTTTCTTACTTACTTCCTCGACCGTTTTGGCGCAGATGCCACCCAGCAGCTGGTGAAGGACCCGCAGAACGGCATGGAAAGCGTGGATGACATCCTGAAAACGACGGTAGCTACCGATAAACTGAGTGGGGCGCCGATCAAGGCGGATGATCTCTTTATGGATTGGGCCACCACCAACTACCTGCTGGACGGAAATGTGGCGGATGGACGGTATATCTATCACAACTATACCTCGGCTTCCCAGGCGCAAGATACGCAGACCGTCACCGATTGCCCGGCCCAGGTGAGCAACACGGTCAACCAGTACGGCGTGGATTACGTCCATTTTTCTTGCAGCGGCAAACACACCCTCAGTTTTGAGGGTGCCACGCAGACCGGCCTGCTGCCGGTGGATGCGTTCTCTGGCAAGAAGTCTTTCTGGTCAAACAAGGGCGACTCCTCTGACATGACCCTCACCCGTGATTTTGACTTCAGCGCCGCATCTGGTTCTTTGACTTTAAAATTCCATACCTGGTATGATCTGGAAGAGAACTATGACTATGTCTTTTTGGAAGCCTCCAGCGATGGCGGAGCCACCTGGGAGATCATCAAAACCCCCACTGGCACCGACACCAACCCCTCTGGCAATTCCTATGGCTGGGGTTACAACGGTAAAACCGAGGGCTGGATAGCAGAATCGGTTGATCTCAGCCAGTTCGCGGGCAAAAAGGTGCAGATTCGCTTTGAATATGTGACCGATGCCGCGGCAAATGGCGAAGGCTTCTTGCTGGATGATGTTTCTGTGCCCGAGACCAACTACTCCACCGATTTTGAAGCCGACGATGGCGGCTGGAGCGGGGCTGGTTTCGTGCGCGTTGATAACATTCTGCCGCAAACCTTCCGTCTTATGTTGATCGATAAGAACGGCAAAACCACCGCTCAGGTCATCCCCCTGGCTGCCGACCAGACCGCCCAAATTGAAGTGGATTTAACGGATGCCACCCTGGTTGTGAGCGGCACCACCCGTTTCACCCGCGAGGATGGGCATTACTCTATCACCGTCAAATAATTATAGGTGACAGTCACCCAGTTTTCAGCGAATAATTTCCAAAAACGTCGGGTGACTGTCATCTTAATAAAACCAATAACACTGCGGAGAACCTGACTACGGCTTGCTCCATTTGGGTCGCGGCTGCACCGGGCATGGCGATTGGCCTCATTCAACAAGTGCTGCTATCCCGTGACTAAATTCGAGTGAGGCGCTTTAGGCCCTGGCGAGTATTTCAGCGCAGGCCAGCGAATAATCGCCCCCGGTATTGTCCTCTGCAAGGTCCCACCAGGCAGAGAGCATGGCGTGGCAAAACCCCCAATCACGGATACGCTCTCGTGGGAAGCCCAGCCGTTCGCTCAAAATTGCGATACGCCGCCGGGTGATGGCCGGGGCATCTGGCATGTTTGCCAGCAGCGGCATCGGGTTGATCAGCAGCGGTCCGCATTCGTATTCCGGCGGGCCAATGACACCCTTTGGGTCAATTGCCAGCCAGCCGCGCTCAGAGGACAGCACATTAAAATGGTGAAAATCTCCGTGGATCAGGCGGGTAGGGCTCGCCTGTGCGAATAACTGCGGGATGAGCGCTTCAGCACGCTGGACCAGCTTTTCCGGGAAAGGAACGAACCCACCCGTGAAACGCGCTCTGAGCTTTTTAAATTCCGCGAACCAATCTACCAGTTGGATAAAGTCTGCGCCCTGGGGGGCGGGCCGCCACAGATGGCTCATCACCTCACAGGCGATGTGTGTGCGTTTCTCATCGTCTTCCACGCTGACCAGCATTTCCCCCGGTCTCAAGCGTTCCAGTAAAAACATAAAATGCTGATCATCAGCTTCCAGCAGCCGCGCGCAGCCGTCCCCATTAAAAAGGCGCAGCGCGTTTAATTGACTGCAAAATTCTCGGTTCGGCACACCCAGTTTGAGCACCACATCACAGCCGTCCAGGCGCGTTGCCGCGCAGACGTAGTTGTAAGAGAGCAGCAAGGGTTCGCCAAGCACAAGTCCCCATTTGCTGGCCGCTTCATCCAGCAGCCCGGGCAGATTTGCCAGCCATTGATCGCCCTGTGGGCCAAATGAATTGTGAATGTTACGGATAAACTCAGTAGTCAAATTCATAAAGATACTTCGTTTAAAAATCATCGCCTTGTCCCGAAAAAACATCTCTTCTCGGGTGACAGTCCAACCATTATTGATGTTCGTTTAGATAGAAAAATCCCTCGCTCAGTGTAGCCGAGCGGGGGATTTATTATTGCGTTTTACGGCACCTTGATGTAAACAATCAGATCTCCGCCAAAGGTTTTACCCTGATCATCGATCATGGTCCAATGCGCTACATACTCGCCGGATTTTTCGGGAGCGCGCATCTGGATAGCCATATCAACAATACCGCCCGGTTCAACCGGCTGGTCATTCGCTGAAAAATAGCTGGCGTAGCCATCCATTGACGGGCCAGCCCAGATAACCAGACCAAATCCTTCATCCCATCTACATGTGCCCGTGTTCTTGACCTGCCAGATTTTATTAAACTTTTCTCCGGGCTGTAAGACCGTACCATCCGGGATCGTGAGATCGGCAACAAATTGTGAATTGAAACATGTCACCACCGTTGCCCCCGGGTTCGGGTTTGCAAATGGGGTCAGGCTTGGAATGGCCGTAGTTGCCGGAAGCCCGGCTGCAGTTGCAGCGGGGATGCTGGTTGCCACCACGGGTAACCCGGATGCTGCATCAGTGGCAGTAAGCAGTAAAAGTGCCTGATCCTGGGTGGCTGTGGCCGCCTGCGTGGGTGTTTTTGTGGGGGCAGTGGTGGGTGTGGCCTGACCGGCAATTTTTGTCAACTCGACGAAAGCTGTGGCAGCAGCCGATGTCATGACTGCGTTTACATCCAGCGTGGTAGGGGTGGGTGATGCGGCCGTTGCGAGGCTGCATCCGGTCAGTGCGGCAACCGCCAGCACAATTAGAACAGCCCGAATTGACTTGGAAACACTTTTCATATTACCTCCAGATTTTTTGCCATCCGCGTTGTGACCGCAGGATTTATTGATGTTGCGTCCATTATATCCCTAAAGCTGGCCTTCATAAAAATCTTGTTTTTTGCAAAGGTTTTCTATAGAACACTTTCCAAGCATTCAATACCGCCGAGTTTGTGGTTACCATCTTCATCCCCTCCGAATTAAAATTTAAAAAACTGTGTTTATCAGTTGAAACAAACCCTATCTGCTTCTTGGTTCTGCCAGTTGAAAGGGTAAAATGGGGCAGCACATTGCTTGTCTTATTCTTAAGGAGTTGTATATGGGCAAATTAACCGGCAAGGTGGCGCTGATCACCGGCGCGACCAGTGGAATTGGCAAGGCAACTGCCTTGTTGTTCGGCCTGGAAGGCGCCAAACTGGTTTTTAGCGGCAGGCGCGCAGACCTTGGGCTGGCGCTCCAGGCTGATTTGGAAAAAGCTGGCGGGCAGGCAGTCTATGTGGAGGCCGACCATACCCGCAGCCAAGACTGCTCCCGTTTTGTGGATGCCGCCCTGCAGGCCTTTGGGCGCATCGATATCCTGTTCAACAATGCGGGGATCGTTACCAAAGGCACTGCCGAAACCACCACCGAAGATGATTGGGCGCAGACAATGGCGATAAATGTGACCGCGGTCTGGCGCATGTGCCGCCTGGTCATCCCGCATCTGCGTGCTGTGGGCGGCGGCGTTATTGTCAATAATGCCTCGGATTGGGCAGTAGTTGGCGGCAAAGGAGCGCTTCCCTATTCCACCAGCAAAGGAGCCGTGGCGCTCATGACCAAGAGCATGGCCCTCGACCATGCCCACGAACAGATCCGCGTCAATGCGGTCTGCCCGGGGGATACGCTTGTCGATCGCTGGTTGGAACGCGGCTACTTTGAACACTCAGACCCGGTCTCGATGGAAGCTGCCATGCGCGAATCGGCTGCCTATTTGCCAATGAAGCGGTTTGGCTACCCGGAAGAAATCGCCCGGGCAGTCCTTTTCCTGGCTTCAGACGCCTCGTCTTTTGTGACCGGGCATTTGCTAATGGTGGATGGGGGCAATACAGCCCAGTAGGCAGTAGCAGCTTCTGGGTTTCTGGCTGCCTGTTTATGATCAACTGGTATTAGGCCTCTTGCATAAGTCCGCTCGGGGCTAACGCACAGGGTGCTACGCTTAAGCCCTGAGCTATGAACAACGCCCAATTAATGGGGCTTTAATACAATTGTACAGTCGTTTTAGCTCCGTTAACGAGGGGTTATTGCCAGCGAAAGAGTTGTAACGTTGCGCGAAGAGCGGGCGGTTATTCGATAAACCAGTAGAATTTCAAGGTCAGGATTTTACATTTGCAAGAGGTCTATTATTTGAATTTCCCGGGAACGCTTACAGTTCCAGTAAAGCTGGGGTGCGATTTTTTTAACAACAGGACAAAACGCCTTTAGATTAGATCGCCTTCTATCGTTTGCAAGGCCAATTCTGTGGTTAAATTGGGGTGAGGAGTACCAGCATGGACACCACCTACGTTGAATTCTTGGGAAAATACCCCGCATACGAATCGACTGCCAGTATTGACCAATTGCGCGCGGACGATTACCGCCGTATTGACCGCGCTGAACATATCTATCTGGATTACACCGGCGGAGGGCTGTACGCCGAATCGCAGGTCAGAAAACATCAGCAGATTTTGCTCGAAAACACCTTCGGCAACCCGCATTCCACCAACCCCACCTCGCAGGCAGCGACCCACTTTGTAGAATCGGCGCGCGCCTACATCCTGAAGTATTTCAACGCCGACCCGGAAGAATACGATGTCGTCTTTACCGCCAATGCCAGCGGTGCGCTCAAGATTGTCGGCGAAGCCTACCCCTTCGGTAAGGATGATCACTACTTGATGACCTTCGACAACCACAATTCTGTCAACGGCATCCGTGAGTTTGCGCACGGCAAAGGCGCGCAGGTCACGTATATCCCCATGGTGTTGCCCGATATGCGCGTCGATGAAAGTATGCTGGAAGCTGCCTGGGAAAAAGCCCGCCCCGGTGCGAACAACCTTTTTGCATACCCTGGCCAATCCAACTTCTCATCGGTCAAGCATCCGCTCGAATGGATTGAAAAAGCCCATGCCAAAGGCTGGGATGTTCTGCTGGACGCTGCGGCCTTTGCCCCCACCAACCCCCTCGACCTGGGTCGCTGGAAACCCGATTTCGTGCCGCTCTCATTTTACAAGATTTTTGGTTACCCCACCGGGCTGGGCGCACTGGTAGCCCGCCGCCAGGCGCTGCGCAAGTTGCACCGCCCCTGGTTCGCAGGCGGCACCATTACCGTTGCATCAGTGCAGGGTGATAAATATTACCTTGCCGAGGGCCATGCCGCCTTCGAAGATGGCACCGTCGACTATCTCAACATCCCCGCGGTGGAAATTGGTCTGAAACACATCGAGTCAATCGGGATTGAGAACATCCAGACCCGTGTGCGCTGCCTGACCGGGTGGCTGCTGGATAATTTAACCGTAATGAAACACAAAAGCGGTGTGCCGCTGGTGCGGGTCTACGGACCCACCTCCACCGAGGCTCGCGGCGGCGCAGTGACGGTGAATTTCTTTAACCCGCGCGGCGAGACGATTGACCACCGTTCCATTGAACAGGCCGCCAACCTGGAAAATATCTCGCTGCGTACCGGTTGTTTCTGTAACCCTGGCGCAGGTGAGTTGGCCCTGGGCATTTCACGCGTAGAATTGGATGTGTGCTTTCACGGGCCGGGCCACGAAAAACGCCTGACCCTCGATGACTTCCGCCTGTGCATCGATGGCAAGTCGAGTGGCGCCGTGCGCATCTCGGTTGGCATGGTCACCAATTTCAGTGACGTACAGGGCTTCTTGCATTTTGCGCGCGGCCTGCTCGACCACGCCTGACACACACAAATAACCCAAATTACACGGATGTCTGGCTCCTGTGAATCAACCGGCTTTTTCGATCTTTGATGAAGTTGCCATCCTGGCCGATCAGTTTGAGGGCAGTTATCCGCACGAGATTATCGCGTGGGCAGCCCATCGCTTTGGAGCCGGGCTGGCAATGGCAACCGGGTTCGGACCGGAAGGTATTGTGATTCTGCACATTCTGTGCCAGGTTTCGCCGCAAACCACCATTTTTTACCTCGATACAGATCTGTTCTTCCCCGAAACATACCGCCTGCGCGATAAGCTGGAAGCGCTCTTCGGGGTCAAATTCCTGCGTATTTCAACCGGGCAGAGCCTTGAGCAGCAGTCCGGGCAGCATGGTGTTGATTTGTGGGAACGTGACCCGAACCATTGCTGCCGCCTGCGCAAAGTGGAACCGCTGCGCGCTTTTTTGAAAACGCGCCAGGCCTGGATCACCGCCATCCGCCGCGGACAGACCAATCAGCGCGCCCAGGCGCATGCCATTGAGTGGGATTCCGCCAATGGCCTGGTGAAAGTCAATCCACTGGTCACCTGGTCGCAAGAACAGGTCTGGACCTATATCGATTTGTATGAACTACCGGTGAACGAGCTGCATCACAAGGGTTACCCCAGCATCGGCTGTGCACCCTGCACGCGCCCCGTGGCCGAAGGCGCAGACCCTCGCTCGGGGCGCTGGGTGGGACATAAAAAGGTTGAGTGTGGGATTCATTTGAAGGATGAACAATAAACGCGCCCCCCAAAAAACATGTCATCGCGAGCCGCCGCTTCTGTTCTTCGGCGGCGTGGCGATCTCCAACCAAACAGAACCTGCCAATTATTTGAAATCTGCCGATTAAGCGGGGATGCCGCAGGTTGAACAACTTGCCCCCTGCGAGATAAGGCTCACGTTACTTGGGCCCCAGCCAGCCTGGGTTTATTTGGCCTGGGTCCCAGGGCACACCCAGCATAACAACGGTGATGTTGTCGTGACCGCCGCGCTCGTTGGCCAGGTCGATCAGCGCTTGCGCCGCCTGCTGCAGATTGCGCCCCTGAAGCGCACTCACAATCTCAGCATCCTTCACGAGGTCGGTTAACCCATCTGAACATAGCAAGACCACATCCCCGGGTAGCAGCTGCATGCCCTGGTTGGCTTTGGCTTGCCTGTCATTTTCCCCAGCGCGCAGAAAGAGCCGCAAATCGGGTACAGGCGGTTCGTCGGAACCCAGGTAACGCCGGATAACATGTAAGTTGGGGTGGTTTTTTAACCTTGATCGGTCAAGAATGCCTTTATCCAGGGCGTCCTGTACCCAGGTATGGTCGTGTGATATCTGTTGTGCGTGCTGCCCTCGCATCAGGTAAATGCGCGAATCACCCGCATAAGCGATATACAATTGTTGCCCGATCACCCATGCACAGGCGGCGGTCGCCCCCATGCCCTTGCGGGTCACATCCAACTCGGCTTCTTTGAAAATCGCTTCGCTGGTCTGGTAAAAACTTTGTTCAAAGACCGCCAGCGGGTGCCCGCCCTCGCGTTTTTCAACAGCCGCGCTGATCAGGTTTACTGCCAGTTCGGATGCAACCTCCCCGGCTTTGTGCCCTCCAATACCGTCCGAAACAATCGCAAAGACAGAAGGGATCGGGTTCACATTGCTGACAATGTGAGCCGACACCGCAAAATTGTCTTCGTTATTCTTGCCAGTCAAACCTGGATCGGTTTGGGCGGCAACGTAAAGGTGGGCGTGATCTGTGCGCAGCATCCGTTTTTCTATTTATAGAGGGCTGATGGTCGGTTTTTTATGGGCTGGCGGTTTTGCCAGCACAAAACGGTACGTAAGCTGTCCAAAGTGTATCACATCGCCATGGTTGAGAACAACCCCGCTGGCAGGCGGCACCGCTTCAAGGTTGATCCAGGTTCCTGCAACAGAGTTTTGATCGATTAAAGTGAAACTGTTGTTTTCGGCATGTTGTAGGCGGGCATGCAGCGGCGAAAGAGATGGATGATCCAGTATATGGGTGGCCTGGGTCGGGTCAGTGCCAAAGGTGATTTCAGCGTCGATCAACGGGATGGGGTCGCCTTTGGTAGGCGAACCATCTGGGCTCAGTTTGACAAAATACGCCAGAGGTGGCGCGGACTTCTTGCGCAGCCAGGGGAACGGGTTGTTGCGCGGTGCAGCGGGGGATTCGGCTGTGCTGTGTACAGGTTGGGTGACCGGGTCAAGTTGCGCAGCGCGCACTTTGCGTCGTTCAGCCAGACTGGTCAGGCCTTTGCGCCCTCCCAAGACAATAATACCCAGTACCAACGCACCCGCCAGCACCATAACGGTGATGGACAAAGCGGCGCGGTTGCGCAGGATCAACCCGGCCATACCCCCGGGCGGTTGGACAACAGTGACCTGCACGGGTATTTTGGCGCTCAACTGGCTGAGCGATAGCGAGTCTTCCACTTCCACCTGCAGTTCATGGTCAGCGCTAACGCCGTAACCGTTCAGATCCCAGTTAAAGATGGTAAAGGGTTCCGATGTGTTTTCCGCCACTTTTTGCCCATCCACATACAGCGCGGAGCGCTTGATGAGGCGCGGCAGCCCATCTGGAAATTCGATCAGGGCTGAGATTTCCTGCTGGCTGGGGGAAAACCCTGCGATATCAAAAGGATTCTCCGGGTTTTGCCGCACAATTTGAATGGGAGGTGAGAGCAAGGTTACATTCGGGGGTTGCAGTTTAAGCGTGAAATTGGCAGCCGGGCTGGTGATTGCCTGGCTGTCGTTGTGCAGCGTCAGTGTAACGGAATGTGAGCCCCCGGCGCGGATCTTGGAATTGTAGAATACCCTATACAGGTTTCGCAGTGGTGATAGCCAGTCTTCAAGCATCGGCAGGGTTTCGCTGCCTGTGAAATAGGTAGAATTACCGCCGGTGGAGAGTGCCAGGTCTTGCAGGGCGTAGGTGCCGGGGTTATCCTGGTAAGATGGCGAATCGGTGATCCAGACATAAACGCGAACGCCCGCGATTTTTGCGCGCGAAGCCAGATCTTGGAGGTTATTTTGGTCTTTGACGTTCAGATGCGCGGAGATGAGCAGGATCGATTTCTTGACCCCGGGCCTGCCTTCCGCTTCCTGGGCTGCGTCCAACGCGAAAGCCAGGGCAGAAAGGCCCGTGGCGGAACTTCGCAGCGCCGGGTCGAAAGCGGCCAGGCGCGTATTCCACTCGGCAGGTGCCAGGCGCGAAGCCACCACGCCTCCGTTCCAGACCAATGCCAGTTTATCCTGACTGTCGCCTGGTAAAGTGACCGCCCAATCGCTTAGCGCTAAAACCGCTTTTTCATAGCGTGAAATGCCGAACCCGTCACGCAGTGCCAGGGCGGGGTCTGAGTTCACCGCCAGCACAAAACTGATTGGCGGATGCAGATTCTCAACCTTGCCCGGCGTGATTTCCTGTCCGTTTTCCAGCACGGTTATTTGTGCAGGGGTTAGACCACTGATGAACTGCCCGGAATCATCAAACGCATCCAGGTAAGTGGAGATGATCGGGAATGCGCTTGTATCGGGAGTGCTGATCGTGGCAAAAGCCGTACCCTGGGCGCGCACAAAAGCAGCCGGGAGGCCCAGTTGGGCGATCAGACCTGTGATCAGCAAAGAAAGAATAAAACGCCAGAGGTTGTGCTGTTGAGACAAAGTGGTTTCCTGTTTGGAAAGAAATCATACTCGAAAAACACACGGGCGCGAAGCCTTTTGCAAGACTTCGCGCCCGTAGCGTCAGATTGATATCCCCGCAATGAAGCGTAGTGCGCTTCGAGTTGAAAAATTCTTATTACAGCGCTGCGTCCAGGATGGGCGGCTCGACAGGCAGCACCGGAGCAGTGATGCGGCGATAGGTCAGCGTCAGGGCCGCCTGGGTATAGGTTTGCAGAATGCCGCTCAACAGGAATAGGACGGGCAGGTACACCAACAGGCAGCCGCCGCCAATAATCAAGGGCAGGACGATACTTTTCGCCCCGGTGGCGGCCACGGTCAACCCGACCGGCAGCAGAATCGCCAGAAGTGGCAGGGCCATCAGGAAGCCAATCACGCCGCCCATCACCACCAAGATAAGCGAGATTACGATAATCGAAAGCAGGTTGGATTTAAGTACCTGCCAGCCGCGGCTGAGCCCGGGCAAAACACCCAGGTCTTCCAGCACAATCGCGTTCTCGGCCTGTTCTTGTATCATGCTGATCACAATTGAGGCAATCCCCACAACACACATGACCGCCACAAAAATGCCGAGCATGCCAATGATGATTGCGCTCAAGCCGCCTCCGGAAGCCCCGCCGCTGTAGGCAGAAAAACCGGCGAAGCCCATTCCAACCAGCAAAATCACAACCACCAGGAAGATAGGCAGCCCAATCAGCAGCCTCAGGCCAAAAATGCGCCAAAAATAGGGGGTGCTCTCGGCCCACAGTTCACCAAAATGCAGGTTTTCGGTGCCTGTATCAGCCTTGTTTGTACCTTTGATCAGGCCGGTTTTGCCCATTACACCCAGGAAGAAGAACAGCAGCCACAGAACACACAACAGCAGGATCACGGCCACAATAATTCCCATATACTGGCCCGTAAATTGACTCACTGCATCCATTGGACGCATATTTTCAAACTGGCGGAAGGCTTCCGGCAGCTGCTCGCTGCTGCCGTTCCCGCCGCTGCCGCTACCGTTGCTGCTGCCTCCGCTATAGCTAAAACGGTTGCTGCCGCCAGCGCAGCCTGCCAAAATACCAAAAATCCATAGCACCTTGAATTTCCAGGTGATCTGCCAGGCTTTGGTTAATATTTCACTCAGGTTGATTTTCATTTTCTTCTTTCTCCTTATCTTCCAGTGCAGGCGCGCTCTTTTTGAAGGCGCTGTCCACAATCTGATTATTGCTGCTCAACACAGGGGCCGTCACCCATTGGTGCAGCCCTGCCCAGATTAACAGCGGTGCGCCAATGACGGTGCCCGCGATTGGGTATGGGACACCCGCGAAAATGCCCATCACCATTCCTTTTGCCAGCGCCGGCCCCCACTCATCCTTTGCCAAGTAGCGTTGTACCAGCGTGGTGGTCAAAAAACCCAGCAAGCCAATGCCGCTGCTGATAAAGATCAGCATGAATGGGTCCAGTACTTCAAAGATGGCAAAGAATCCATCCAGTGCGATGGTTGCCAGCGCAGCCAGCGGGTGGATCGGTGCAGCGGGCACGGCGGGTTTGCGTTCAATGCTCATGGGTCACCGCTTAACTATACGCGCTTGGATAAGATAAGTTTCAAAGTGGTTCCCAACCTGTTTTGTTGCACGCCAGCTTACCCGGCACGTTGCTACGAGCAAGCAAACCCGGCGAACGAAGTAATCTGCACGCATGATATTTACACATCCGCTTTTATTCCCATTCAATTGTCGCTGGCGGCTTGCTGGTAATATCGTACACCACACGGTTGATGCCGTGCACTTCATTTACAATGCGCGTGGAAACTTGAGCCAGCACATCATACGGAATGCGCGCCCAGTCAGCCGTCATAAAGTCATCGGTCAGCACTGCGCGAATGGCGCACGCTTCCTGGTAGGTGCGCTGATCGCCCATCACGCCCACCGAACGCACCGGCAGCAGCACCACAAAAGCCTGGCTGGTGCCCGCGCCCTTGCCAATCAACCGGGCCGCCGAAAGCTCCTCGATCAGGATCGCGTCCGCTTGCCGCAGGCGCGCGGCACGTTCGGGAGTCACTTCACCCAGACAACGTACAGTCAGCCCCGGGCCGGGGAAGGGTTGTCTCCACACCATTTCGGAGGGCAGTCCCAGGGCCTCGCCCACGGCGCGCACTTCATCTTTGAACAGGTAACGCAGCGGCTCTACCAGTGAAAAGCTCATGTCTTTGGGCAGCCCGCCCACGTTATGATGGGTCTTGATCTTTTCGGCCTTGTTTCGATCTGGCGCGGAAGATTCAACCACATCGGGGTAAATGGTGCCCTGCACCAGGAATTTGGGCTGCCCCAGACTGCGCGCCTGCTGTTCAAAAATGCGGATGAACTTTTCACCCACAATCTTGCGCTTCTTTTCCGGGTCGGTCTCACCGCGCAGCGCCTCAAAATATTCATCAGCCGCTTCCACAGCCACCAGTTCTACGCCTGGCATTTCGCGGAATGCGACTACCACTTGTTCCGGCTCATTCTTGCGCAGCAGGCCGGTATTAACAAAGACCGCCACCAACTGGTCGCCAATCGCCTTGTGCACCAGCGCTGCCGCCACCGACGAATCCACACCGCCCGAGACTGCTGCCAGCACCCGGTTCTGCCCCACCTGTTTGCGGATGCGTTCCACCGACTGCTCGATGATCGATTGCGGTGTCCAGTCCGGGGCTGCCCCGGCAATCTCGTTGACGAAACGCCTGATGATCTGGCTGCCGCCGATCGTGTGGTTGACTTCCGGGTGGAACTGCAAGCCAAAGTATCTGCGCGCCGGGTCGGCCATGGCCGCGAAGGGACTGCTGCCGCTGCGCGCCCAGGGCACAAAGCCGTCGGGCAGGCGTGTGATCCGGTCGCCGTGCGACATCCATACCTGGAAGTCTTCGGCTGGGAACAGCGCATTGGCCGCAAGCGGCTCAACGATTGCCTTACCATATTCACGATGTGCGGATGAGTCCACCTGCCCGCCCAGTGCGTGCGTGAGCGCCTGCATCCCATAGCAGATCCCCAGGATGGGCAGCTTTGACGCGATGATAAAAGGCTGAATAAAGGGCGCGCCAGGTTCATAAACCGAGTTCGGTCCGCCCGAGAGAATGAATGCTTGCGGCTGGATAGCCATGATTTGTTCCTGCGGCGCATCCCAGGGGAATAACTCGCAGTACACCTGTGCCTCGCGCACCCGGCGCGCGATCAGTTGTGCATATTGTGAACCGAAATCAAGAATGGCGATGGCGTTGGGCATGGGCTCATTTCCTATCGGGGACCTGGTCAGCCACGAGGTGAAAGTGCAGGGTCGGGAAATCTTGATATTTGCCGCCGTTGACGATCAAACGGTAGCCGTCTTCGCTCAAGTTTAACTGTCTGACCAGTTTTTGGACAGTGCCATACACATCGCCCAAAAATTCACTGTCAGGCGCAGGGTCAAGCTCACCCAGGTTTGCAATCGCCTTTTTGGGTACCAACAGGATGTGTACCGCATAGCTTGGGCTGGGATGATAAAAGGCCAGCAGTGTACTGGTTTCGCAAAGTCGTTCAACTGGTAAGGCAAAGGACATGATTTTCAGTACCCAGGCCAATAAAAAAGGCTTGCTCGCAGCGAATTTTGCGGCGCGCAAGAGTTCAGTCCGCAAACGTGATGGTGTCATTATCGAGGCTGGCAATCACTG
>Ga0335397_10001033_pt1 | contig 37475 bp, 34 predicted proteins | sample MAT04_FD_205740 | JGI IMG/M metagenome (GOLD analysis project Ga0335397, IMG submission 205740) | Freshwater microbial communities from Lake Fryxell liftoff mats and glacier meltwater in Antarctica - MAT-04 (spades assembly) (version 2) ... | reverse complement strand
GATGTATCTAGGCTCTTCTCTGAGAAGGTATTAGAAACTACGGCTCAGGTTCTGGCACGTCACATTCAGTCTGAAGAAGAGATATCAACCATTCTTCGAGAAATTCAGGTTGAGGCAGGTCAATAGTTACCCCATGCAGTACTTTTCTACACACCGCACAAAGATTTCTACGCCCATACCTAACGCTGTTTCATCGAAATCAAAGCGGGGGTGATGGTGAGGAAATGCCAGCCCGCGATCGGGGTTAGCAGAGCCTAAGAAGAAGTAGCAGCCAGGGACTTCTTGCAGGAAGAAAGACATATCTTCGCCGCCCATGGTTTGACAATCGGGCACTACGCCTGATGGGGTTTCAACGACGGTTTCGGCAACCGAACGGACAAGCTGGGCGATCGCGCGATCGTTCAGCACAGGCGGATACAGCGACCAGTAATCTAAGCTGTAGCTCGCGCCTTGGCTCTGACAAACCCCAGCAATAACCTGTTCAACTCGCGCTTTGAAAAATCCATCTAGACCCGGATCAAAATACCGCACTGTGCCACTCATCTCAGCGGTATCTGCAATGACGTTATGGGCGCGTCCTGCATGAAATTCGCCGACAGTCACCACACCCGCTTGCAACGGATTGACATTCCGAGACATGATCGTTTGGAGCGCCGTGACGACCTGTGCGCCCACCACAATGGAATCTACAGTCTGGTGCGGCATGGCTCCATGTCCGCCTTTGCCCTGAATGGTGCAGTGGAATAGTTCTACCGCTGCCATCAACGCCCCTTCCCGAACTCCAACGGTTCCCAGGGGTAAGTTGTTCCACAAATGCAGCCCAATAATGGCATCGACCTGGGGATTCTTGAGCACGCCTGCTTCAATCATGGGCTTGGCGCCACCAGGACCTTCTTCGGCAGGTTGGAAGATAAATTTGACGGTGCCAGTAAAGCTTTCGGGGTGTTGGGAAAGATAGTAGGCAGTGCCTAGGGCGATCGCCGTATGTCCATCATGTCCACAGGCGTGCATTTTGCCATCATGCTGCGAACGATAGGGCACCTGGTTTTCTTCTTGAATGGGCAGCGCATCCATATCTGCCCGAATAGCTAGGGTTCGCCCTGGCTGGCTGCCTGTAGGCTGATTGCCCGTAACTACGGCAACAATGCCCGTTTGAGCAACTCCAGTTTGATGAGGAATGCCCCACCGCGTGAGCTTTTGGGTAATTAGCTCGGCGGTAAGATGTTCTTTAAACCCCAGTTCAGGGTGCTGATGTAAAACTCTTCGCCATTCTACTAACTGTGGCTGTAAAGCTCGAATTCCCAAGCGGATTCGAGAGACATCAGTAGAGATAGACGGAAGAGAGGTGGAAATCATGGGATGAATTTTATGTTTAAGTATCTTGAGCAGGATGTGGACAAGGTTACTCTAAACTAACGGATTCTATTTTCCTTTGCTGCGATATCTGGGTCATTCCCTTGCTATGTCTGATTTATCTGCCTCTAGCTATATCATTCGTCCGGCGATCGCCTCAGAAAAATGGCAGATTCAGCAACTTTTAACAAATTTTGCTTGGGAGTCACCCCGGCGATCGCGTCAACTGCATTACGGGGTGGTAGGATGTTTGACCGCATTGGGAATCAGTTTTAGCTTTTTGTTGGGGCTGAAGTTTTTATTAGAAGTCGTTGGCTTAGCAATCTGCGGGATAGCCTTTTTATTTTTGAAGATTATTTTTTCTCAAGAATGGAAGAAATTCTGGATTGTTGAACAAGAAGGGCGTATTGTATCTTGCGGGAAGCTTTGGGGTTACGGGACCTACTCAGTGCTGTACGATGTCCTGGTTTTGCCTAAATGTCGTCGTCAGGGCAGAGGATCAGCGTTAGTCAAACATTTGACGTAGCAAGCTACTAAACCACTGTATTTGGCTTGTTTTCCCGACAAGATAGGGTTCTATACTCAGTTAGGGTTCACTCAAGTGCGATCGTCTGATCTCTCCCCCTGCTTCGTCATGAATTGGGAATCTCTACTCGACCCGATATCGTACCCCTAGTGGTGAGGTAGGATTTGGTGAATATCTCAATGAATTTCTAAGATCTATCAATTTTTGAGATATTTTTCGAGATTTATCTACACAAAAGCCAGTAAAGCTAATTCCCCTCGTATCCCCCAATGACCAACCCAGCCAGAGATGCTGCCAGCGTTATCGATTTGTTGACTCGCTATAGTTTTGACTTAAGCGGGTACACGGTCGATCGCTTGGCTGAATACTGGCTTCAACACTACCCTTCAGACTGGATTCGCCTCGCCGTGATAGAAGCCCTCTACCAAGGACGCTACAAGGCGGTTTCGGTCGAGCAAATTTTGAACCTGTGGCGCCGGCGCGGCAAGCCCCTACATCACTTCAATCGTGATTTTGAGCGAATTATTACGCCCCACCTGACCAAAGGTCAGACCGTGCAGTCAGAACTCATCATGATTCCACCATCTTATGTGCCGCCCGTCGTCAAGCTAGAACTGGACATCATAGAAATAGAGAAGCCAGAATTTCCTAAACTCATTTTTCCTCAAACAATTGGGGCAATTCAGCCATTTTCTGTGTCGGGTATCTCGTTGCCCAAAGAAGCAATGTTTCGGGGATTCTATGCTCAGGGATGGGAGGCTGGAGAGTTCCAGGAACCTGTGGAGGCTGAACCGATAGAGGCAAGCCCTGGCGAGCATCTTGAAGCGATCGCGTCATCTCCAATCCCAATGGATAGTGAGCCAGTGTGTTTTCCAGAGCAGGCGATCGTTGAGTTTAAGTCAATGCCTGACCTGGCAATTAAAGGACTGCCCATTCAGCCATTTAAGCCCTCCGGTGATGAAATTTCGGTAGGTTCATTAGAGATTGCTCCTCAAGTAAAAGATTTGGGCAGTCCACCGATTCATCAGTTTGTGCCAACTTTAGCGCCCTCAGAGTTTTACGCAAAACTCAAGGCGATCGTGCAAAATGCAGCGACCTCAAAGTTAGCAAAGAGTTCTCAAAATGCTGAACTTTCCAACCCTTCCCCACCCTCAAAGCCTTGAGAACCTCCCCCTTAACCTCCCCTTCAACTTCCCCAGCATAGAACACACACCAAGAGCCTAAATTAGCTCAATCCCTCTCCACACCCCAACCATCCCTTTCGGGGGGCGTGGGGGAGTTAGGACCCCACATCGCGGGGGTACGGGGGGAAGTCCCTCGGATCGCGGCACAGCCGCCCAACCATCCTGAGCTTTAACTCACAGCAATTATTGAGCAGGTGGTGATCCACCCATCCGAATTTCAGAGCAAAAAGAAGCAGTACTAAATCCGCCTGCCTGTTTTATAGTGCTAGTTCTTAACCGTAAGTTAGGGCTAGCAAACCACAAACGCTCCTCTGCATAAAGAGTTTCTGATTCAGCAATCAGAGTTAAGGCATCGTCAGCGCCCATGACATAGCGCCCCACCACCGTTTGACCAGCCTCAGTCTTGGGTCGCAGCAGCTTTCCCTGATTAGCCCCAGTAGAATCGGCAGAATCGGCGATCGCCACTAACAGCGCAGTTCCTACCCGTTTCCCTTTATTTTGCTCCATCACCCCATCCCACCGGGTTCTCACCCCACCCACTGCCAGCGCGGCATCAACGCCATGCTCCTGGCAAAGCTGCACCACAGCCGGATCATCTGAGGATAGAGCCTCAATATAAAAATCCGATTTGCCACCCTCAGGCTGCTTGAAAGCGGGATGATGGCTAGTGCGTTGAGACACCCATTTGCCAGCACTTTGTTGAAAAAACTCGGTAATGTTCATGTCACAACGAGGAGAACGATTCAAAAATCTTAGAGATTATTTTATCACTCCCTTCGCTTCACCTCCAAAATGCATTGAGCATCCAAAACTTCAAGCTGCCCTGCCTCACGCGGTTCTATTTTCAAATTAGGCACCAGTAAGCGATCGCTCTTCAACACCGAGCAGCGATTTCTCAACCGCGCCAAAGCTGGCTTTCGATCGCTTTCCAATTGGGCGATCGCCTCACTGGCAAACGGCTCATACTGCTGCAACCAAAAATCATCCCTAACGTAATCAGGCTTAAACGACTCCTGCTCCACCACAAAAAAATCAATCCCGTACTGGCGAATAAACTCCCGAAGCTTCGCCAGATCAGGACTATATTGAGCCGCAATTAAATCAACAGTCCGCTGTCGAAATTCCTGGTAGTAGCCCTTGTGATACGGCAACGCATACTCCCGCCCGGTCAAAATCGAACGCTGGGCAAAAGTCGGTAAGTTATTCACCTCTTGGGTCAAAGAGGCAATCATAATATCTTTGGGCTGCTGCTGGAAAAACTCGTATAGCGGTGGCGTTCGACCCACCACATAAACCAAAAACGGGTAGGACTTGGCAGGCGTCGGCGAAACGGAAATAAGCGCGATCGCTCCCAGCACCGTCAGCCCCAAAGCTTTCCGCCGATCCTGCCGAGACGCACTATTCAACCAACGAGAAAATCCATCAAAAAGAACGCCAAGCGTGATGGCGGCAGCGATCGCCCACACCACCCGGAAGCTATGCTGCGTATATCGACTAGGCAGTTGCAGCCGAAACAGCAACAGATGAGCCAGCCCAAACCAAACCAACGATGCCAACACGACATCTACCAGTAGCTTCACGTTGGGGCGTACTTGTTCAATCAAAGGCAGACGATTGCGAAATCGCCAGAGAAACGGCAGCAAAAACCCCGCCAACATCAACGGCGGCACCCAAAGGCTAGGGAAAACACCGCTCCGCATCCAACTCAACCAGTACTCCAAAGGCGGCACAAAGTATCTGACCCGTCCATGCTCGGCAAATTCTGCCATCGGTCTGGCTTCTGCCGCCGTAATCACAGGGCCATACTCAGAAGTTTGCAAGGCAAACGGCAACAGCACCAAGGCTGCTACACCCAATCCTGCTGCCACAAATCCCCAATCCTGAAGCCGCTGAGGTAGCCGAATTCTGCCCTTGTCCCAAGCCATAAAATTCAGCACCAACACTCCGCAGCTCAACAGCAGCGTCTGCGGGTAAAACAATCCTTGCAGCAGGAGAATGATGAGACAGGGTAGGAGCGATCGCCGCCAAACCGGAGCCTCATGTCGTTGCAGCAGATAGTACAAAAACGCTGTAAACAGCGGGTAAAAGAAAGCTCGCGGCGTTCCCGAAACCAAATCATCCTTCGTCCACAAATTTTGGGTCAGCAAAAAAGATGCAACAAACCCCACCACCGGAACAGGCAAAATTTTCACACAAATGCCGTAGCAAAACCCTGCCGTCGCCAGCCCCAACCCAATCGGTAGCCATCGACTTAGCCCCAACGGATCAACACCCATCTGCGCTGCTAACCCATACAGCGCCGTATATCCCGCAGGCACGATCGACCGGAAGTACTGGGCAATCAAATCATTGGGAAACAACGCCCCATCTCGAAACTGCTGCATCCAAAATACGTGCTGTCGCGCATCATCTTGCACCAAAAACTCGTACCCGCCGGAGGGCTGAAGCGTTAGGACGATGTAAAGTAAGGAGATGACAAGGCTAAAGATTAGCCAAGGGGCAGGTTTCGGGAAGGTCATAGGATCAAGGAAGGGAACCAGGTTTTCTTTTTAGCCAGACACCGTAGAATACTCTAAATTCTTTTCGCATCTCCCTCACCTCCCTAAGATATGTTGCAGTTAGATCATGATCGTAAGGCTGAAGTCAAACATTCATTAGGGCGATCGCTCCCCCGCTGGCTGCAAATTTTCGCCATTACCCTCCTCGTCATCGGCATTTTCTTCCGCTTCTACAATCTCGATCGCAAAGTTTACTGGCTCGATGAAGCCCGTACCTCTCTGCGGATGTCGGGTCACACCCAAACCGAACTGGTTCAAGAAATTTACACTGGGCAAGTCGTAACGGGTGCCACACTTCAAACCTATCAACGCCCCGGCGAAAAAACCTGGGGCGATACTCTCAACGCCCTCAAAGGCAATGCCGAACACACGCCCCTCTACTTCCTCCTAGCGCGACTGTGGACAGAAGGATTTGGCTATTCTGTGGCAAATATTCGGGGCTTGTCGGTATTCTTTAGCCTGCTGGCATTCCCTTGCTTATTCTGGCTGTGCCGAGAATTGTTTGCCTCAAATGCAGTGGGTTGGGTGGCGATCGCCCTCGTTTCCATTACTCCTCTTCACGTCCTCTACGCCCAAGAAGCCCGCCCCTATAGCCTTTGGACAGCTGAGATTTTACTCTCCAGCGCCATATTGCTCTGGGCAATGCGCACTAAAACCCGTTGGAGCTGGATCGCTTACGGCGTCAGTGTCACCCTAGGACTATATACCCAGTTGCTTTTTGGAGAAATCATGATTGCTCACAGCATTTATGTAGCGATCGTTGAAGATGTTTTCACCAAAAGACGGCTCAGTTCAACGGCGCGTTCTTACCTGATCACAACGGGCATCAGTTTACTAACCCTCGTCCCTTGGCTGATCTTATTTTTTGGCAACTTAGATCAAGTCCAAGAAGCCACCGCAACCCTAAATTTGCCTTACCAATTTTCGACCTTAATTAATGAATGGGTATTGAACTTTAGCCGAGGATTAATCGATCGCGAGCTAGGTTCACTCAATACCGTAGGATTGATTTTGCTAGGTTTTGCGCCCCTTTATTATCTCTGTCGCAAAACGTCTAAAGCAACCTGGCTGATGATCTTGGCAATAGTAGCAGTCTCGTTTTTGGTGTTGGCGTTGCCCGATATTTTTCTGGGAGGACAGCGATCGCTCCGTATTCGCTATCTAATTCCTGCTTTTCTGGGAATTCAGATAGCGATCGCCTACCTTTTTGTCACTCAAATCGAGACTAGAGGCTGGCGCAAAAAGTTGGCGCAACTGGTGCTAGCTGGATTAGTGATAGGCGGCATTGTTGCTTGCTCCGTCAGCGCTCAAGCCCAGGTTTGGTGGAATAAAAGCATCCCCCGCAGCGCTTACTATCCCGCAGTTTCCAGCCTCATTAACCAAACCCCAAACCCGTTAGTTATCAGTGACGACGACCCCGCCGCGCTGTTGGCAATCAGCTACTGGATCAACCCTAATACCCACTTTCAACTGGTGAGCAGTCCCAAGCAGTTGAAAATCGCTGAGGAATTCGATCGCATTTTTTTACTGAACCCGTCTAAACGATTACGCAGTCGGTTAGAACGCAAGTACACCATTAAGCCCATCTACGAAGACCACAGCATGAGTCAGGCAGAAGTGAGATTGTGGGAGATTGTCCGCTGATGACTTCCTTCTTCTACAACCGCCCTGTGCGCTTATCGATCATGTCTGCTAACAGCGCAAACATCGCAATTTGGGTCGCAGCAATTAACAAAATTAACGTGCGTTCCGTCAAATCTTCTCGAACAAATAAATCTTGAAATAACGTAATCAAAAACCCGGTAAAGAATAGCCCCGCTAACGGCATAAAAATTCGAAGTGGAGCAAAATATACCCCTGTTCGCAAAATTAACTGCACAAATCGCAGCGTATCTCGAATTGGTTTAATTTTGCTCTTACCGACTCGTGCATGGTAGTCGATCGGCTCATAATGAACGGCATAATTACTCATTAGCATCGCTACCGTAATGCTGGTGGTAAAGCTAAAATTATCGGGCAAAATCGTCAAAAATCGTTCGACAATGCTTTTGCGAAATACCCGTAATCCACTGTTCAAATCAGGAATGCGCGATCGCGTCAACCACTGAGCAAAGCGCACTAAAAACCACTTCGGGATTTTGCGCAAGTTGGAATATTGAACATTTGCCCCCGTCCTTGCACCCACCACCATATCAGCTTGATCGGTGAGCGCCACTAAATGAGGAATGCGATCGTTGGGATAAGTCCCATCGGCATCTGTAATCACAATCCAAGGATATCTAGAGTTACGAATCCCCGTTTTCAGCGAAGCCCCGTACCCAAAGTTACGCCGATGCTCTACCAGCCGAATGCCCTTGTAGGGGCGCAACAACTTACCCGTATCGTCAGTAGAACCATCGTTAACCACAATGATTTCGTACTCACAAGCCGCTGCGTTAAGCGTCGCTTGAAGTTCATCTAAAACGGGAATAATGCCATTTTGCTCATTGTAAGCCGGAATAATTAGCGAAAAAGCGGGGCACGATGAATCGCCTCGGGTTAGGTCAACCCCTAAATACATTCCCTGAGCCTCCGACATAAACTGAGTTTCCCTAATTGGCGAATAGTCTTTTTAAAGCACGCCCTTCATAGTATCCGATCGCCCACCCCTCTACAACGTGCCATTCCGTACTCCTACCCTTGTCAAGCCCAAAACTTAGTATAGATTTAAATCGCTACATTCATTTTGAGAGAAAGCACCGTGGCTAAAGATCCGGGTAAAACGTTGCAGGCTGCCAGAAATTTTAGGCTGGGAGAAACGAATCAAACGGCTAGAGAAAGCCTGGGTTTGCAAGATCGAGTCGATGTTTGGAAAGTCAACAATAAATTTAGGGGCAGCTTCAACTTGGCGCTGAAGGGAATTTCTAAAAAAGCGAATATTGATGTTGCGCTTCTAAATGACACAGGGCAAGTCATTGCAACTTCTCGAAATCGCAAAAATAAAGCCGAACAGCTCACCAACGTTCCTCTAGAAACAGGCACTTTCTATGTCCAAGTCAAACTGCGGGGAGGGGCTGAATCTCAATATGCCCTCACCCTATCGGCAATTCCTGCTGCCGACCAGATCGGCAATACGTTTGAAACAGCAACCCGTCTCACAGGCAAACCCATCACCGATTTTGTGGGCAACGCCGATCCTAACGACTACATGGGCATCACGCCGCTGGTGGCTGGACAACTCAAGCTCGATCTAACGGGCTTAAGCGATGATGCCAATCTCGAAGTTTATGACAAAAATCGGACTTTACTTTCAACCTCAACCAGCTCTGGCGCAACCTCTGAAACGATTCAGCAGAGTTTGACCAGCATTGCTGGATCGCCTTACTTTGTGCGGGTTTTCGCTGCTCCTGGGAAAGAAACCAATTACACGCTTAACTACTCGTTTACACCCGAAAAAATTATTACACCCTCCGCTTCTGGCTTACAATACATCGACCTGGCGGAGGGCGCAGGCGCTACGCCTCAGACCGGACAAACGGTAAAGGTACAATACACCGGAATTTTGACGAATGGCGCTAAGTTCGATAGCTCACGCGATCGCAATCAACCCTTCTCTTTCAAAATTGGTCTAGGGCAGGTGATTCAAGGCTGGGAAGAAGGCATCAGCACCATGAAAGTAGGCGGACGCCGACAGCTGATTATCCCGTCATCGTTGGGCTATGGTTTCCAGGGGCAAGGCAGTATTCCGCCCAATGCCACCCTTATCTTTGATGTGGAAGTGGTAGAGATTGGCTAGGCTTGCTGCTATACTCAGGGCGCACATTCCACCCCCTTTGTTATGGTTTCTTCTCCCGCAGCGCTAATCGTGGGGGCGGGTCAAGGCATTGGCTTAGGGTTTGTTCGGCGATTTCTCGAAAGCGATCGCGCCGACAAGCTCTACGCGACTTACCGCGATCCACAGTCCCCACTCCTCGCAATCTCCGATCCGCGATTGCAATGTTTGCCGATGGATATCACAGACGAAGCGCAGATTGAAGCGATCGCCCAAACCATTAAAACCAAATCCGCCAAGCTTTACACCGTCATCAACTGCGTCGGCGTTTTGCACGATGGCGAAATGCAGCCCGAAAAGAGCTTGCGCCATCTCAACACCGAGCAGCTCTTGCACTATTTTCAAGTCAATAGCATTGGTGCAGTGCTGTTGGCAAAACATCTCCAGCCTTTGCTTAAACATGATCAGCGATCGATTCTCGCCACTATTTCCGCCAAAGTTGGCAGCATTGGCGATAATCGCCTGGGTGGATGGTATGGATACCGCGCTTCAAAAACAGCTCTGAATATGTTCATGCGAACTGTAGCGATCGAATATCGACGGACTTGCCCCAAGGCGATCGTTGTCACATTACACCCCGGCACAACCGATACAGAACTCTCTCGACCCTTTCAACGGAACGTTCCTCCCGAAAAACTATTTACGCCCGATCGCACTGTTCAACAACTGCTGACAGTAATCGATCAACTTCAAGAAAGCGACAGCGGCGAATTCTTTTCTTGGGATGGCAGTCGCATACCTTGGTGAATTCTACGGTGGATGATTTAATTACCATTGCTAGCCACTTTACATCTCAAGGAAAAGTAGCAGCAATTCAATCTTTTGGGAATGGCAACGTTAACGATACATTTCTCGTTACGGTCGATGCTTCAGGAAAAGAGGAGTTTATCTTGCAACGCATCAACACGCAAGTCTTCCGCCATCCTCAGCTTGTGATGCAAAATATGTGCATCTACACGCAGCACGTGAGCGATCGCCTCCACCATTCTCCCCTCGATCGCCGCTGGGAAGTTTCACAGGTGCTTTTTACCCAAGACCATCAAAACCATTGGGCAGATGACAAAGGAGAATTTTGGCGCGCCATTAGCTATATTAACGGGTCACAATCCTTCGACACGCTACAAAACCCTGAACAGGCTGAAGAAGTTGGCTATGCCCTTGGCGTGTTTCACAATCTCATTAGCGACCTGCCTCCCGAAAAGCTGGCTGATACGCTCGAAGGATTTCACATTACGCCGCTCTATCTTCAGCAATACGAAGCGGTGCGTGCTGATTCGCAGATACCGCAAGGGTTGCAATTCATTCCAAATCATTCTTCTGAAGTCGATTACTGCTTAAAATTTGTTGGCGATCGCCAAACTTGGGCACCCATCCTCGAAACTGCCAAAGCCCAAAACAAGCTGCCCCTCCGGCTCATGCACGGCGATCCCAAAGTTAACAACATCATGTTCGACATCGCCACCCAAAAAGCCGTCAGCATCATTGATCTCGACACCGTTAAACCCGGTCTAGTTCACTACGATATTGGCGACTGCTTGCGATCGGGCTGCAATCCTACTGGAGAAGAAACCGAACATTGGCAAACAGTTCATTTTGAACCAGATCTTTGCCAAAGAATTTTACAGGGCTATTTTTCCGTAGCCAAAGCATTCTTCACCGAAAATGATTACTTCTACTTATATGATTCGATTCGCCTACTTGCTTTTGAGCTAGGACTGCGGTTTTTCACCGATTACCTAGCAGGAAACGTCTATTTCAAGGTAAAGTATCCCGAACATAATCTCATTCGGGCGCTGGTTCAGTTTAAGCTGACAGAAAGCATCGAACTTCAAGAAGCGACCCTTCGCACTATTATCCGAGACCTGCAATGAGCGATCAGATATTTTCTCTCCAGCCCTTTCCTCAAACTCCACCCACTGATTTAGAAATCATTGGTACTGTGGCTCGGCGTGCCAACGTGCTGACTATTTCTTACTCGCTTTTAGGCGATTTGGCCGATGTGGCGATCTCTTCGAGTGACCTACAAGGGGTCGCCTCTCCCGCCACTCCTAGCCGACAGAGCCAACTTTGGGAAGCCACCTGCTTTGAATTTTTCCTGGGCACCAAAAATGACAAACAATATTGGGAGTTTAATCTCTCTCCAGCGGGTCACTGGAACGTTTACTGCTTTGACGATTATCGCCAAGGCATGAAAGAGGAAACCGCCTTCCCGACCCTGCCGTTTAGCGTCCAAACCGAACCTGATGCGCTATCAGTAGCCTTGAAGCTTAACTTGGGCGCAATTTTTGCAGCCACCCAAGGGCTAGAAATGGCGATCGCCGCCGTCGTCAAACACAGCAACGGAGACTCGTCTTACTGGGCGCTAAAACACCCTGGCAAAGAGCCAGACTTCCATCTCCGAGAGAGCTTCACGCTGAAGCTACCTGCATAAAAAAGATTCCCGGATTCTTGAATCCAGGAATCTGTCTATCTACCAACCGATCCTACTTAGGCTGATACAACACGCCTGAGCCTTGATCTGGCACAAACTGACAAGCCTTAGAAGAACGCATAAAGCTCTTCCAGATTGGCTCATTCGACTTGCGGTAATAATCTCCCAAAATAGGCTTAATTGCCTCTGTTGCGGCTTTGAGGTGATAGTGCGGCATATTCAAGAAGATATGATGCGCCACATGGGTACCAATGTCGTGATGAATCGGATTGATGAAGCCATAATCGCGATCGATTGTAGACAAAGCTCCCTTCAAAAAGTACCAGTCTTCACCCCGATACCAAGGGATATCAGCCTCGGTGTGATGCAGATAGGTTACTAGATCCAACCACATCACAAACACAATGTAGGGAGCCAAATAATACTGCACCAAGAACACCCAACCAAACTGGTAAGTCAACACGCCCAAGAACCCAACCATCAGCCCTAAACAGACAGAGCTAGTGATGATATCCCACTTTTCTGAAGGACGAAACAGGGGGCTGCTGGGGAGAAAGTGAGAGCCACCCGGACGACCTGGCGATCGCCGAAACAAGTAAATCGGGTAAGCCAACAGCGGCACATAGAACCGAAACAGTTTCTCAATCCAAGGCATCTGCTCATACTTACTCTGGCTGATTGGATACCAGCTTTCATCCGTATCCAGGTTGCCCGTATTGGCATGGTGGGTTCTATGACTAATCCGCCAGCCGTGATAGGGCACCAAAATCGGGGTATGCGAAAGATGTCCAATCAGGCTATTGAGCCATTTGAGTTTAGAGAAAGAGGCATGACCGCAATCATGCCCGACTACAAATAACGCCCAAAACATGGTTCCCTGCATTAACCAGAAGAAGGGAAAAAAGTACCAGGAATTCAGAGTATGGGCGATCGCGTAAAGCCCTGCAATAATTCCGATATCTAAGAAAAAGTAAGACAGCGACTTCCAAACCACAGGATCAAAACAGTAAGCTGGAATCGCCGCCTTCAGATCTTGGAGCGTAAACGGGACATCGGCTGTGCAATTCGATGAAAAGCTAGAATCCGACGGTTCAAGAGTGATATTTGCTTGCACGTATATTTCCGTATTGCCTGAATTTTAAAAAACCCCGTTTCGCCTTCAACCTGACAAACTCAGCGATCGATCGCTGGATTTCTACTAGGCAAAGGTTCTAAGCCAGCGTGCCAGTCAAAAGTGCGAAATGCAAGGTTAGAATCACTGGATATTCTAACTCGTTCTACTCTAAATTTTTTTACGATGAGATGCAAAAGTCCAATTGAAAAAGATTTTTAGATGAGATTTGGCGATCGCTAGGAACGAGGGGATTGAAAAATCTGTTCAGCCGTCAGTGTTAATTCTGGAAAGATGCGAGAGGCGATTAGGTCACTTCCACGCAAAAAATCGGGAGTTGCTGATTTTGTAGGCTTTATAGCTTAGTTTCCTCTCTCAACTGTCTATTCGTTTGGGTCTATCTCAGGCTATCGGATGATTCCTTATCCTATCAGTGCTCCAATACAGCCTGCAATTGGAGCTTCACCAGAGATGAGACCGCGATGAAGGATGCGATCGCCCACCACCTTTGAGTGTTCCGCACGATGCATCGTACAGCGATTATCCCAAATCACAATATCGCCAGGTCGCCAGTGATGCCGATAAAGCCTACAGGGGCGAATCGAGTGTTTGTACAGTAAGCGAATTGCCCGCTGACTCTCCCCTAAATCCATTCCTTTAATTGCCTGACAACGCTCTGGCGTTGATAGAAAAAGCGCAATCTGCCCAGAAATCGGATGCTGCCTGAACAGCGGATGCCAAGATTGGCTTTCTTGATCATGATCCAGCGTTATCCCTGAAGCCACATGCAGCACTGTAGCGTTTAACAGCTTCTTTTTTATGCTAACTGGCAACGTCTCAAAGGCGCGGTATTGACTAGAAAACAGCGTTTCACCCCCGAACTCAGGGAGTGAAATAGCCTTTAGCACTGTGTAAGCTGGGGGCTGCGCAATATAGCTCGTATCAGTGTGAAAAACGCTTCTCGGCGGGCACCTGCGCCCGACATTGCTCACTAGATTTAACCAAGGCTGATGGGGAACAGGCTTTTCACCGGCGGTAAACGTCAGGGAGCCTAGCCGCTTGAGGAAGGTGACAAACTCGGCATCGCTAATCGACTGATTGCGCACAACGACAACGCCATTGTATGCAAGTAGATATTTAAGATCGTCTATGTCATCGTCTTCAACACTTCCGATATTGATCCCTGTCAGCTCAACACCAAAGGGGGCAAGGTTTTGAAACTTGACATCCATACTTTGTTCCTATCGATTGATCTAGAGAAACCTTTGCAGATGTTCAAAGTCCAAATGACTGACACGAAGATCTGCGGCATCAAAGTTATGGTGCGCTGTATTCTCGCCTGGGAAGGCAACACAGGTAAGTTTCGCTAACTTTGCAGCCTCTAATCCACCGAGGTTATCTTCAATGGCGACACAGCTATCCGGCATTTGACCCAGCTCTTTCAAGGCAAAATCGTAGGCGTCTTTGGCTGGCTTAGAGCGTTCTACATTGGATGCGCTGACCACCAAATCAAAGTCGCTGGCATCAATGTCTTTGCGGAGCGCTTCAAGCATAGACAAAACATTTTGTTCAGAAGTCGTCGTCACGAGTGCAAGCCTCAGCCCCGTCTGCTTTGCCTTTTGTATGACTTCAACGACGCCAAGACGAGGCTCTAGGGGGTCTTCGCGCAAAGACTTCTGAAAAATCTCAGACTTTGAGCTGTGAACTGCCTCAGCGTTAACCGCCTGCCCTAAAGACTTTGCGTAGTCTTCAACGCGCTTTCGACCGCCACTTTTTTCTAAAAGGGTCACATATTCTTCTCTTGACCAGTTCCAATCTAGATGATGAAGCGCAAAGGCTTGATTAAAGGCTTGCCTCTGAAGCTCAGAAGTGTCGGCGATCGTGCCGATAGATCCAAAGAAAATAGCTGACATTTTTCTCTCAGAGTAAGTGTGGGCTGGAAAATTGAAAATAAAGGTTTTTAAAGCAAAAGTCCAGTGGCGATCGCAGATATATCTTGACAATCTCTTGATTTCTACACTGACATCCTAAGGCAGAATAAAGATATGCATGGAGATACAAGCAATGGATACACAGCAACCTATCGTTTATAAAGGACAGTTTGGCGAATTTACTATTACTCAAAGCGATCGCCAAGGTGTGATTATCTATCGGGCAGGCTTAATGATTGCCGCCCTCAGTTTTGCCATAAGCAGCACCATTGTCCTGTGGCAGGGCAACCACCCCGCCCTGCTCCAGGCGCTTAGTCCCCTTTATACGCTCTTCTGTATTGGGCTGGGTATTAGCCTGCTGTCGATTCACATCTATATGGTCGTATTGCATCGGGCACTGCAAGCATTTTGGCTCGTGGGAGCGATCGCCGCTGCGGTTGTGGCGCATTTTTACGCTGAACCCTTTGCTCTGACTCTTTACCAACATCCCATAACAATTTTGGGCGTTGGTTTTACGTTTGCAGCTTTAACCGGATTATTTTTTAAGGAAGCCGCTTGTTTTAACCGCCTTGAGACAAAGGTTCTAACGCCGCTAGTGCCGCTGCTGCTACTAGGGCATTTACTAGGTTTTTTGCCAGTGGTAGGAGAAAAAGTACTTCTAGCAGTCTGGACGGTACTATTTATAGTTTTTGCACTCCGCAAAGCTTTTCAACCGATTCCTCCAGATATTGGCGATAAAAGCGTTTTTACTTACTTAAAGAACCAACGGCTGGAGAATGCTTAAAAACATAAGAATAAATGCTCTAAGCCCTGGAAGATTCTAGTACGATAGATCTACGCTGTTTCCAGATCTGTCTCATGCGGCGTGATTCAATTTTTTACAAAATTTTCCAGCAGTTCCCCACAATCCTGTTTGAAATGCTGGAAACTTCTCCTGACAACGCCGCCCAGTATCGGTTTGATTCTGTTGCTGTCAAAGAACCATCCTTTACTATTGATGGCGTTTTTCTGCCACCTGACAACAGAACAGGCATCGTTTACTTTTGCGAAGTTCAATTCCAGCGGGATGAATTGCTTTATGAACGGTTGTTTGGTGAATCATTTTTGTATTTCTACCGCAACCGAGATCGCTTTAGTGATTGGCAAGCCGTCGTCATTTACCCGTCTCGTTCAAAAGAACAAAGTCATTTTCACCCCTACGAAGACTTAATAGAAGGACATCGGGTTCACCGAGTTTATCTCAATGAACTGGGTGCGATCGGGCAGTTGCCCACAGGATTGGCGGTGATGGTATTAAGCACGTTAAGTCAGAAAAAGGCTCCTGAAGCCGCCAAGCAAATTCTAGAGCGCTCGAAACAAAAGACTACAACTCAGGAAGAGTTTCGCGCCATAATAGGAATCGTTACAACAGTCATTGCCTACAAGTTTAGTAAGCTGTCACGGCAAGAGGTAGAAAAAATGCTAGGAATCACAGGACTTCAGGAAACACGGTTCTATCAGGAAGCAAAGCAAGAAGGTCGCCAAGAAGGAAGGATAGAAGAACGCCAGTCACTGATTTTAGACCAGTTGACTGGGTCGTTAGGAGAATTACCTGGGTCGATTCAAGAAAAAATCACGGCGTTATCGAGCGATCGCCTCAAATCTCTAGGTCTAGCATTACTGAAGTTTAATCAACTGGCAGATTTAGAGGAATGGCTTAAAGCGCACCCAGAGTAAGCATTTTCAACTCGCACGCAAAGCCCGAATTGCTCGCTCAATCTCAATTATAAAAATGGAAGTTACCCCTTCCGGTTTAGGGAGAACTGCCATGTAGCTGGCAATACTCAGAGCATGACCTTGGCGATAAGATTCAGGCAGTTGCCGAATGGTTGAAGCGGGTAAATCTATTAAGTCAGGGGGAGTATCGACCAGGAATGCGTATAGTTCTTTCTGCTTCAGTTGGGTAATCACCAAGAATTTTCCACTAGCCACTTCTAACGGTTGAGCGAAGTGTTTGTGTAAATTTAGCACCGTAATGGCGTGTTGACCAAAGTGAAATAGCTCCATGCTATTGGTGCTACTCATCATCTGGGGAGGGCAACTTACCACTTTAACGATCGCATTCATCGGCAACGCCAGGATTTGATTGGCGATCGCAAATGTAATGACTCGAACCGACTCTTGAGAACGATCAGATGAACTCGTTGGAGATGGAGAAGAGATAGTAGACTGCATAGTTGGGAGAATATAAGACGTTTAGGCTTTTGAACTCAGGCTTGTCAGTGTGCCAATTAGTTCATGCTCGGTATAGGGTTTTGTTAGGTATGCAGATGCTCCTAGCTGCAAAGCAAGCTGGCGGTGTTTTTCGCTGCTACGAGAGGTGAGCATAGTTACTGGGACAGTCGCAGAAAACTCTTTCTTATAGCGCATTAAGAATTCAAATCCATTGAGCTTGGGCATCTCCAAATCACAGGTAATTAAATGGATGCTTGGGTGCTGCTGAAGTTGGGCGATCGCATCCAACCCGTCTTGTGCTTGTAGCACCTGATATCCTGCTTTTTTTAAGGTCAGTGTCAACGTTTGACGAACTGTCGCAGAATCGTCAATGACCAAAATCCGTTTTGCTAGGTTCGCTGGTTTTGGCTCTGGGGTGGGCGACAACTCGATCGCCACCGGAGCAGGAGATGCAGAATCATCTTGAATTACGACAGATTTCTGAAGCGCAACGGCTCCTTGGCGGTTGCCATGATGAACTAGTGCCGCTCCATCGACAACTAGCGTTAGCTGCCCATCTGCCAAAATGCTACAGCCATAGATGTATTTAGGAGGGGCGATCGCATTACTAATGGGACGAATCACCAGTTCTTGTTCACCCAAAATTTGATCTACTGAAATTCCTAAGAAACCTTTTTTCCAGCGCAGCAGCAATAGCGAAGATGTGTCGGTTGCAACAGGCAAGTGCGAAGCTCTGAGAGAGATCTCGGTTTTGATTTGCTCTGGCAAAGACGTGCTGTAATTTACCAGATCTGATAGGCGACAAATAGGCACCGGATATTCATCTTGCCCTCGCTTCCAATGGAATACACTTTGCCCCGTCATTGTTTCAATCTGGTCGGCTTGAGGAATCAAAATTCTCTCAATTTCATCCGAGAGGAACGCATATACGGCAGAACCAACCTGACAAACCAGTAGGCGAGCCGTCATCAATGTGAGGGGCAGTTGGAGGGTAAAGGTAGTGCCTTGATAGGGTTCTGTTTGAACCGCAACATTGCCCTCTAGCGATCGCAACTGACTGCGCACTACATCCAACCCAACGCCCCGCCCCGAAAGATCGGTCACCTCATCGGCGGTCGAAAATCCGGGTTGGAACATGAGTTCTAGCAATTCATCAGAGGCACATTGATCGAGGTGAGGGGAAGGGAGCTGCTTCATCTCAAATCCTCGACGGCAAATCTTTTGTAAATTCAGCCCTTGACCATCATCTTTGACTTCAATAATGGTGCGATTTCCTTGCTGATAGGCATTAATTATAATCTGTCCACCTTCGGGCTTACCTTGTTGGCGACGCGCTTGCACAGATTCAATCCCATGATCGAAAGCATTGCGAACGAGATGGAGCAGCGGATCGTATAGTTTTTCGGCGATCGCTTTATCTACCAACACTTGTGCGCCCCGAATTTTTAGATCTACGCGCTTACCGTGAACTTCAATTAGCTGTTGCAAAACCCGAGGAAAACGGTTTAAAACGGTTCCCAGCGGAATCATTCGGGCTTCCATCAAGTCATCCCGAACATGGTTTAGTAGCCGTCCCTGTTTGCCTAAAGATTGGCTAGATTGTCGAACTGCCCAATCGATCGCTTCTGTCGTTCCGCCAAGTTGCACCAATTCTTCTAAGGCAGCGTACAAAAATATGTGCAGTTCACTATGACGATCCATTTCTAACGGATCAAATAAACTGGTTTCTGTTTGGTGTTCAAATCTTCCTCTATCTTGCCAGCCCCCTTTCCCTTCAGAAGTAACTAACATCTGATCTGACCAATCTCTCAACTTCATCAAGGTTTGCTTATGTCGATTCAATCCATCGATCAAATCTCGAACTTGTCGCTGTAATCGTTCATCTTGCAAGCCTTGGCGGTTTTGGTTGATCAGAAGTTCTCCTACAGAGTGGCTGAGGGATTCTAAATGTTCTAAATTGACGCGAATTGAAATGGTAGAAGGCGCGCTTATTTTAGAGGCAGACTGAGGTTTTTGAATAGCCTTCTCTGGGGCGATCGCCATTGGAGCCACGATCGCATTTGTAACCGCAGCCATAACCGGAGACGCGATCGGAGCTTCAACCTCAGCCGCTAATCTATCTAGATCACTCAACTCACTCAACCCCTCTAGAGCGTCCAATAATCCTGTATCTAAGGGCAAATCGCCTGAACTAGACAAAGCATCAAAATCAAAAAATCCATCTTCCTCAGAAGGCAAATGATTCAGATCAACGAACGTAGGATCTGTGGGCTGGGCGACCCCTTGCGGGTAACTCGAAGAGATCGCCGTTACCTGCGTTTGATAATTAGTTTTAGGGCTAGACTTGCTGTGAGATAGAAATGCGGAAGTTTCAATAGGCTGATTCAGGAAGTTAATCAAATGCTTCCAAACTTGTAGCAATTGTTGAACTCGTGGGTACTGCCTGATCAGATTCCTGGGTGGATTTTTACGAGGAGTTTTTTGCACGGATTGAGTCGATGCAGGTTTTTTCTGTGCTAATTGCTTGAGGGCTGAAGAAGGCTCTCCGCCACGAATTCGATCGCCCCCAAACACTGCCGCCTGCCCCTGCCGAAAGTCAGCTAGGGCAGTCCGAGCAATCGTTACGCTTTGCTCGGGATGGATGTTGAGCGCATGGATTGTGGTCTTAGCGATCGCACCAAATCCTGATAAGTTAAGGGACTCTGCCAAACCTGAAAAGATTTCAGCATGAGTTTGGAGTAATTTGGCGATCGCCGCTCCATCGCCACCTATTAACAGGCTCTCTAATTCATTCAAACGGCTGTCAACGCCGCTCTCAAAAATTGATTGAGTAATATCAAACCCCAGTTCAGCAGAAGTTGGAATCGATGTACCCGGATCAAAGTTTTTGCCCAGTTTGATTTTCAGCCGTTTAAAGACTGAATCAGACTGTTTCAGTACATCGGCATTATTGCACTGGCTACCCGCGATCGCGGCGGTGACGGGCATTCGCAAACATTCATAGGCTTCCAGCAGCAGTCCTTCCAACTCCGAATCTACAACTACATCAGGGTTGTAAAGCGACTTAAACACATCCTCTAGAGAATGCGCCATTGTTTTAATGCTCTCAACCCCAACGCTAGCCGCCGCACCTTTAAGAGTGTGCGCAGATCGCATGAGGTTATGAACTTTTGCCGGGGTTCGGTCTTCCTTTAACCCTAGCAAATCCTGTTCAATCGCTTGCAGCAAATCCTGGGCTTCGGGAAGGAAGTACGAATAGCCCTGCTCTTGAATAGAAGAATCCATGTTAGTTCACCTTGAACTGACCAACGCTGGCTTGGAGCTGCTGCGCGGTTGTTAGTAGCTCTTGGAAAGAAGCTGAGATGTGGGTGGAGTCGGTTGAGTTTTTGTTGGCGATCGCTGCCACATCAGACATTGCCTGCGTCACGAGCTGCGACTGCTGGGTTTGCACTTGAGTGGCTTGAGTAATCCCTTGCACCAGTTGGCTAATTTGCGCCGTTGCCGTCACAATTTCGTTGAGCTGTTGCCGAGTTTCATTAACCAAATTAGTACCACCCACAACTTGCTGAATGCCCAGATCCATCGCCGTCGTCACCTCAACGGTTTCTGCCTGAATTTCTTGCACTAGTTTTTCAATCTCGCGGGTCGCCTCGGCAGATTGGCGAGAGAGCGATCGCACTTCATCTGCTACCACCGAGAAGCCTCGACCGTATTCTCCGGCTCTCGTTGCCTCAATCGAAGCATTGAGCGCTAGAAGCTGGGTTTGGGTGGTGAAATTGCTAATTAGACTCACGACTTTAGAGATTTTTTGGGAAGATTCGCTCAGGCGTTTGATCTTCTTGCTCGTTTCCGCCACCGTTTCCCGAATCGCCATGATCCCGTCCACCGTTTTGTTCATGGCAGTATCACCCGCCTTGACCGTTTGGTTTGCTTGCTGGACAGCAGTTTCTACTTGCTTGGCATTGGCTGCCACCGCCTGAGTCGAATTAACCATCGATTCGATGCGCTCGATCGCCTGAGTCACTTGGTGAAACTGCTGCTGGGCTTCATGGGAGAGCGTGGCGATCGCCGTTTCACTATTACTGGAAGTTTCCGACACTTTAACTGCCGCTGATTGCACCTGCGTGACAATTTTGCGCAAACTTTGAATCGTGTTGTTGTAGGCATCAGCGATCGTGCCGACTGCATCTTCGCTGACTGGAACCCGCACCGTTAAATCTCCAGAAAGCACGGGTCGCACAGCGGTCAACATTTGAATGACTTGCTGTTGCAGTTTATCGTTAGCCGATTTCTCCCGTGTTACCGATTGCGTCAACTGTTCGGACTGATTTCTCAGCTTTTCGAGTGAAAGAGTTTGGTTGAGAGCAAAGCCAAGCTGTAAGGCAATTTGATTCAGTAACGTAACTTCTGACTCGTCCCACTGCCGAGGTCCAGAGTTTTGATAAGCCGCTAAAATCCCCCAAAGTTTACCTTCCACAAATACAGGAACCAGCACATAGGCTCTTGCTTGAAATTTCTCCAAGAGTTCGACGTGGCAAGGGTTATGGTTTGCCGTATAAATATCGTCTACCGCTAGGCTTTCCCGATTTCGATAACGTCCACCCTCAGTTTCTTTGAGGTAAGTATCCCTGACGTTGGTGCCCACTTCGCTGCCCACCAATCTTTCCCAACCCGTAGCAACCGATTCTGAAACGAAGGTGCCACTCCAATCTGGTGCAAACTGATAGACTGCAACGCGATCGGCTTTCAACAACTGCCGGACTTCTTGGGTAACGGTACTAAAAACAGAGTGAATATCGAGCGATTCCCGCACAATGTCTAAAGATTGCCGAATGCTTTCCGTGGCGTTCACTAACGCTCGTTCTTGTTGCGCCTGTTTTTGGACTTTACTCAAAAACTCGCCCTGCTGAATCCCGATTCCCAATTGAGCACCAATTTGAGTCAAAAGGTTGTCTTCTGAGGCATCCCAATGGCGAGGGGCGGCGTTTTGGTAAATTGCTAGCAGTCCCCAAAGCTGCGAACCGACCCAGATGGGAGCAATCATGTAGGCTTTGGCTTCCATCTGCTCTAGGATGCTGCTGTAGCACTGAGAGTAGGCGACTTGAGCAATATCGTGGACAACCAGCGTTTCCTTTTTGCGAAACTTGCCGCCCTGGCTTTCCTGAAGATACACATCTTCCCAAATCATCGGGCTATTGGGTTCTAAAAACTTTGACCACCCCTTACCCACTGCTTCAGCCATAATTTCGTTATGCCAATGAGCGTCGAAGCGAGAAATAATGACGCGATCGCCCAGCAAAACTTGTCGAACCTGCTGGGAAATTTGCCCCAAAATAACTTCTAGGCTCTGGCTCTGGCGCACCATTTCGATAACAGATTGTCCCACCTTGGTAATGATCTGACCAAATTCTTTCTCACGGCTTGCCGCCTTAGTCAGTTGCTCAGCCTGGGTTTGAACACGCTGCACATAGTCTGCTTGCCGCACCGCCATGCCTAACTGGGAAGCAATTTGCCCCATCAGGTTTGCTTCAGCTTCTTCCCAAACCCGCACTCCAGAGTTTTGATAAGCAGCCAACAACCCCCAGAGTTCATTCTTCTGAAAGATCGGCACAATGATATAGGATCGAGCCTGCATTTTCTCTAGAAACTCGACGTAGCAAGGGGCGAAGTCCATTGCATAAATATCATTAACTTTGTTATACGCATCCCCTTTGGTATAGGCTCCACCCTTGATGTCTGTAAGATAGGTATCTGTTTTAAGGCTGTCATCACTTTGCTGCTCTTGAATGATGGAAACCCACCCAGCGGCAACTGATTCCGCCACAATTTCACCGCTCCAGTCAGGGTTAAAGCGGTAGACCGCAAGGCGATCGCTCTTCAGCAATTGCCGAACTTCTTGGGTAGTGGCTCGAAAAATCGACTGCAAGTCAACAGCCTGCCGAATCCGTTCAACAATTTTGCTGACCGTTTGTTCTCGCTTAACCGCAAGTCCCCTCTGTTCAGCTTGCTCGCGGACTTGCTCCAAGTAAGCAGCCTGCTGCAATGCTACACCCAGAGATCCGCTGAGCCGAAGCATCAGAGTCACTTCGTCATCCTGCCAATGGCGCACGCCAGAGTTTTGGTAAGCTGCCAACAAACCCCAGAGCTTTGTCCCCTGAAAAATAGGTGTAATCAGATATGCTCGACATTGATATTTTTCTAAAACTTCTAGGTAACAAGGCGTGTAACCCATAGTGTAAATATCATCTACCCGCGTATAGTTGTCACGTCGGTTGTATTTTCCACCCTGTGCATCTTTTAGGTAAGTATCAGTGTCTAAAGTTGATGTAGAGCTGTATTTTTTGACACTACAGCGATCGTAACCACTGAGATCCCGCTGTTGGTAAGCACCGCGATCGCGGGTTTGAGAAGCATCCAGATTTTCTTCTTCCTGAATCACCGAAAGCCAGCCTGAACCTACCGACTCTGCAATAAATTCTCCGCTCCAGTCTTCAGTAAACTTGTATATTCCCACGCGATCGCACTTTAGCAATCGTCGCACTTCGCGGGTCGTTACCCGAAAGATCGTATCCGAATCAAGGGATTCTCGAATTTGATCAATCAGCTTAGTCAGAACATTTTCTTTATAAGCTTGATCTTTTAGTTGCTGTGAAAATTCGGTTTCTTGCAGGGCTAAAGCAAGTTGCAGCGTGACCTGATAAAGCAGCGTTGTTTCAGATTCTTGCCAGTGGCGTGGCTCTTGACATTGATGGGCAACGAGTAAACCCCACGGCTGACCCGCTATCACAATCGGAATGCTGAGGATTGATTTAACCTGCATCTGTTCCATCAACTGACGCTGATAAGGCGTTATCTTTGCCCTACTAATGTCTTCTGCACTGACCATTTGCTGAGTCAGATAATCTTCAACCTTGTTTGCGCCAAAGCTTGCCACTGGCAGCGTGTTTCCCAAGACTGTCGCCCAGTCTGAATCAACAGATTCTGCCATTACTTGTCCTTCACTAGCAGAAGTAAAGCGATGAATCAACACTCGATCGGCTTCTAATGATTCTCGAACAGTATCCACGGTTAGATTGAGCAGAATCTCTAAATCCTGAGCTTGCTGCATTTGAGTGGCGATCGCCATCACCTGCTGCCGCTGATACCTAAATTGTTGGGCAACCAACGGAGAGCCATCCTGCCCAGAAACTTTAGGGCGAGTTGCCACAAACTCTGTGACCTGTAGAAAACTGCTTTTAACATTATTTTTTTGCAGCAATCCAGCCTGCATCAACTCAGCTTTAAGGTTAGATAACGCCGTTGCAACCTGCAAAAACTCCCGATTGTCATCGGGCATGTCGCCTCTACCTGCTTCACGACGGCTCACTTGTATCTCTGGTTGAGCCCCAGGCTGAACAATCGGATCGATCTGACTTTGCGGCTTTGCTCTAGAAGCCTGAACCTTCCGGGGTAGCGGCGCTTCAGGTTCTTTTTCTTCAAGCTCTGTTTGGGCAAAGAAATCTGCAAAATCGCCTAGTGTTGTTGTTTCAGACTGATGAGATGTCGTCATGGAAGTTGCCTCAGAACGTAAATACAGGAAATAGCTAGATGTAAAAGTTTTTTGATTTAGCGGGGATGAATATTTAATGCTGGATCTTGCAGTAGACCAGAGAGATTAAGAACGATGGTGCGATCGCTTGTTAGATACCCTCTTACAAACGGCAAGAACTGCGCTGAGAACATCTCTAAAGATGCCGCATGAATCAACTGAGGATCATATGACTCAATATCATGCACCTGCGGCACACAAAGCCCCAGGGTCTGACCATTCACTTCAACAATGACAGCCATGAAGGTACTGCCAAATTGAAAAAGTCCTGAGAATCCAACCTGTTGCCCCAAATCTACCAGCCAAAGCATTTCGCCTCGCCAGTTATAAAGCCCCAATACGCATTTCGGCATATGAGGAACGGGCAAAATATCGCTAATGGTAGCAGTGGCGATCGCCACGATCTCATCGACGGTCAGCAACGCTGTTTTTTCAGGGCAAAGCTGCAAGCGTAGAAATCGTTGTCCAATTTCTACAGGTACAGGCTCGGCAAACAAGCTGGAAAAATCACCCAGATCCCCAACTAACTCGTTGAGGACTTGCTGATCAATAGGGGTAGAATCTAACACCTCTAGCATGGCTTATCTCTTCGTTACTTAATCAATTGTCGAATCGTTTGGAGAAATACCGTGGGGTCAACAGGCTTAGGAATATAGGCATTAGCCCCCAACATATCGCCCCACATTTTGTCTGCATCTGTGTTTTTAGTCGAGCAGATTATTACCGGAATGCTGCTAGTGCTGGGATCTGCTTTCAGTTCTCGGCACAACTCAAAGCCGCTCTTACCGGGAAGAATCACATCCAGCACAATCAAGTCTGGCTTTTGATTACTTAACTTAATCTGGGCTTCCTCGCCGCTCTGGGCACTCATCACCGTTAATCCCGCTTGCTTTAGATATGTCGTCAGCAATTGCATTTCAGTAACGCCATCTTCAACCAACAAAACTGTTCCCATTGTTTTAGCTCCTATCGACTGTTCCTAAATATTTCCGCACCACCGTTAACACCTTGTCCGCATCAACAGGCTTTGCAAGAAACCCACTAGACCCCACCACCTTGGCGCGAACCCGATCTATAATGCCGTCGTTGCTGGTTAAAATAACAATCGGCGTATTTTTAAACAGGGCAATACGGCGGATTTGTGAACAAATCTCATAGCCACTGGCGATCGGCATCACCAAATCTAAAAAGATGACCCCTGGCTTCTGCTCCAAAAGCATCGGTAAAGCCTGCATCGAATCTTGAATGCCAATGAACCGATAGCCCGCTTGGGTTAAGATTTTCCCCATCGTGTCACATTCTCGCTTGCTGTCGTCGATGCAAGCCACCAGCGGAACTGATGGCATCACAGTTTTAACGCCAGCTGGGATAGAAGATATCGGTGTAGACTCCAGTAAATTTGCGACCGGAGAAGGAAAATCAGGAATGGAGATCAGCCCAATAAAACCTTTGCGGAAGTAAGGAACCAGCATCCGGGTTAAGGGCACTAAGTCTTGCTTCATCAGCACAGCCAAATCACGGAGCGATCGCTTACCATCTGCCAAAGCAACAAGCGTTTTATAAATTTTTTCAGAGGTTTGCTGCTGTAAAATTTCCTTCTGTCGCAGCACAGGCGCAAGACTAGGGGAATGATCGACTAAACCCAAAGCCCGCCACTCATTCCAAATCGGTTGAACTTCATCGAGAACCTGCTGTGCATTAACAAGTGCCAACGATGCATCTAGCACATCTTTATGATCAACCGTAAAGTTAACAAACCGAGTTTCCTCTTGTTGAAGCACATCAAACAAAACATCAGACACGATGCTGCGAATGAGAGCAACCGTTTGCTCTACCGTAATCTTCTGCTGTTTGACCAGGCTTATCAGAATGTCATAGTCCCAACGTTGGATATTGCCCGATGCCCCGAATGTAACGGCTTGGGCATTAATTTGAGGACAGTGACGGGATAAATTACGATGCCAGCGCCGCACAGGATGAGGACCACCTGATGCCCAAATCAATCGCCCCATATAGAGATAAAGGCTCCATTTCTGGTCATTTGCCTCTATATCAAGTCTCCCGGTAAGATGTAAGCGACTCTGGACACCAAGTAATCCACTTGGCATATCAGCAGATGAGTGATCGACCCCTATCATAATTTTTAATTACCATTTCAAAGCGGTACAACAGTTAATACAAACCTCAGCAGATGCACCTATTACATCGCTATATAAAACTTCCTGATCTAGATAAGTTGCCTAATTGCAAAGCAGAGAGAAATTCAATTTTTGCCATCACCAGACTTATTAATCTACTCTTCAGGAACCTTAACTAATAGATTGCCCATTTCTTCAGATAAGCTAACCCGATCAAAAGAATCCTAGTATGGCGAAAAATATGAAATCTAACGTTACAAAACTCAGCAATGTTAGCCCTATTTGAAACTTGGGAAGGATGTAAACATCTCTGTTTTTAGAGAAATGCCTGCCGATTGAGAAAGGCATTCATCAATCCCCAACAAGTCGTTCAAATTAGGTAATTAACATGGCTGTCGAAAAAGTAAACTCTTCCTCTAGCTTGGCTGAAGTCGTCGATCGCATTCTTGATAAAGGAATTGTAATTGACGCTTGGGTTCGGGTTTCTCTCGTCGGAATTGAGCTATTAGCAATTGAAGCTCGGATTGTCATCGCTTCGGTTGAAACGTACCTGAAGTACGCTGAAGCAGTAGGTTTGACCTCTCAAGCTGCTGTTCCTAATGCATAGTTGACCGCGCAGCCTCATTAGATAGCAATATTCTATTTAATGAGGCTGATTTTCAGCATTTACTTGGAGGAAAGTTCGTGGTTTCTCTTAAAGCCTCTTGGCAAACACAAAAAAATCAGCGCCAGCAAGAACTGGTGCAACGGCAACAGCAAGTCTGTGAATCTTTAACTGAATATCAACAAGAGCGTCAGACAAAGGCTGCGGCATTACGTCATGATCTCAACCTGTTTCAGCAATCTCTTCAGCAAGAAACTCAAGACTTCTTAATCGATTTAAGCCTTGATCATCAACTGCGATCGGAACGAGTGGCACAGCAACTAAAAAGCTGCTACCAGGAACGCAATCAAAAGCAAATCCAGTTGATGCAGAATTTGACGACTTATATTGCTTCATTAAAAGAACAGGTACAAACCTATTTAGTAGAACTAGAGTTGGCGCGGCAAGAGCAAGGGCAGCAGGTAGGGCAGATGTTGCAAGAAAGCCGCGATCGCCGTTTAGCAGAAACAGCAGAACTATTCCAACAACTCTCGGAATTTCGCACTGAGCTAAAAGCATACTGTAATAGCCTCCATGAAACAGTGTGGGGCAAATCTCAGGCGATTCAGCCATTAGAGCCTGCGATTCAAAAGCCCGTTACGCTTAAGAGCGATCGAGCAACAGCACAAACTTCTGCACAAAAGCCTGTTGCTCACCCCGTTGCGCAGCCCGTTACTCAGCCTGCGCAACCATCGCTTGTTAAGCTATTTACTACCACTATCCCTAAAGATACTGAACCTGTCGTTGTCGTCAAACAGCACGCACCACCTACATTACAGCCGGATGCCACGCTGCTAGAGCAGAAACTTTACAGCTACATCAAGCAAATTGAGGGTGCCCGACTGACTGAAATCCAGTCGGGTTTGGGTATTAATCGGTCACAGACTGTTGATAGTCTGCGCGCCTTAATTAAGCAAGGGTTGATTACACAGCGCGATCGCGTTTACCTAGCTCAAGAGGAAATTTCCCTGTGACCACTGTTCTAAAAGCCAATCCCCGGCAATTTGTCAGCACTCCCGCCATTACGCGAGTTGCCGCCCGTGCTCTACGCTATCTGCAATCAGGATATTCCGTGCATCTACGAGGCCCTGCTGGCACTGGCAAGACCACATTGGCACTTCATCTTGCCGATCTGCTAGCTCGTCCCATCATGCTAATGTTTGGAGACGACGAATTCAAGACCTCAGATTTAATCGGGAACCAAACAGGCTACACCCGAAAGAAAGTGGTCGATAACTTCATTCACAGCGTCGTTAAAGTTGAAGATGAACTGCGTCACAACTGGGTCGATTCTCGCCTAACCTTGGCTTGCCGGGAAGGTTTTACGCTCGTTTATGACGAATTCAACCGATCGCGCCCCGAAGTCAATAATGTTCTGCTCTCTGCATTAGAAGAAAAACTTTTAGTCCTACCGCCCAACAAAGATCGATCTGAATACGTCCGAGTCAGTCCTCATTTTCGAGGTATTTTCACCTCCAATCCTGAAGAATACTGCGGGGTTCATTCCACGCAAGACGCTTTGCTCGATCGCCTGATCACCATCAATATACCTGAACCTGATGAACTGACGCAGCAAGAAATTGTGGTTCAAAAAACGGGGATTGACCGAGAAAGCGCTGTGGCAATTGTGCAGATCGTTAAAGCATTCCGCAAAAGAACAGCGAATGAAAGATCATCAGGCTTGCGATCGTGTTTAATGATCGGCAAAGTCTGCCATGAGCATGAAGTCATGGTGATGCCAGAAAACGCTGAGTTTCGGGATATTTGCCAGGATCTCCTGCTCTCTCGCACCGTCTTACCGCTAGAGGAAGCCACTCACATTTTGTGGGAAATCTTTAACGGCTTTATTGCCAATGATGCGCTTCAGGTTTCTATCCCGATCGCCCTTCAAAATGATCTGGAAATCACAGAGCCAGTTCTTGAATTCAATGAAATCGATCTTAATGAAATAGCGCCCTCGATTTCTGGCGATCGCCTCGCAATTTTTAATGACTTAATGAATCTAGACGACTCGCCTGAACTCATTTCTGATTCTGTCGAGTTTGCTCCTGGTGATGGCGAAGAAGAAATCCTGCTGCCTTATCAACAGGAAGTTTACGAATATTTGCAGCAACAGCAGGAAGCGCACCCGTTTGAAATTCAGTCTGCGTTGGGTATTAAGCGATCGGACATTGCAAACGCGCTGCAAGCTCTAACTGCTAAAGGATTAATAGTTTCTCAAAATAATTACAAAAAGCAAGCCTCGTACCGCATTCATACCCCACAGGAATAATTTACCATGACTGTATCCCCCACAGGTCGCGCCATTGCCACGTCAACCCAAGGCTCTAGTCTGGCAGATGTGCTAGAGCGCGTGCTAGATAAAGGTATTGTCATTGCTGGAGATATTTCTGTTTCTGTGGGTTCCACCGAACTGCTCAGCATTCGGATTCGGCTGCTAATTTCTTCGGTTGATAAGGCAAAAGAAATTGGAATTAACTGGTGGGAAAGCGATCCGTATCTCAGCAGTCAATCACAGCAGATGCTTGAAGCAAATCGTCAGTTGCAGGCAAGGATTGAAAGTTTGGAAGGTCAACTAAAAGTACTCAGCGGAGAGCCAACATGATTACCGTTAAAACGATGAAACAAGTGGCGACTAGCCGAACGATTCCGAGCTTTCGAGCAGTCCCTAGCATGATGGAAATCTCTAGCCGAGCGGTAGATCGGGGAAGAATGGTGGCTGGGTATAGTCAGATGGTAAACCATGAAACGCGCCGCCAAATTCTTAATAAGCAAATGAATGATCGGTAGCGCAGTTCTGTATCGAACTAAGGGTTGAATGTCTCTGACAAATTCTCAAATTCAAGTGATGTCTCCTACTGATCTTGAGGTGCCAAAAAAGAAAGATGCAGGACTGGCTCCGCTGTTGCTGACGGTCGTAGAACTGGTGCGGCAATTGATGGAAGCACAGGTAATTCGGCGGATGGAGTCGGGCGATTTGAGCGAAGCTGACTTGGAGCGGGCGGCAGAAAGCGTTCGCAAGTTAGAAGAGCAGATTATCAACCTGTGCGAAATATTTGAGATTGATCCAGCTGATCTTAATATTGATTTGGGCGATATTGGCACGTTATTTCCTCAGTCCGGGGGCTATTATCCGGGAAACCATTCGGCAAATCCGTCGATTCTAGAACTACTCGATCGCCTCCTCAACGTAGGGATTGTAGTGGAAGGAAATATTGATTTGGGACTGGCTCAGATTAATCTAATTCATGCAAAATTACGGCTTGTATTAACTTCTCAACCCATAGGCTAAGAGTCAAAAGAAATTTTTGATATGGATGCTTGTGAGGTATCGCTGGGTAATCTCATAGAGACGCGATCGCTCTAGGTGAATATATGGGATGTGGACTTTATTTATACGGAATTTTCCCGACTACGGGAATTCAAGAAATGACGCTAGAGGGACTCGATCATCAGCCTGTTCAGTCCCACACGATGAACGAGTTTACGTTTCTCTACTCCGAGGCACAGCAGAACAAATATTTGGCAAGTCGCCGTAATTTACTGGGGCATGAGCGCGTCCTAGAACAAGCGATGGAGCAAGGATATCGGACGTTGTTACCATTACAATTCGGGCTAATTGTGAACGATTGGACGACGGTCGAAAGCCAGCTGATTGAGACTCAAAGTGAAAACTTGAAGGGTCTATTTTCTAAATTAGAAGGGCGACGGGAAGTCAGCGTAAAGATTTTTTGGGAAGCGGATCAAGAGCTAGAGAATCTGATGCAGGAGAATGAGGGGTTGCGGACAGAGCGCGATCGCTTAGAAGGACAGTCGCTGAGTATGGATCAGATTGTCAAAATTGGGCAGGCGATCGAGGCGGAAATGGGTGAACGGAAGCAGGATATTATTCAAGCCTTTCAAGAAACTTTAGATCCGTTGGCGATCGAACAAATTGAGAATGATTTGTTGACAGATAGCATGATTTATAACGCGGCTTATTTAATTCCTTGGGAGGCGGAGGCGGAGTTTAGTGAGCAGGTGGAGGAGTTGGATCTACGGTTTGAAGGGCGTCTGCGGATTCGGTATAACAACTTTACCGCGCCGTTTAATTTTGCGCAGTTGGTATAGGGTCATTGCGTATAATTTCTCTGGTCATTGCGGAGATTCGGGGTAGGCACGGGGGCGCTACCCCTATTGATTTTTGGGTTTCTTGTTCTCTATGGCGGTTTTTATGTTCTTTGATTTGTTGACGGCACCGTTTACGGCTCCACTAAGTGGGATTGCTTGGATTGGTGAAAAAATATTGGAGAGAGCCAGTACGGAACTAGATGAGACAGAAAACTTGAGTAAGCGGCTGTTGTCGTTGCAACTGGCGTTTGATATGGGCGAAATTCCGGAGGCGGAGTTTGAAGAGCAGGAGGAGGCGTTGCTCTTGGCGATTCAAGCGCTAAATGATGAGATGGAGGCTGAAGAGTCGCGGGATTAAATTGCACAACAACAAACGTGTCTCCAACAAGCCAAAAAATATCGAAAAAAGCCCATAGGGGTAGCGCCCCCGTGCCTACCCCGAATCCTCGCAATGACCATCCCGAATCTACCCAATGACCATCCCGAATCCTCGTAATGGCCATCCCGAATCTACCCAATGACCAGAAAAGTCAAGAATTAAATCTACAATGGGGAGAGATTTTGTGATGATTTATGCTGACTCCTCCATCAAACCCAACGTCTTCGGGCTTCTATCAACTGCACGAGCAAGTACAGCGATGGATTTGGGAGCAGCGCTGGGCGGAGTTACATGATATTCAAGAACAGGCGATCGCCCCTATCTTAACGGGCAGCACCGATCTAATTATTGCGGCAGCTACAGCAGGCGGTAAAACCGAGGCGGCATTTTTGCCCATCCTTTCTAAGCTGGCTGAAAGTTCTCCCGATACTTCTAAAACCGGGATTCAAGTTTTGTACCTGAGTCCGCTCAAAGCTTTAATTAACGATCAGCATTACCGTTTATCTGAACTGGGAGAACGGTTAGAGATTCCTGTTCATGCGTGGCACGGAGATATCGGTTCAGGGCAGAAGCAACGGCTATTAAAGAAGCCTGCGGGGATTTTGTTGATTACGCCAGAGTCGTTAGAAGCGATGTTCACGGGTAGAGGACATGAGCTAATGAGGATTTTTGCGGCGTTGCAGTATGTGGTGGTGGATGAATTGCATTCATTTATTGGAACAGAGCGGGGACAGCAGTTGCGATCGCTGCTTCACCGTTTAGAGAAAACAATTCATCGTCGTATTCCTCGTATTGGACTCAGCGCTACGCTGGGAGAGATGAATTTAGCAAAAGATTATTTGCGCGCTGGAGAGTCTAACTCAGTTCAACTGATTCAATCCTCTGAAGAAGGGCAAGAGATTAAATTACAGATTCGGGGATATCGAAAAGTTGCATCTGATAACTTTATTGATGATATTAATCAGGAACGTGAGGCAGAACACTCTAGAAACGAAATTGATATTGCCAAGCATTTATTTAAAGTCTTGCGGGGAGAAAAGAATCTTATCTTCATCAATCGTCGCCAAGATGTAGAGCAATACGCCGATTGGCTAGGACGATTATGCGACGATCATCGCGTTCCTAATGAATTTATGCCACATCATGGGAGCTTGTCGAAGGAGTTGCGAGAGGCGGCAGAAGAGGCGCTTAAAGAGCGAAATCGTCCTGCGAATGTAGTCTGCACCTCGACTTTAGAGCTAGGGATTGATGTGGGTTCAGTGACTTCGATCGCCCAAATTGGCACTCCTTATTCTGTGGCAAGCACGCGGCAGCGATTGGGTCGATCGGGTCGGCGAGAGGGCGACCCAGCGATTCTGCGAATTTACATTACCGAGCCAGAGATAACGCCATCTACACATCCTGAAGCGGCTTTGCATCCTTCGTTGGTACAGGCGATCGCCATCATTCATCTGCTCTTGCAAGGCTGGTATGAGCCTCCAGTTGTTGGCAAACTACATCTCTCTACGCTGATTCAGCAACTGCTTTCGCTGATTGCTCAGTATGGTGGAGTCCGACCGGATCGAGCCTGGGAAACCCTTTGTGAAGAGGGAGCTTTTCAGGCGATCGATAAAGCTACATATATTCAATTGCTGCGTTGTTTAGCAGAAAAAGATTTGATTCAGCAAAGCCAAGAAGGTCTGTTGCTGTTGGGATTAAAAGGCGAACGCATTGTTAACCATTACAGCTTTTACACAGCATTCAAAACCCCCGAAGAATTCCGGATTACGACTGGAGGAAAAACGCTGGGCACCTTGCCGATCGATTCGCCGCTTACGGTGGGTTTGCTGCTAATTTTTGCAGGAAAGCGCTGGCAAATTTTGTCGGTAGACCGCGATCAGCGCGTTGTGGATGTGATTCAAGCTTCGAGGGGTAGAGTTCCCCACTTTGGAGGCGAGCCAGGAATTATTCATGACCGGGTGCGGCAGGAAATGTTTCGGATTTATTGCTCTGATGCCATTCCTGCTTTTTTAGATGCAACGGCGCGAGATCTGCTGCTAGAAGCCAGAACGAACTTTACAGCATACGATTTGGAAAATAACTTTTGGTTGGATCATGAGCGGCAAACGATTCTGTTTCCTTGGCAAGGAAGTTTGGTGATGAATACGTTGCTAGTGCAATTATTGGCAAACGATATCTCTGTTGAACAAGGGGCGATCGCTCTCACCGTCAGCTTACCCGCCCAAGAGCTATGGAAGCGCCTCAAAAAAATGGCAGCGGCAAAGCCACCCGATGCGGTAGAACTTGCCGCTACAGTCAGCAATAAAATTAACGAAAAGCATGATCTCTTCCTAGATGAGGATCTGCTTTGTCGGAATTACGCCGCTAGTCATCTGAATGTGCAGGGCGCTTGGGAAGTGCTGCGGCGCTGGATGGGTTGAGTGGAATTCTATGAGGATGTTTGAAACTTGTCGATGTGACATCAAGTAAGGTCGTGGCATTCGGGCAAACATTTTTCGGTGAGTCCGAGAGCTTTTTAGCCGAATGCTACGCCCCTACGGGGATTGGCGATACTTTTCAAATCTCCTCTCAGGCGTTTAACCAACGGGCTGCATCCTTTGCATGGTAGGTCAGAATTAAATCTGCTCCTGCTCGTTTAAATCCTATCAGCGTCTCCATCACCACTTTTTCCTCATCGACCCAACCATTTAGCGCTGCGGCTTTGACCATCGAGTATTCCCCCGATACGTTATAAGCAGCAACGGGTAGATTGGTGGCTTGTTTGACGCGCCAAATAATATCCATGTAAGCCAGCGCAGGTTTTACCATCAACATATCTGCACCTTCGGCAATATCGAGGGCAATTTCTTTGAGGGCTTCTGTGCCGTTGGCTGGATCCATTTGGTAGGTGCGGCGATCGCCAAACTGGGGAGCCGATTCTGCCGCATCTCGGAAAGGGCCGTAGTAAGCAGATGAATATTTGGCAGCATAGGACATCACCGGAATATCTTCAAACCCTGCTTCATCTAACCCGGATCGAATTGCCTGCACAAAGCCATCCATCATGCCTGAAGGCGCAATAATATCAGCCCCTGCTTTTGCCTGAGAAACCGCCGTTTTCTTCAGCAGTTCCAGCGTCGGATCGTTCAGCACTCGCCCCGACAAATCACCGACTTCTAAGTAGCCACAGTGTCCGTGAACGGTGTACTCGCACAAACAAGTATCGACAATTACCAGCAAATCAGGAACCGCTTCTTTAACGGCTGTTGCTGCCCGTTGCACAATGCCATGATCATGCCATGCGCCTGTTGCCTCATTGTCTTTATCGGCAGGAATGCCAAACAGAATAATTGCTGGAATGCCCAAGTCATAAACTTCTTTGGCTTCTTCGACAATCTTATCAATCGAGAGCTGATACACACCCGGCATCGATTTTACTTCTTTGGCAAAACTCTCACCCGGTACAGCAAACAATGGATAAATTAAATCACTGGTCGTCAAAATATTTTCTCGCACCATGCGACGAAGCTGAGGATGGTTGCGGAGACGGCGAGGACGCTGAGTAGGAAACATAACGGTAAGAGATTTACTAAAGGGGCAAAAGACTGAATTTTTACGGATAGTCATTAAGTCTAAAGCTTTGACTGTCCCCTCAAGCTAATCCTGTAACTTTTTGTAAAACCTGTTCCCTTTCTATCTCGATTCCTGGGCGCTAGTCACCCATGACATGCACGACGAGTTCTCGCAAATGGTTTCTCTGCCGATGTTCCCATAGATAAATCCCCTGCCAAGTCCCTAACACAAGCCTACCGCTGGCGATCGGGATTTGCTCTGACGTGTGAGTTAAGACTGTGCGGATGTGAGCGGGCATATCATCGGCGCCCTCGGTGCTGTGGATGTAGCGCGCGGCTTCGCCGTTACCGCAAGGGTCGCCCTCTGGCACCAGCTTCGCCAAAAAGTTTGCCAAATCCAGCAACACATCCGGGTCAGCATTCTCTTGAATAATCAGGCTGGCGGAAGTATGCCGCAGGAACAGGCTGCATAGCCCCGTCTGAATGCCCGATTCTGCTACAACAGCCGCAACTTTCGTCGTAACTTTTTGAAGGGATTTTCCTTGAGTTTGAACTTTAATAAGCTGTTGATAGTGAGACATAGGGAATTTTGAGTTTCGTTACAGGTAAAAGAATTGAGACATTTGGGAACATCTTTATTGTGGCGATCGTCCCATGTTTTTTAACTCCTGCACTCAGAGATAAGGCAAACTTGCCGCGATCGCCACTCAATTAATTTTTCACCCAAGGTTTAGCCATGCTATCTACTTCTAAAACAACTCAGACGTTAGGCTTAACAAATTCCTTAAGATCAACTCGTGCCGGACTGTTTAGCCGTGACCCAGGCGACTCCATCGAAAAAGCCAAAGATATCGGTACTCTGAGCCGCAGCCGCAGCTACTCTCGTTCGGGAGAAGTGGGAAAGAAAGATCTTGACTTCTTCCGCTTTAAGTTAGATGGAACAACATCGATTACTGCCAAAATTAAGAACGAAGACAAAGATGATGACCCGATCGCCATGACAATTCTCGATCGCAGCGGCAACACTATCAGAGGCAGCAACGGCAAATTTTTGTTTAAGAACATTCAGCCGGGCGCGACTAAGCAGATTGCTGCCAGTCTATCATCTGGAACCTACTACGTTCGCCTAGAAAGCGCTAAGGGCAGCCAGCAAGATTATGACTTTGATATCACTGCATCTTCTTCAATTGGATCAGGTTTAGGTGGAACAAGTTCAGGGGGAATAGGTTCAGGAACCAATTTAGGCGACACACAAAATCTCGGTCGGTTGCAGTCAGGGAAAACCTACCGTGAATCTGGCTCTGTAGGTGGCGATCGCGATATAGATTCCTACCGTTTTACAATCGATCGCACTAGTCGTCTGTTCGCAGAGCTATCTAACAATGGCAATGATGATGTTGCATTTCGACTGATCAATACCAGCGGAGAAACCGTCAAGACCAACAATGGCAACTTCTTGTTCGCCAATGTCAAACCTGACGATGATGAAAGGCTACTAGCCTCCACGTTAGGCGCAGGAACCTATGCCTTTGTCATTCAAAGCAGCGTGGGTAATAACGAAGATTACAGCTTTAGACTCGATCAATCTGACGTGACACCGATCTAAACCTATCGCTAGAAACAAGTTAGAGCAACAATTCTGGCGTCTCTGCCAGAGAAGCACTAATCATCACAGGGTCTTGGTACAGCGGCACGGTGAAGGTGACGGTAGAGCCCAAACCTTCACCCATGCTGTAAAAGTTAACAATGCCGCCCATCGCTTCCACGAGCTTTTGGGAAATTGCCAAGCCCAAGCCCGTGCCGCCATACTGACGAGTCCGCGACCCATCCACCTGGCTAAAAGACTGAAACAACTTGTCTTGCTTTTCTAAAGAAACGCCAATGCCCGTATCCGCCACGCTAATTTTGACGCTGCCCGGTTTCTCCTCGTTCTGTACCAAGATTTTG
>Ga0335397_10001030_pt1 | contig 37582 bp, 35 predicted proteins | sample MAT04_FD_205740 | JGI IMG/M metagenome (GOLD analysis project Ga0335397, IMG submission 205740) | Freshwater microbial communities from Lake Fryxell liftoff mats and glacier meltwater in Antarctica - MAT-04 (spades assembly) (version 2) ... | reverse complement strand
GGGCAAGCAAGGGTTCGTGCGGCAGCCGCAGCACTACGGCCTGGAACTGGCGGAGTACCAGCGCTCGGGCCTGGCCGAACGGGACAAGAGCTGGTCGGCCCAGGGCATCGACGTGGCCGCGCTGATCAGTTCGTTCGTTACGTTGGCACGACTGCCGTGGTGACTCAGCTTGAAAGCGTCGACCTCGATACGACCGTGAATGCCACGTCGCTTCGCCAAGGCTCGCAGAGCCGGCACCAGAACGGGCGAGAACGCATCCGCCGACAGGAGGATGGATGCGCCTTGGTGCTCAACCAGCAGCGCGATGCTCGACCCGTTCGGCCGTCGGGGTCCAGGCGTGCCACTTCGGCATACGGCAGCTCATCAGGCATCACCACGCGCAATCCTTTGCTGCTGAAAGCGCGGCGCGGCATCACCAGCGGCACGGCAGCCAACGCGCGTGCAGCCTGCAGTGCTTGGGCGGCGCTGCGGTGGCGGCCCAGGTCCTGCAGCGTGCGGCGTGTCACCGGCAGCAGCTTCAGGCCCCGTTCGGGTGCCAGCGCCTGTGCCGGGCTGATCCACATCAGCTCCACCGCCTCGCCCAGGTCGGCCTGCGCCACTTGTCCCAACGGCGCCAGCGCCATGAAAAAGCGGGTGTCAAAACGCTTGGGCACGCCGGGCGGCGTGAGCCAGTGGCTGCAGTAGACCAGGCCCCGCAGATCCAGGCGCAGACCATGGTGGGCGCAGAAATCGGCCACGCCCACCTCGCTGCGGTTCAGGCGGTCGCGCCAAGGTGCCATCGCGGCGGCATCGAAGGGGCTGCCGTCGGTGGATTCAGCCAGCAGCAGACCCACCTCTTCGAAGGTTTCGCGCACAGCCGCCACCAGGTAGTCGAGCCCGCCCTGGGCCACACCCAGCCGCGCACTGGCTGCACTGTCGTCGGGGCCCAGGCACCAGGCGTGGCCCTGGCGGTCGCGCGCATCGAGCACACCGCCAGGAAACACCGCCACGCCACTGCGCAGGTCGCCGTCGCGTTCTGCACGGCGCAGCATCAGCACTTCCAGCACCGCAGCGCCAGATGCATCCACCGCATCACGAAGCAGCAACACGGACGCTGCGGTGCGCGCGTCGGCAGCGGGTGTGTAGCCGCCGCTCATTTCGCCACCTCGGCATTGAGCAGTGCGTGAATCTCTTGGGCACTGAAACCGGCCTCCTGCAGCACTTGTGCGGTGTGCTCGCCCAGCTGCGGTGCGGGCTGCGGATGACCGGCCGGTGTGCGGTCGAAGCGCGGTGCCGGCGCGGGCTGCACAACACCATCGACGGTGACAAAGGTCTCGCGCGCCAGCGCATGCGCATGCTGCGGCGCTTCTTCAAAAGTCAGCACCGGCGCAAAACACACATCGCTGCCTTCAAGCCGCGCACACCACCCGTCGCGGGTGTCGCCACGCACCGCATCGGCGATGGCCTGCCGAATCGCGGGCCAGCTTCGGCGGTCGTACTGGCGCGGGATGAAGGCTTCGTCCAGGCCCAGGCGCTGCACCAGTTGCGCAAAGAACTTGGGCTCCAGCGCAGCCAGGCTGATGTGCCCGCCGTCGGCCGTTTCATAGGTCGCGTAAAACGGCGCACCACCATCCAGCAGGTTCTCGCCACGCGGTGCGCCCCAGTTGCCTGCGGCCTGCAAGCCGAAGAAGATGGACGCCAGCGAAGCTGCACCGTCCACCATGGCCGCATCCACCACCTGGCCCAGGCCCGAACGTTGGCGCTCGAACAGCGCAGCCATCACGCCAAAGGCCAGGTACAGCGCACCACCGCCGTAGTCGCCCACCAGGTTCAGCGGCGGGACCGGCGCACCGCCGGCCGGGCCGATGGCCTGCAACACACCCGTCAGCGCGATGTAGTTCAAGTCGTGGCCCGCCGCTTGCGCCAGCGGGCCGGTCTGTCCGAAGCCGGTCACACGGCCGAACACCAGGCGCGGGTTGATGGTCTGGCACGGCTGCGGGCCCAGGCCCAGCTTCTCCATGACACCCGGCCGCATGCCTTCGACCAGCACGTCGGCACCGGCCACCAGGCGCAGTGCCACATCACGACCGGCATCTTGTTTCAAGTCCAGCGCCAGCGAACGCCGACCCCGAGCGTTGACATCGTGCCGGGGCGCCATGGCCACTCCCAGCCCGCTGGGCTGCAGCCGGTCGATGCGCACCACGTCAGCACCCAGGTCGGCCATCAACATGCAGGCCAGCGGGCCAGGCCCGATGCTGGCAATTTCAAGGACACGCAGTCCGTGCAGAGGTCCGTTCATGCATCGAGTTTGCCCGATGGCAACGCCGGACCCGGCGCGACGGGTCTGGTTCAGCCGTTGCGCTTGCGCCGCCGTGCCCCTGACCCCGCAGCTGGCGGTGACCCTTCGTTGGCCAGGCGTTCGGCACGCAGCCACGCGGCGAAGGCCGCACGTGAGGCTTCGTTGAGCTGCTCGCTGAGCTCGGCGCTGACCGGGCCGCCGGTGCCATCGCTTCCGTTTCCACTGTCGCCCGAAGTGCTGCCTTCGACTGCGCCGCGCCCTGCCGCAGTTAGCGTCAGACCGTAGCCACGCTCCAGTTCCTGCTGCACACGCATGAATCGTTGCTGCATCAGCGCCACGGCGCGCAGGTCGTGGCCCACGGCAAGGCCCGGGCCGTCGGGCCCCAGGCGCAACGCCGTGAAGGCCACCGGGATGGTGGGGCCGGACAGCACCGGCAGGTTCACCTCACGTCGCCGCGCCAGACCCTGGTCCTGAAGTTCCAGCAGCAGCCTATCGATCTTGTGGCGGGTGTCGGTGGTCACCGCGTCCACCAGCAGGGTGCCGACCCATCCCTGGCTCGCTTCGGTCAGGCTGCCGCTCTGGCTGTGCGCCACACGCAGGATTCGGCCTGCCGCATCGATGACCAGGGCAACGTCACAGGCCAGGCTGGCAAAAGCCTGGGCCAGGTGCGGTGCGAAGGCCGCTACCGCAGCCAGTTCCGCCAATTCCGGCGTCAGGCTGGTCATGAAGGCACGGACTCAATCAGCATGGATGGCCCCGAACTGCGCCACCCGCGATCAGGCTCGAACCAGCCCCAGCAGATGGGCCATGTCCTTGAAGAAGATGCGCACGTGGGCCATGGGGCGCTTGCGCACCAGTTCCTTGTTCATGTAGGCGTCAAAGGTGAGTGTCTGCACGTCCTTGTCGCGGCAGATGCTGACGAAGCGCTCGCGGCGCTTGTCGCTGCTGTACCAGAAGCGCTGCATGATGCCCAGCACCCAGAACACCTTGCCGTGCTGGCGCATGAAACGTTTGCGGGCCTGCGCCAGCGCCGACGCACGACCGGTTTTCAGGTATTCGGAAGCCGCGTCGGCCGCCACACGGCCGCCGTACATGGCGTAGTAGATGCCTTCGCCCGAGGCCGGGGCGACCACGCCGGCGGCGTCGCCGGCCAGCACCACGTCGCGGCCGTTGTCCCAGCGTGGCAGCGGCTTCATGGGAATGGGTGCACCCTCCCGGCGGAGCGTGGTTGCGTCTTGCAAGCCACTGGCTTCGCGCAGCGAGGCCACCGCGGTGCGCAGCGAAAAGCCCTTGTCGGCGCTGCCCGTGCCCACGCTGAGTGTGTTGCCATGCGGAAAGACCCAACCGTAGAAGTCAGGTGACAGCTCGCCTCGGTAGACGACATCGCAACGCGAGGGGTCGTAGTCGGGCGAGGGATCGGCCGGGCGGGCGATGATCTCGTGGTAGGCAAAGACGTAGCTGGTCTTCTCTGCGCCTGGCACCGTCTGGCGCGCCACTTCAGAACGTGCACCGTCGGCGCCGATGACGCAGCGCGCACGCACCGAAGCCCGCACGTCGCCTTCGGCGCTGCGGCGGGCCGTGGTGTGGAAGTGCACCACGCTGACACCGTCGTCGTCACGCGTGATGCGTTCGAAGCGGCCGCGGCGGCGCACGGCACCGGCCTGGGCGGCGCGGTCACGCAGCCATTCGTCAAAGGCGTCGCGGTCGACCATGCCGACAAATCCACCCTCGATTGGGATGTCCACCCGTTTGTTCGAAGGCGAAATCATGCGCGCGCAGCGCGCTTTGGCCACCAGCATGCTGTCGGGGATGTCGAAGTCCTTGATCAGGCGCGGCGGGATGGCGCCACCGCAAGGCTTGGTGCGTCCGGCACGGTCCAGCAGCAGCACCGAATGGCCGCGCAGGGCCAGGTCGTGCGCGGCCGTGGCACCGGCCGGGCCGCCGCCCACCACGATGACGTCATAGGTGTGCAACTCGCTCATGGGCGTCCTCCACAGGGGTTCTGACTGACGGTCCGCGAAACATCGCGGCAAGGGTGATGCGGGCGGCCAGTGCGGCCGCCGCCAGGAACAGCAGAGCCTCGGCCGCAAACACGGTGCCGTAGGCCGCGACCTGCGATCCGATCAACCAGCGTGCCAAGTCGCTGGCGGCCGTGCAACGCCAGTTCGACCACCATCACGCGGTTGAGCGTGGACGTGGTCAGCACCACAATGCCACCCAGGCAAGCCTGCACCAGGCCCAGCCGAAAGATCGCAAACCAACTCATGCCAGGCCACGCAGCGCAAAGGCGCTGACGAGCATGCCGATGACGTACAGCGTGACGCCCATGCTGCTGAACCACACGGCCTGAGCCACCGGGTTGGCAACGAAGCGACGGGCCATCCACACCTGCGCCAGCATCAGCGCGCCCACGGCTGCGGCATGCACCGGGCGGCCCCAGTCCAGCAGCACCAGCACCACCAGCAGTTGCGCCAGGGCCATGGTGCCGGCAGCGGCAATGGCAGCGCGGCGCGGGCCCAGTTGCACGGGCAGCGACGCGATGCCCATCTTGCGGTCGCCTTCAATTGACTTGAAGTCGTTCAGCGTCATGATGCCGTGGGCGCCGGCGCTGTACAGCGCGGCCAGGGTCAGCGAACGCAGGTCGGGCATCGCGCCGCCGGCCATCACCACCGCGCCTGTCATCCAGGCCAAGCCTTCGTAGCAGATGCCGCAGGCGGCGTTGCCCCACCAGCCGTTTTGCTTCAAGCGCAGCGGCGGCGCGCTGTAGGCCCAGGCCAGCAGCAGGCCCACCACCGCCGCGCCGAAGCCCCAGGGCCCCAGCACCGTGGACAGCAGCAGCGACAGCACAGTCCAGATGATGGCCACATAAAGGCCCCAGCGACCGGGCATGCGGCCCGAGGGGATGGGCCGGTTGGGTTCATTGATGGCGTCGACATGGCGATCGAACCAGTCGTTCACAGCCTGGCTGGTGGCGCACACCGCTGGGCCGGCCAGCAACACGCCGGCAAAGACCAGGCCCAGCCGGCCATCGAGAGACTGCCCCGAAGCCACCACCCCACAACCAAAAGCCCACATGGGTGGAAACCACGTGATGGGCTTGAGCAGTTCGGCAACTGCTGAAGGGGCAGGAAAGGCCATGCGGTTGATGCTGCTCCTGACCGAAGCAAACGTCAACCCATGTTTACACCTTAAATGTCAATCTGAGTTGTCGCTTCCCAGATCGCCCAGACCGCAACGTCGAAGTTTGACGTACAGGCTTTGCCGCGATAGGCCCAGGAATTGCGCGGCCAGGGCGCGGTTGTCGTTGGTCATCTCGAGCGCGGTTTCTATGCACAGCTGCTCGATGAGGTCAGAAGTTTCGCTGACGATGTCTTTCATGGGCACTCGGCCCACCAGCTCGGTCAGTTCGCTGGCCGACCGCGCCAGCTTGGGCTGCACACGATCTTCGCCGGGCAGGCGGCGGCCGATGTCGCGCACCGCAAAAGCCAGTGTCGGCGGCTGGGTGGACGCCAGCTGCGCGGCTGAGATCTCCACTTCGTGCATGGCGCCCATCTCGCCTTGCAAGCTGGTGGTGAACAGACCCACGGTGCCGTGCTGACGCAGGTTGCTCAGCAGCACGCTCAGTTCAACCCCGGTGCGGCCCATCCAGCGGTCCAGCATCTCGCCACGCGCCTGGTCTTCTGCGCTCAGCTGGGCCAGGGCTGCAAATGCCGCGTTGGCGCGCAAGACACGGCCAGTCAGATCGGTGAAGACCAGCGCGTCGGGTGCGTGGCGCACGTAGGCGTCGACCATCGCGCCGGCAGAATCGGACAGCGTCGTCGGCGTGGCCAGTGCACCGCGCACACCCTTGCCCGCCCTGCCGGGTTTGTCGGCCACCACCGGCAACACACGCACCAGAAGGTAGGCCGCCTGCTCCTGACGGAACAAGGTGGCCGACACATCCACGGGTCCGCCGCCACTGAGTCCGGCCGCCAACCGTGCCCGCGCGGGCTCACGTGTGCCCACCGTGCGCGCCGCTGTCAGCATGGCCTGAAGCCGCTCTTGTGCCGCGTTGTCAAACAGCGCCAGCAGCGGTGTGCCAGCCAGCCGCATAGCCGCGCGGCCCACCAGGCCTTCGGCGGCAGGGTTGGCTTCCAGCACCTTCAGCGTCACACCATCGGCAATGAGCACGGCCTCGGGTGCGGTCTGGAACAGGGTGCGGTAGCGGGCTTCGGCCTCGCGGAAGCGCCAGTAGTCGCGCTCCATGGCCTGCTGGGCTTCGACCAGGCGCCGCTGCAGCTGCAAGGTAGACCGCAGGTCGCGGCCAAAGGCCACAAAGACCGGCCGGCCCGGCGCCGCGTCAGCAGACAACTGCACAGCGGCATAACTGAGCGGCAGGTCGTCATGGCCCTGCAGCGGGTGGTTGATGTGGCGCCAGCGGCTGGGCGCACCGGCCGCCGCGTCACGCAGCAGTGACTCGATCTTTTCACGGCTGTCGACCGTGCCCGTGTCGGCCCACGCACGGCCCTTCCAGCCCGTGCCCACCAGTGCAGACAGCGCCGAGTCCTGGACGATGAGCTCCAGGATGACACCTTGGCCGTCCAGCACCAGCGAGATGTCGCTGCTGCCGCCGATCAGGCGTGCAGCGGTCTTTGCATCGACATCACCCAGGGTCCCTTTTTTTTTGCTGTCGGCCGCTTCCTGGATGGCGGTCCCGGGAGCAGCGGCGGCCATTTGGCACGATGGAAGTTCCCTGAGGTTGATGGTCAAGACATGCGCGTGCTTCCCGACTGCTCCAGCACGCGGCTGTTGAGGATAGTCTCCGCGATTTGTGGTGCGCCGCGACCATCGGTTGTTGCATCGGCACCAACATCCGAAGCCCACTGCGGGTGCATCGAGAAAATCGGCCCGCCCACCAGCACCACCACGCCGCGGTTGCGCGAGAGCTTGCGCACCTGGGAAATCGTATCTCGCAGCCAGGGCAAACCATGTTCGCTGCCGATGGAAAAACCCACGGCATCGAACCAGTCCCGGCGCGTCCAGGCTGTGGCGTCTATGCCCACACCGGCCACGCCGCCCAGCACGTCCCAGCCATCGCGACGGAAAAATTCGGCCACCATCGACAGGCCGAACATGTGCTGCTCGGTGTCGGGCTGCGTCAACAGCACACGGCGGCCATGTCGCGGGTGCTGCACCTCGCTGCCAAAGTCGGGGCTCAACTGGCGCAGCAAGCGCTGCAACCGGCCCAGGCTGACGGTGACGGTGGCGAAGTCGACACGGTCCTGTTCCCACAGTTCGCCCAGTTCGCGGGCGGCCGGGGTCAGCAGGTCGAGATACACCGTGGCCACCGACACCCCCCGGCGGCGCAGTTGCTGCACCAGGGCCACGATGCGTTCGTCGCTGTCGTCGATGAGCGCATGAACCATGGCCTGAATTTCTACTGCCGTGGGCGCGTGGGTGTTGTCGTCGGCAGCTTGCCGGTGCTGGCGCACCAGACGCGGAATAACCTCGGTCTCGATGGTGCGCGCCAGCCGCGCCACACGCGACTTGGTGGCGTTCAAGGTGGTGCCGATTCCCACATCGGACGCACCGTCTGCGCCGCCAGGCCATGCCACCGGGTCTGGGCTGCATGCCTGGGCCTGTCCTCCACCCCGAGTCATCTTTGCCCGCACCGAGAACCTCTTTTTTTCTGTAGGTTGTTTGGCCATTGCCGCAAAACGATTGGGGTTGTACACCCGGCCAAGTCCAGTGTCACAAGAACTGCACTGGTGTTTGTCCTCATAGGGCAGACCACCTCCAGGTCGGGTCTGTGGCGGTCAGATTGGACAGGGCCTGGACAAGCGCGCAGAACGCAACGGAGCGGCCGGACGGGTCTTGATGGCGGACCTTTTTTGGGTCCTAAAGTGCCTCGAAAGTGTCAATGTCGATTTACGTCTATCTGGATTGACATATCGATCTTGACGCCCTAGTCTGGATGCATTCACCGGATGGCTCGAGCTCCCCACATGTCCCACCCCGCATCGGCAACCCCGCTCTACACCGCAGAAGAGCGCCAGCGTCGCGACAGCACGCGCTGGACGCTGGTGCAAGGTGTGCTGGCCCCCGTGCAATTCCTGGTGTTTGCCGTCAGCGCCGTGCTGGTGCTGCGCTACCTGGCCAACGGTGAAGGCTTCGCTCTGGCCACGGCTTCGGTGGTGCTGAAGACGGTGCTTTTGTACACGATCATGGTCACCGGCTGCATCTGGGAGAAGGTGGTCTTCGACAAGTGGCTCTTCGCGCCCGCCTTCTTCTGGGAAGACGTGTTCAGCATGCTGGTGCTGGCGCTGCACACGGCCTACCTGGTGGCGCTGTTCACCGATGCGCTGGGCGCACGCGGCCAGATGTGGCTGGCGCTGGCGGCCTACTTCACCTACGTCATCAACGCCACGCAGTTCATCCTGAAGCTGCGCGCCGCACGGCTGGGTGCCAAGGCCCAGGCCCAGGCCCAGGTGCCCGGCCACGAAGGGGCCGCCGCATGAACGCAGTCATCCCTTTGCATCCGGCTGACGGCTGCGCGTCGGCGCCGGTGCTGAAAGAACGCGGCCAGCGCGAAGTGTTCTGCGGCCTTACCGGCATCGTCTGGCTGCACCGCAAGATTCAGGACGCATTTTTCCTGGTCGTGGGCTCCCGCACCTGCGCCCACCTGGTGCAGTCCGCCGCCGGTGTGATGATCTTTGCCGAGCCGCGTTTTGCCACCGCCATCCTGGACGAACGCGACCTGGCCGGCCTGGCCGACGCCAACGACGAACTCGATCGCTGCGTCATGCGGCTGCTGGAACGTAGGCCCGACATCAAGACGCTGTTTCTGGTGGGCAGTTGCCCATCGGAAGTGATCAAGCTCGACCTGGCGCGTGCGGCGCAACGCCTGTCCACACAGTTCCTGCCACGTGTGCGGGTGCTGAACTATTCAGGCAGCGGCATCGAAACCACCTTCACGCAGGGCGAAGACGCCTGCCTGGCGTCGCTGGTGCCGGTGTTGCCCGCGGCGGCGGCGGCTGAAGCACCGTCGCTGTTGGTGGTGGGCGCACTGCCCGATGTGGTGGAAGACCAGTTCGCGCGCCTGCTGGCGCAAATCGGCATCACACGCGTCGGCTTCCTGCCGGCCCGTCACAGCCACGACATGCCGGCGGTGGGCGCCAACACCCGTTACCTGCTGGCCCAGCCCTTCCTGGCCGACACCGCGCGCGTGCTGGAAACACGCGGCGCAAAGCGCATCGCAGCGCCCTTCCCCATCGGCGTGGAGGGCACCACCGCCTGGCTGCAGGCCGCAGCAGCGGCCTTCGGCATCGCAGCAGAAACTGTCGAACGGGTCACTGCAGCGTCGCGCCAACGCGCCGCACTGGCCTTGCAGCGGCAACGCGACGTGCTGTCGGGCAAGCGTGTGTTTTTCTTCCCCGACTCGCAGCTCGAACTGCCCATCGCCCGCTTCCTGGCGCGTGAACTGGGTGTGCAGCTCATCGAAGTGGGCACGCCTTTCCTGCACCGTGAACACATGGCGCAAGAGCTGGCCTGGCTGCCTTCCGCAACGATGCTCAGCGAGGGTCAGGACGTGGACAAGCAGCTCGACCGCTGCCGCGCCCAGCGCCCCGACATCACCGTCTGCGGCCTCGGCCTGGCCAACCCGCTGGAGGCCGAGGGCCTGACCACCAAGTGGGCCATCGAGCTGGTGTTCACCCCCATCCACGGCTATGAACAGGCGGCCGACCTGGCCGAACTGTTCGCCCGCCCGCTGCGCCGCGCCGCGCTGCTGCAACACGCGCAAGCGGCTTGAGATGAATCAGCCCCAAGCTCACTTCGTTCGCTGCCCCCGAGGGGCGCGTCAGTGCCTTCGGGCGGCCGGGCGCCACTGACATGCAACTGACCCTCTGGACCTACGAAGGCCCGCCCCACGTTGGCGCCATGCGCGTGGCCACGGCCATGACCGACGTGCACTACGTGCTGCACGCGCCCCAGGGCGACACCTACGCCGACTTGCTGTTCACGATGATCGAGCGGCGAGCCAAGCGCCCGCCCGTCACCTACACCACCTTCCAGGCGCGAGACCTGGGCAGCGACACCGCGCAGCTCTTCAAGACCGCCGCGCAGGAAGCCTACGATCGATTCAAACCCAAGGCGATGTTGGTGGGTGCGTCTTGCACCGCCGAACTGATCCAGGACGACCCGGGCGGCCTGGCCAACGCGCTGAACCTGCCGGTGCCGGTGGTGGCGCTGGAACTGCCGGCCTACCAGCGCAAGGAAAACTGGGGCGCTTCGGAAACCTTCTACCAGCTGGTACGCGCCCTGTCACCGCGCCGTGAGGCCGTGCCGCGCCGGCCGACACGCGAACGCAAGTGCTGCAACCTGCTGGGCGCCACGGCGCTGGGTTTCAGGCACCGCGACGACGTCACCGAAGTGACCCGGCTGCTGGACCAGCTGGGTGTGGACGTGCACGTGGTGGCGCCGCTGAACGCCAGCGCCAACGACATCGCCCGCCTGCACCAGGCCGACTTCAATGTCGTGCTTTACCCCGAAACGGGCACCCAGGCAGCAGCCTACCTGCAGCGTGCCTTCAACCAGCCGATGACACGCACGGTGCCCATCGGCGTGGGTGCCACGCGCGAGTTCATCGCCGAGGTTGCGTCGCTGGCAGGTGTGGACGCCGCCACGGTGCAGGCCGTGCTCGAGTCAAACACCGCACGCTCGCCCTGGTACGCCAAGTCAGTGGACTCCACCTACCTCACCGGCAAACGGGTGTTCGTGTTCGGCGACGCCACCCACGCCATTGCGGCCGCACGCATTGCCCACCAGGAACTGGGCTTCCAGGTCGTGGGCCTGGGCAGCTACAGCCGAGAGCAAGCGCGTGACGTGCGCGAAGCTGCCAAGCTGTACGGCGTCGAGGCGCTGATCAGCGACGACTACCTGGAAGTCGAAGCGCGCATCGCCGAGCTGCAGGTTGAACTGGTGCTGGGCACGCAGATGGAACGCCACATCGCCAAGCGATTGAAAGTGCCTTGTGCGGTGATCTCCGCGCCGGTGCATGTGCAGGACTTCCCCGCGCGCTACTCACCACAGATGGGCTTCGAGGGCGCCAATGTGCTGTTCGACAGCTGGGTGCACCCGCTGATGATGGGTCTGGAAGAGCACCTGCTCACCATGTTCCGCGACGACTTCGAGTTCCATGACGGCGCGACGGCTTCGCACTTGTCGCATGGTGGCGGCCCGGCCAGCCCCAACGTCAGCACGGTCGTCAGCACGGTCGTCAGCACGGTCGTCAGCACGGTCGTCAGCACCGCCGCCAGACCCGCTGACGTGGCTGCGCCGGTCAGTGCCACGGTCCTGCCCGCGCACACCGCAAGCCCCGCGGCCGCGGTCGACACCCCGCTGGCCGCCAACTCGGCACAGTGGGCGCCGGACGCCCAGAAAGAACTGCAGAAGATTCCCTTCTTCGTGCGCGGCAAGGCCCGACGCAACACCGAACGCTTTGCCGCCGAACGTGGCCTGGCGACGATCACCGTGGACACCCTGTATGACGCCAAAGCCCATTTCGGTCGCTGAAGCGGTCGGCTCCGCACCGGGCCACGGTCTGACGGACCTGGCGGTGAAGGCCGGGCTCGTGCCCCAGGCCCGCATGCTGACCGGGGTGAGCACCGCACAGTCGCCAATCCACGTCGTCATCCTGACCATGGACACGCACCTGGCCAGCGCCACCGACCGCTGCCGCCCGACGCTGGCGCGCGAGTTCCCTGGCCTCACGCTCAGCCTGCACGCCGCGTCCGAATACGCCGGCAACGAAGCCGCGGTTGCTCGCGTCAAGGCCGACATCGCCCGCGCCGACATCGTGGTGGCCGGCATGCTGTTCCTGGAAGACCACTTCCTGCCCATCCTGGAAGACCTGCGTGCCCGCCGCGAACAGTGCGACGCCATGATCTGCATGGCTTCCGCAGCCGAGGTGGTCAAGCTCACACGCCTGGGCAACTTCGACATGGACAAGCCGGCCAGCGGGCCGATGGCGCTGCTGAAGAAACTGCGCGGCAACAAGGACAAAAAATCCACCGGCGGCTCAGCGCAGATGAAGATGCTGCGGCGCATCCCGCAGCTGCTGCGCTTCATCCCTGGCACGGCGCAGGACGTGCGCGCCTATTTCATGACGCTGCAGTACTGGTTGGGCGGGTCCGACGAAAACATGCTCAACCTCGTGCGCCACGTCATCGACCGCGGCGCGGACGGCGAGCGGCGCGGCCTGCGCGGTGTGGCCAAGGCGCTGCCGCCGGTGGAGTACCCGGAAGTGGGTGTCTACCACCCGCGCATGAAGGGTCGCCTGGCCGAAAACGCAGCCGCCCTGCCCGGCCCGGTGGGCGTGCCGGTGCATGGCACCGTGGGCATCCTGGTGCTGCGCTCCTACCTGCTGTCGCGCAACGCCGGTCACTACGACGGTGTCATCGCAGCGCTCGAAGCGCGGGGCCTGCGTGTGGTGCCGGCTTTTGCCTCGGGCCTGGACTCGCGGCCCGCGATCGAACGGTTCTTCATGGAAGACGGCCAGGTCGTCGTTGACGCCGTGGTTTCGCTCACCGGCTTTTCGCTCGTCGGCGGCCCGGCCTACAACGACGCCAAGGCGGCTGAAGACATCCTGGCCCGGCTTGATGTGCCCTACCTGGCCGCGCACCCGGTGGAGTTCCAGACCCTGGACGTCTGGGGTGGTTCAGAACGTGGCCTGCTGCCGGTCGAGAGCACCATCATGGTGGCCATCCCCGAGCTCGACGGCGCCACCAGTCCGATCGTCTTTGGCGGCCGCCCGGGCGCCAACGGCGTCACCTGCACCGGCTGCCACCACGCCTGCACCTTCACCGCCAGCAGCAACGCCGCCGACATGCACACCTGCCCCGAACGGGCGCTGATGCTGGCCGCGCGCATCGACAAGCTGGTGGCGCTGAAGCGTGGCGACCGGGCCCGGCGCAAAGTCGCCGTGGTCATCTTCAATTTCCCGCCCAACGCCGGCAACGTGGGCAGCGCCGCCTACCTGTCGGTCTTCGAGTCGATGTTCCACACCCTGGCGGCGATGAAGGCCCAGGGCTACACGGTGGACATGCCCGCCAGCGTGGACGCGCTGCGCGACGCCGTGCTGCACGGCAACGCTGCGGTGCACGGCGCCGATGCCAACGTGCACACGCTGATCGACAACAACGACCACGTGCGACGCGAGCCCTGGCTGAAGCAGATCGAAGCGCAGTGGGGCCCGGCGCCCGGCCGTCAGCTGAGCAACGGCCGCGCCATCTTCGTGCTGGGGCAGCAGTTCGGCAACGTGCTGGTGGCGGTGCAACCGGCCTTCGGTTACGAAGGCGACCCGATGCGGCTGCTGTTCGAAAAGGGGCTGACACCTACACACGCCTTCTCGGCCTTCTATCGCTACCTGCGCGAAGACTTCAAGGCCAACGCCGTGCTGCACTTCGGCACCCACGGCGCACTGGAATTCATGCCCGGCAAACAAAGTGGCATGTCGGGCAGCTGCTGGCCCGACCGCCTGATCGGCGACCTGCCCAATGTCTACCTGTACGCGTCGAACAACCCCTCAGAAGGCGCCATTGCCAAGCGCCGCTCGGGTGCCACACTGATCAGCTACCTGACACCGCCCATCGCACAAGCCGGGCTGTACAAGGGTTTGAACGAACTCAAGGCCGGCATCGAACGCTGGCGCACGATGGCGCCGCAAGCCGCCGACCGGTCCGACCTGGCCCTGCTGTTGCAATCCCAGGCCACCGAGCTGGACCTGGCCACCGCCGAACCGCTGTGGGACAGCGGCCCGCTCGGCAACGCCGACGCCACCGTGCTGGCACTGTCGGCCCAGGTGCTGGAACTGGAATACACGCTCATCCCGCACGGCCTGCACGTCACCGGCCGTGCACCGTCTGCTGCAGAACGTGTGGACATGCTGCTGTCGATGGCCGACGCGTCGCACGGCCAGCAGTTGCCGCGCCACGCCGTGGAAGCGCTGGTCGAGGGCAGCAACCTGGACCGCGTGCTGGCCCTCACCGGACTGCCGCACGACGAAACTTCTGTCACCCTGGTGCGTGAACTGGCCGATGCCAGCCGCATGCTGGCCGTGGATACCGAAGTGGCGGCCCTGCTGCATGCCCTGGACGGCGGCTTCATCCGCCCGGCGCCCGGCGGCGACATCCTGCGCACGCCGGCCGTGCTGCCCACCGGCCGCAACATGCACGGCTTCGACCCCTTCCGCATCCCCAGCAGCTTTGCGGTGAAGGACGGCGCGCAGCAGGCGCAGCGCCTGCTGGACCGCTTCATCGCCGACGGCCACCCGCTGCCGGAGTCCATCGCCATGGTGTTGTGGGGCAGCGACAACCTGAAGAGCGAAGGTGCACCCATCGCCCAGGCGCTGGCGCTGATGGGCGCCCTGCCGCGCTTCGACAGCTACGGCCGCATCGCCGGCGCGCAGTTGATCCCGTTGGCCACGCTGGGCCGGCCGCGCGTGGACGTGGTCATCACGCTGTCGGGCATCTTCCGCGACCTGATGCCGCTGCAGATCAAGCTGCTGGCCGAAGCCGCCTTCCTGGCGGCGTCGGCTGATGAGCCGCTTGAGATGAACTGGGTCCGCACCCACGCGCTGGCCTATCAGAAGGAACACGGTTGCACGCTGGAGATTGCCGCGCTGCGGGTCTACGGCAATGCCGAAGGTGCCTATGGCTCCAACGTCAACAACCTGGTCGAAAGCAGCCAGTGGACCGAAGACGGGGAACTGGCCGAGACCTACACCCGTCGCAAGGGCTTCGCCTACGGCCGCAGCGGCCGCGCGGTGCAGCAGACCGCGCTGCTGCAAAGCGTGCTGGCCGACGTGCAGCTGACCTACCAGAACCTGGACTCGGTGGAACTGGGCGTGACCACCGTGGACAACTACTTCGACACCTTGGGTGGCATCACCCAGGCCGTCAAGGTGGCCAAGGGCGGCCGCCAGCAGGACACACCGCCGGTCTACATCGGCGACCAGACCAAGGGCGACGGCGCCGTGCGCTCGCTGCGCGAGCAGGTGTCGCTGGAAACGCGCACCCGCATGCTCAACCCCAAGTGGTTCGAGGGCATGCTGGAACACGGCTACGAAGGTGTGCGCCAAATCGAGGTGCACATCACCAACACCATGGGCTGGTCGGCCACCACCGGCCAGGTGCAACCCTGGGTCTACAAGCAGCTGACCGAGACCTTCATGCTCGATCCGGCCATGCGCGAGCGCCTGGCCAAGCTCAACCCTACCGCATCGTCTCGCATGGCCAACCGGCTGCTCGAGGCTTCGGACCGTCAGTACTGGCAACCCGATGCCACCACGCTGGAGGCCTTGCGCCGCGCCGGCGAGGAACTGGAAGATCGCCTCGAAGGCGTATTTGAGAAGGCCGCTTCATGACCACACTCGCAGAGATCCCCGTCACCCGCATCGGCAAGGCCAGCGCCCCCAAGCGTGGCATCGAACTCGACAGCGAGGGCAGCATGCAGGTCCAGCTTGACCCCAAGCTGAAGATCGGCACCGCCAAGGTGTTTGCCATCTACGGCAAGGGCGGCATCGGCAAGAGCACCACCAGCTCCAACCTGTCGGCCGCCTTCAGCAAGCTGGGCAAACGCGTGCTGCAGATCGGCTGCGATCCCAAGCACGACAGCACCTTCACGCTGACCAAGAAGATGCTGCCCACCGTCATCGACGTGCTCGAGACAGTGGACTTCCACTCCGAAGAACTGCGCCCCGAGGACTTCGTGTTTCCGGGCTACAACGGCGTCATGTGCGTGGAGGCCGGCGGCCCGCCTGCGGGCACCGGCTGCGGCGGCTACGTGGTCGGCCAGACCGTGAAGCTGCTGAAGGAACACCACCTGCTGGAAGACACCGACGTGGTGATCTTCGACGTGCTGGGCGACGTGGTGTGCGGCGGTTTTGCGGCCCCCTTGCAACATGCCGACCGCGCGATGATCGTCACCGCCAACGACTTCGATTCAATTTTCGCGATGAACCGCATCGTGCAGGCCATCGGCGCCAAGGCCAAGAACTACAACGTGCGACTGGGTGGCGTGATCGCCAACCGCAGCAAGGACACCGACCAGATCGACAAGTACAACGCCCGCACCGGCCTGAAGCTGGCGGCGCACTTCCCCGACCTGGACGTCATCCGGCGCAGCCGCCTGAAGAAGAGCACGCTGTTCGAGATGGAGTACAGCCCCGAGCTGGAAGCGGTGCAGAAGGAATACATGCGGCTGGCGGCGCAGATGTGGCTGGGCACCGACCCGCTGCCCTCGGTGCCGCTGAAAGACCGGGACATCTTCGACTTGCTGGGTTTTGACTGAGCCAAGCCGACTTGCCGTGAACCCAGAGCTGTCTCCATGACCACACGCACCTACGCCACCCGCCGCAGCGAGCTTGAAACCTACTTCGACCGCACTGCGGCCGAGGCCTGGGCCCGTTTGACGTCCACCGCCCCAGTAGGCCGCGTGCGCGCCACCGTGCGCGCCGGGCGCGACCGCATGCGCAACACGCTGTTGTCGTGGTTGCCGCAGGACCTGACGGGCCAGCGCATCCTGGATGCCGGCTGCGGCACTGGCGCGCTGGCGGTAGAGGCTGCCCGGCGCGGCGCCCATGTCGTGGCCATCGATCTGTCGCCCACGTTGGTCAATCTGGCTCGCGAGCGACTGCCCGAATCGCTGGTCAGCGCCCCGGGCTGGGGGGCGATCGACTTCCGCAGTGGCGACATGCTCGACCCGGCCCTCGGAGAGTTCGACCACGTGGTGGCGATGGACTCGCTGATCCACTACCGTGAGACCGACATCGTGGCCTCGCTGGCCAGGCTGGCCGTTCGCACGCGCTACTCGATGGTCTTCACCGCCGCCCCGCGCACGCCAGCCACGATGCTGATGCTGGGCATGGGTCGCCTGTTCCCGCGCGGCGACCGCTCGCCGGCCATCGAGCCGGTGTCGCCCGAGGTGCTGCGCTGGCTGATGGCCCGCGACCCGGCATTCGAGGGCTGGAACACCGGCCGCTTCAAGCTCATCTCCGGCGGCTTCTACAAGAGCCAGGCCCTGGAGTGGAGCCGGGCGTGACAGCCAAGCTCTTCGGCAAGGTGGCGCGGGCCCTGCCTGCAGAATGGTTGCCGTTTGCCAACGTCGCCAGCGCTGGCCTGCCGATGTCGCGCCTGCTGCGCCTGTCGCTGTTCAAGTTGACGATGGGCATGACCACCGCGCTGATGGTGGGCACGCTGAACCGCGTGATGATCGTCGAGCTTGGCGTTGCCGCCTGGCTGGTGGCCTTGATGGTCGCGCTGCCGATGCTGGTGGCGCCGTTTCGTGCGGTCACCGGATATCACTCCGACACCCACCGCTCGGCCTTCGGCTGGCGGCGCGTGCCGTTCATGTGGGGCGGCACACTGGTCCAGTTCTTCGGCCTGGCCGTGATGCCTTTTGCACTGCTCGTGATGTCGGGCGGCAATGCCGTGGCGGTGCCCGACTGGTTTGGCCCGGCGGCCGCTGCGGTCTCGTTCCTGATGGTTGGCGCCGGTCTGCAGACCTCGCAGACCGCCGGTCTGGCCCTGGCCACCGACCAGGCCAGTGAGGACACCCGGCCGCGGGTCGTTGCGCTCATGTACATCATGCTGCTGCTCGGCGCGGTGGGTGGCAGCCTGGTCTTCAGCTTCCTGCTGGCCGAGTTCTCACCGCAGCGTCTGGTACAGACCGTGCAGGGCTTTGCGCTGGTCGTGCTGGTGCTGAACTGCATCGCGCTGTGGAAGCAGGAGCCGCGCGATCCGGCGCGCGCAGCAGCGATGAAGAAGCAAGCAGCACCGCCGCCCTTCCGCACCGTGTGGCGCAAGTTCATCGCCAACAAGCGTGCACGTCGCTTCCTATGGGCCACCGGTCTGGGCACCATGGCTTTCCAGATGCAGGACATCATCCTGGAGCCCTACGGCGGCGAGATCCTGCACCTGAGCGTGGGTGCCACGAGCGCGCTCACCGCCATGATGTCCGGCGGCGCTCTCATCGGCTTCGTGCTGGCAGGCCGGCAATTGGCGCGGGGTGCAGACCCCCTGCGCCTGGCTGCCTATGGCGCCATCGCCGGGTTGCCTGCTTTTTCGGCCGTCATCTTCGCGGCACCCATGGATGCCGGCTGGCTGTTCCGCACAGGTGCGTTGGGCATCGGCTTTGGCGGCGGCCTCTTCGCCGTGGGCACGCTGTCTGCGGCCATGCGCATGGAAGAAGGTGGTTTTGTCGGCATGGCCCTGGGTGCCTGGGGTGCCGTGCAGGCCGCCGGCGCGGGCCTGTCCACATTCCTTGGTGGCGGTCTGCGCGATGTCGTGTCCGCCCTGGCCACCGAGGGTGCACTGGGCACCGCGCTGGCCAATCCGGCCACGGGCTACAGCGTTGTGTACCACCTCGAGATACTGCTGTTGTTCATGACGCTGGTTGCCATCGGCCCGCTGGTGGGCCGCCGCTCGGCAATCCCCCTTCCCCCGCGCAAGTTCGGCCTGGCCGAACTGCCAGGTTAGCCAGTCCCCAGAAGATCACCCGGTCTTCATCCCGCAAGAGAGGAGCGTTCCCCATGCAATTTGGCGCCATCACCGGCTACGTCGACCTGGCACAGATTCTTCTGTACATGTTCTGGCTGTTCTTCGCCGGCCTCATTTACTACCTCTGCCGCGAAAGCCATCGCGAGGGCTATCCGATGGTGACTGACGGCTTGAGCAAAGAGGTCAAAGGGTGGCCGGTGCCGCCGCCCAAAACCTTCAAGACCGTGCACGGCGACGTGGTGGTGCCTGACCCCAATCGCAGCGAACCGGCTTACGCCGCAGCCGGCACCTACGCGTCGCCGGGTTCACCCATCGAGCCGACAGGCAACCCGCTTCTGGCCGGCGTGGGCGCAGGCGCCTGGTCCAACCGTGCCGACGTGCCCGACATGATGCACGCTGGCGGACCCAAGATCATTCCGCTGCGCGTGGCCAAGGCCTACAGCGTCAGCACGAACGACACCGACCCCCGAGGTCTGGACGTCATTGCCGGCGACTTCAAGAGCGCAGGCAAGGTGGTGGATGTCTGGCTCGACCAGGCCGAAATGATGTTCCGCTACCTCGAGGTCGAGACGCCCACCGCGGGTGGCCCGCGTCGGGTGCTGGTGCCGGTGCCGTTCACGCGCATCGGCAGCACCAGCGTGCAGGTGCTGTCCATCTTTGCCCACCAGTTCGCCGATGTGCCAGGTCTGAAGAACCCGGACCAGGTGAGCTTCCTGGAAGAAGAGCGCATCAGTGCCTACTACGGCGCCGGCACCTTGTTTGCCGAGCCCAGCCGTGGCGATCCGTGGATCTGAGCGCCTAAAAAACGCCAGTCTTCCGAAGCCTGACTTCCCATCGCATCCGAGAGCACAGCATGTCCATCGAAAGCCACGGCCACGAACATGAACTCGAACCGCAGTACGGACTGCCCGAGTTGTTGCCTGCCAACGAGAAGATCCTCTGGCAGGGTTCGCCCGACTTCGGCGCGGTCGCGCTGCGGATCTTCCACCTGCGCAAAGTGGCGGTGTACTTTGCACTGATGCTGGCGTGGAAGGTGGCCAGCACCATGGGTGATGGCGGCACGTTCGTCGACGGCTTGATGTCGATCACGGTGCTGGGTGCCCTGGCCGTGATGGGGTTTGCTGCACTCACCGGCCTGGCCTGGGCCACGGCGCGCACGGCGGTCTACACCCTGACCGACAAGCGCATCGTGATGCGCATCGGCATCGCCCTCACGCTCACCTTCAACCTGCCCCTGCGTCTGGTGAAATCGGCCAGCCTGCGCCAGCACAAGGATGGCTGCGGCGACATCCTCATTTCCCTGGGTGGTGAGGACCACATCGCATGGCTGCACCTGTGGCCGCACGTGCGCCCTTGGGTGCTGGCCCGCCCTGAGCCGATGCTGCGCGCGGTGCCGGACGCCGAACATGTGGCCGCGCTGCTGGCCCAGGCCTGGTCGGCCACCACGGGCATGGCGGTAGCTGCTGATGCCGCTCGCGCTGCCGACACTTCCGCTGACCCCGGGCTGGCACCAGGCGCCGCTGGCCCGCGCTGGCAGACCAGCCCCACTTGAGCAATCCACCGGCAATCCCGCACCATGAACAACGCAGCTCATAGCCCCCGGCCCCGCCCGTCCTTGTCGGCCAAGCCCCTCGCGCCCGACAGCTTCCCGCGCTGGGTGCTTTTTTGTGCGGGCGGCGTCATGGCCTTTTCCCTCATCAGCGTGGGGCTGGTGCGCATCACCGGCAACGGGCCCGACCAGAAACCTGCGCCTGGCACCATGGAACGCGCCCTTCGTTTCGAGGACCGGCCAGACGGCAGCATCGCCGTCATCGACGGCCGCACCGGCGAGCTGGTGCGCTCGTTCCAGGGCGAGCAGGGTTTTCTGCGCGGCACGCTGCGTGCGCTGGCGCGTGAGCGCAAGTCTCGCGGCATCGGCTCCGAGCAACCCTTTCAGCTGATCGCACGCACCGATGGCGGGTTGACACTGTTCGATCCGGTGACCCAGCAGCGGGTTGATCTGGAATCATTCGGGCCGACAAATGCCGGCGCCTTCGCACCGTTGCTGACGGCGGGCCCGGTCGCCGCGCCGAACCCGGTTTCCCCATCCGTCAAGCCTTGAAGTCTAAGGATCGCGTCATGCAAGCCACCAACTCCGCAACGACCACCGCCGCCGATGGCATCAACAGTTCAGACGATGCTGCGCGCAAGGCGAAGACCGAGTCGCTGCTGAGCCCGCGCTTTTACACCACCGACTTCAAGGCCATGGACGCCATCGACGTCTCGCCCATGCGTGCCGAATGGGACACCATGCTGGCCGAGTACGAAGGCGACAACAACCACGACCACTTCCAGCGCACGCCCGAATTTGCCGCCGAAGTGGCGCAGGTGTTTTCGCAGGTCTCGCCCGAACTGCGCCAGGAGTTCCTCGACTTCCTGATCAGTTCGATCACCAGCGAGTTCAGCGGCTGCATCCTCTACAACGAGATCCAGAAGAACGTCACCAATCCCGACATCAAGGCGCTGATGCGCTACATGGCCCGCGACGAGTCGCGCCACGCCGGCTTCATCAACCAGAGCCTGCGCGACTTCGGTCTCGGCCTCGACCTCGGCGACTTGAAGCGCACCAAGGCCTACACCTATTTCAAGCCCAAGTACATCTTCTACGCCACCTACCTCAGCGAGAAGATCGGCTACGCCCGTTACATCACCATCTTCCGCCAACTCGAGCGCAACCCCGAAAAGCGCTTCCACCCCATCTTTCGCTGGTTCGAGCGCTGGTGCAACGACGAATTCCGCCATGGCGAAAGCTTCGCGCTGATCATGCGCACGCAGCCGCATTTGCTCAGGGGCGGCAACCTGTTGTGGATCCGCTTCTTCCTGCTGGCGGTCTACGCCACGATGTACGTGCGCGACCACACGCGGCCGATGCTGAAGGCGGCGATGGGGCTGGACCCGACCTCATACGACTACGAGGTCTTCCGCATCACCACCGAGATCACCAAGCAGGTGTTTCCGATCTCGCTCGACACCGACAACCCGGCCTTCCGGGCCGGGCTGGCGCGCTTGTTCACGATCCAGACGAACATGGATGCAGCGAAGAAGCGCGGCGGCATCGTCGGCAAGCTCAAGCAGGGCCTGTGGGCGGCCGCGGGTGCGGCCACCTTCGTGCGCCTGTACCTGATGCCGGTGCACCGCCACGAACTGCCGGCCAACGTGCGCATGGCGCCGGCCTGGTAGGGCGCCGATCTCAAGGCCGAGCCGGTCCACCCACGTTCCACGATCCAGCCACCCTATGTCTGACACCGCCCTGGCCGCGCTGTTTGCGGTGTTCATCTGGTGGTTCAGCACCGGTATCGTGCTGCTGCTCAACGGCATGCAGCGGCGCGCCTACAAGTTCAGCCTGTTCACGTCTTCGGCGCTGGCTGTGGCGGCGTTGGTGGCGCTGAACCACACCGCGAACCAGACCACGACCGCCGCTGTCTACTGCGCCTTCACCTGCGCGCTGCTGATCTGGGGCTGGCACGAGCTGAGCTTCCTGACGGGCTGGATCACCGGGCCCCGCACCACGGCGCTGCCTGCGGCCTACGCCCAAGGTCACGAAGGGCGCCGATTCATCGAGTCAGTGCGCGCCATCCTGTGGCACGAACTGGGCATCCTGGCTGTGGGCGTGCTGATCATCGCCATGACCTGGGGCGCGCCCAACCAGGTCGGCACCTGGACTTTCATCGTGCTGTGGTCGATGCGCACCAGCGCCAAGCTCAATCTGTTTTTCGGTGTGCGAAACCTCAGCGAGGAGTTCCTGCCACCGCACCTGGCTTACCTCAGCAGCTTCTTCCGCCGCCGCGCGATGAACCCGCTCTTTCCTTTCGTGGTCGGCGCAGCCAGCCTGGCGCTGGCATGGATGGTGTTGCGCGCGCTGGAGCCCACCGCCGACGCCACCACCGTGCTGGGCCTGACGCTCGTCGGCACCATGCTGGCGCTGGCCATCGTTGAACACTTGATGCTGGTGTTGCCCGTGTCCACGACAGCGCTGTGGCGCTGGGCCATGGCCAAACGCCAGCCGGCGCCGCAGAGCGAATCGCGCCCGGCTCCAAGCTCACCCGCCCACGCCCACCCGGCCACTGGCGGCATACCCCCGGACAAGAATGAACAGTTACTTCACGCCCGCTGATACGACTCCGGCACTGCCCGCCACCGGCACAGGAACCGGCCCGCAGGGCGCACCCCGGGCCATCGTCATCGGCAGTGGTTTTGGCGGCCTGGCCGCAGCAATTCGCCTGGCGCTGCGCGGGTGGCGCGTGGAAGTGCTGGAAAAGCTCGACGCCGCCGGCGGCCGCGCCTACGTCTGGCGCCAGGACGGCTACACCTTCGATGCCGGCCCGACCATCATCACCGCGCCCTTCATGTTCGATGAGCTGTGGGCGCTGGCCGGCAAGACCTTCAGCGACGACGTCGAACTGCGGCAGATGGACCCGTACTACCGCATCCGTTTCGACGACGGCACCTGGTTCGACTACACCGGCGACGCCGAGCGCATGCGCGCCGAAGTCGCCCGCTTCAGCCCGGACGACCTGCCGAGCTACGAGCAGTTCCTGGAAGAGGCCGCCATCTGCTACCAGAAGGGCTTCATCGAGCTGGGCGGCATCGCCTACAACACGGTCGGCGACCTGCTGCGTGCCGTGCCCAAGATGCTGCAGATGCGCGGCTGGCGCAGCATCCACCAGATGGTTTGCAGCTACTTCAAGAACCCCAAGCTGCGCATCGTGTTCAGCTTCCACCCGTTGCTGATCGGCGGCAACCCGCTGTCGGTGACCTGCATCTACAGCCTCATCAACACGCTGGAGCGTCGCTACGGCGTGCATTCGGCGATGGGCGGTACGGGGGCCATCATCGCCGCGATGGTCAAGCTGCTGCACAGCCTGGGCGGCCGCATCCGCTACCACGCCGAGGTCGCGCGCATCAACGTCGAGCCGGCCCGTGCCGGCAGCGCCAAGCTCGGCCGCGCAACCGGCGTGACGCTGGCCGGCGGCGAAAAAGTCGACGCCGAGATCGTGGTCTCCAACGCCGACACGATGTGGACCTACCGCCACCTCATCGAGCCGCAGTACCGCCGCCGCTGGACCAACAAGCGCATCGAGAACAGCCGCCACTCGATGAGCCTGTTCGTCTGGTACTTCGGCACCAGCAAGCGCTATGAAAACGTGCCGCACCACATGATGGTGCTGGGGCCGCGTTACGACGAACTGCTGAAGGACATCTTCAAGCGCCACAAGCTGGCCAAGGACTTCAGCCTCTACCTGCACCGCCCGACGGCCACCGATCCCTCGCTCGCGCCTGCTGGTTGCGATGCCTTCTACGTGCTGAGCCCGGTACCCCACCTGGCCAGCGGCACCGACTGGACGACGCACGCCGAGCCCTACCGGCAGGCGGTGGCCGAGGCGCTGGAGCGCACGGTGCTGCCGGGCCTGCGCCAACACCTCACGACGTCGCGCGTGACCACACCGCAGGACTTCCAGGACCGGCTGCTGTCCTACCAGGGCGCTGCCTTCGGGCAGGAGCCCTTGCTGCTGCAGAGCGCATGGTTCCGTGCCCACAACCGCAGCGAGGACATCGAGAACCTCTTCATGGTGGGTGCAGGCACCCACCCCGGTGCCGGTATTCCAGGCGTGCTGATGTCTGCCAAGACGCTTGAACAGGTGATCCCCGATGTCAAAGCCTTCGCTTGAAATGGGTCTCGGCGTGAATTCGGCGCTGTCGGCCGAATGCTCTGCCGTCTCGCCCCAGGTCGCCGCCGAGATCGGCTACGACCTGTCGGCCTGCCGCGCGCTCATGCGCGGCGGCTCCAAGACCTTTTTCGCCGCTTCACTGCTGCTGCCGCCGCGGGTGCGCGCCCCGGCCAGCGCGCTGTATGCCTACTGCCGCCTGGCCGACGACGCCATCGATCTGGGCACCGACCCGTTTGCCGCCATGGCCACGCTGCAGGCGCGTCTGGATGCCATCTACGCCGGCCGGCCCGGCAGCGCCGAGGCCGACCGCGCGTTGTGCCAGGTGGTGCACCGTTTCGCCATTCCTCGCATCCTGCTCGACGCGCTGCTCGAGGGCTTCCTGTGGGACGCCCAGGGCCGGCGCTACGAGACCCTGGCCGACGTGCAGGATTACGGCGCCCGCGTGGCCGGCGCGGTCGGCGCCATGATGGCGCTGGTGATGGGAACCCACAGCGCGCAGGCCCTGGCCCGCGCCTGCGAACTTGGCGTGGCGATGCAGCTGACCAACATTGCGCGGGATGTCGGTGAAGACGCCCGCAACGGGCGCCTCTACCTGCCGCGGGAGTGGCTGCGCGAGGCCGGTGTCGATGCCGACGCCTGGCTGCAGGCGCCGGTGTTCAACTCTGCCATCGCGCAGGTGACGAAACAGCTGCTGGACGCTGCCGATGTGCTGTACCAGCGCGCCGAACAGGGCATTGCCGAGCTGCCGCGCGACTGCCGCCCGGCCATCCACGCGGCGCGGCTGGTGTATGCCGAGATCGGCCACCAGCTTGCACGCAACGGGCTGGATTCGATCACGCAGCGCACCGTGGTGCCGCGCGGCCGCAAGCTGGCACTCATCGCCCGTGCCACCAGATCGGCCTTGATCGCGCCGGCCGGACAGACGAAGGCACTTGCGCCGCTGCCGGCCATCAGCTACCTCGTCAACGCTGCAGCCGCGCCGTTGGTGCCGGCGCCGCAACCGCGCCGCACAGCGGTGTGGCGCAGCTTCGACGAACGCATGGCTCGGCTGATCGACATGCATGCGCACCTGATCGAGCACGACCGCCTGTCGCGGTGACGAGCGCCCTCGACTGCACTGCGCCCGGGCTTCACAACGCCCATGTCCGAGACCCATCTGCTCAAGCTGCTGGAGGTCGGCGCCCTGATCGTGGCGTTCGGTATTTTCGTCTGGTGGCAAATGCGCGACCTGAAACGGGCGCGCCAGGCCACTGCACGCCAGCGCGCGATAGAAGCGGCGCTGGCAGCAGTCAGCGATCCGCTCGATCCGACCGTTCCGCCTCGCAAGCCGCCTTCATGATGAGCACCACGCTCAAGACCATTCACATCCTGAGTGCCTGCCTTTTCCTGGGCAACGTCATCGTCAGTGGCACCTGGGCGGCGCTGGCCGAGCGCACGCGCAATCACCAGATCATCCAGTTCAGCAACCGCATGGTGTTGGTCACCGACCTGCTGTTCACCGTCACGGGTGCCTTGGGCGTCGTCATCACCGGGCACCTGATGTCGGTGCGCTTTGGCGGCAGCGCGAGCCACAGTTGGATCAGCTGGTCCTACATGCTGTTCGGCCTGTCGGGCCTGATCTGGCTGCTGGTGCTGGTGCCGATCCAGTTCAAGCAGCGCCAGCTGCTGCGCAAGTACGACCACATCACGTCGGAATACCTGCGCCTGTCGCGCATCTGGCAGATTGCCGGTGCCGTGGCCACGGTGCTGCCGCTGCCCATCCTGTACCTGATGATCAACAAGGTCGGCTGAGAGTCTGGCGCGCATGCCGACCCGTTCACCGCCCTTGCGCGGCCAGGTGATCCTGATCACCGGTGCCGGCTCGGGCATCGGCGCGGCGACTGCGTTGGAACTGCAACGCCGCGGCGCGCTGCCGGTGCTGTTGGATTGCGACGCTGTGGCTGTCCAGACCGTGGCGCGCGGCCTGGGCGCCGACGTGCTGGCGCTGACAGCCGATGTCACCGCGATGGCCGAGTGCGAGGCCGCCGTCGCCTCGGCACTGGCTCGCCACGGCCGCATCGACGTGGTCTGGGCCAACGCCGGCATGGCCGCGTTCGGGCCGCTCTCGCACACCGACCCGCAGGCCTGGAAGCGCTGCATCGAGGTCAACGTCAATGGCAGCTTCAACACCGTGCGCAGCGCCTTGCCGGCGGTGCTTGACGCGCGCGGCTATGTGCTCGCCACGGCCTCAGTCGCCAGCTTCGGGCACGCGCCCTTCATGTCGGCTTATGCGGCCTCCAAAGCTGCCATCGAGGCCATGTGCGACGCCTGGCGCATGGAGGTGGCTGGGCACGGTGTTGGGGTGGGCGTCATCCACCCCACCTGGGTCAGCACACCGCTCGTCACGGAAGGCGCGCTGCACCCGAGCTTTGTGCGCCTGCGCGCCACCATGCCCGGGCCGCTGGGCCGCGAAATCCCGGTGGCACGCGCCGCAGCGCTCATTGCCGATGGCATCGAGCGCCGGGACCGGCGCATCTGGGTACCGGGCTGGGTGCGCGCGCTGCACTGGCTGCGTGCGTTGCTGCACACGCAGATGGCCGAACGCGAACTGCTGCGGGCGGTGCCCGAGATGGAGCTGCACTACCTGCAGGGGCTCGCGCAAGCCGGGGCGCTGGCCTCGTCCCTGGGGCCACGCGAGCATGCCCGCGCGCTGGCGCAGGGCGGGGAACAGGACAGCACCGGCTGAGCGACAAGTGTGGTGCGCTGCGGGCATGCTGCGCAGCGCCGGTGGCTCAACCCCGGCGCGGCATGCGCCAGGGCAGCATCAGGCGCACCGGCCAGCTCACCAGGCGTGGCACGTTCAGGGTTTCGTGCATGGCCGTGACCCGTTCGCCCAGCACACCAGCGCTCAGCACCGAACGGGCGTAGAAGGGCCCGTCCTCCAGGCTCTGCGTCATCCGTGGGAGCACGCCAGGGTCGCTGCGCATGGTGCGTGCAATACCCCAGGCCGAACGCGGCAGCGGCTGGCGCGCCGCTGCCGTGAAGGGACTGTGGCTGCCGTCGGGCGCGAACCGCTGGGCGATGATGCGGTCAGGGCCGAGGCCCGGCTTGGGACGCACGTCGTAGATCACGGCCGTGCTGCCGTCGGCCATCTCCGCACGCGACCAATCCCATTCATGGAACGCGCGCTCGATGGGCTCGTTACCCTGGTTGGCGTCCATGTAGGCGCATCCGCTCCAAGTCAGTTCAGGTCGTTCGAATTCGACCTCGACGCGTGCGCTGGGTGCAATCGGGCCCCAACGGTGGCGTCCTGCGCTGTCCAGCGTGGTCAGGAAGTTGCAAACAGCTTCGGTGTGCAGGCGCACACGGCCCCGAACGCGGCGGGGAATCGGTGCGCTGACCTCGTCGATGTCGACGGTCAGGCCATCTGCCGCCCAGGCCATGCGGCTGCGCCCGATGGAGTACTCCCGTTCGCTGCGCTGTATGGCGCTGCGGCCACGTTCGGTCATCGCCCAGTACGACCCGCCCTGGCCGTACAGCGCCACGTTCAGCGCGCAGTGGTTCTCGGGGTCGGCCAGGCCGTCGGGCGAGCGGGCACGGGCCCAGGCGTAGTAGGGCGAAAAGACACTGCCGACGAAGGCGATGATCGTCAGGCCGTGTCGGCCGTCGTCGCTGAGCGCGTCGAGATACCACCAGAGGTAGCCACCCGGCGCCACCGGCTGGTCGAATCGAGGTGCGCCATCAGCGTCTCGGCCGCCCGCAAGCCCGACAGCGCCGCCATCGGCACCCCCGGCCCCGGGTGCACGCTGCCCCCGGCCAGGTACAGGCCGGTCACTGGTGTGCTCGCGCCCGACCGCTTGAACACCGCCGTCCAGCCCTGGCTCGCCGCCCCGTAAAGCGCCCCGCCCGTGCCCGGGAACAGGCGGTTGAAGTCCGTCGGTGTGGTGATCTGCACCTGGTGCGGAAGCGGAGCCACCTGCAGCCCGCAGTGCTGCAGCAACGCCAGGCTGCGGGTTTGGCATGAAGCGATCTCCGAAACATCAAGGGGGTTGTGGTCGCCGTCGGCAGGGGCATTCACCAGGCACAGCAGCCGCTCGGACCCGTCGGGCGCGTTGGCCGTGTCGTCGCGGTCCTGCGCACAGACATAGACCGTACCGCGGCGCGGCAAGCGCCGCTGGCGCAAGACATCATCGAACTCCGACGCATAGTCATTGTCGAAGAAGACGTTGTGGCGCACGAGCGGGAAGCCCGAGGTCGGCGCGTTGACCGCCCAGGTCAGCGCCGACAACGAACGCTGCGCCACCGGCACCGGCCGCGCGGCCTGCGCCACGGTGTCGCCGAGCAGTCCTTGCGCCAGCGCGCCGACGTCGCCGTTGAAGACCACGGAGTCGGCCTTCAGCAGCCGACCATCGGCCAGACGCACGCCGGTGACGCGGCCGGCCTGGGTCTCGACGCGTTCGCAGCGCTGCTGGAAGATCAGGCGCGCACCGCGCTGCTGCGCCAGGCCGGCCAGCGCGCGGGCCAGCGCATGCATGCCGCCGCGCAGGCTCCACACCCCGCACTGTTCGACGTGCGCCACCAGCATCAGCGTGGCCGGCGCAACCCAGGGCGAGGTGCCGCAATAGGTGGCATAACGGCCGAAGAGCTGCTGCAGCCGCGGGTCGTGGAAGTGATGGGCCAGCCGTTGCCACATCGTCGCAAAGGGTCCGAGAGCGGCCAGCGTGCCCAGGCCTGCGGGCCCCAGTGCGCGCACCAGGCCCAGGAAGCTGGGCCGCTGGGCGCGGATGTGCGGCCCTTCCAGCCGTCTGTAGACGCGGCGGGCCTCGGCGCAGAAAGCCAGGTAGCGGCGCGCCTCGGCCGGGCTCGAGAAACGCGCAATGGCATCGGCTGACGCTTGCAGGTCGGCCAGCAGATCAAGCCGGGCGTCGCCGCCGCGCCAGGCGTGGCGTGCCAGCACCGACAGCGGCTCCAGCGTCAGCAGGCTGTCGACCGAACTGCCGGCCTGGGCCAGGATCTGGTCGAACACCCAGCGCATCGTGAACACCGTGGGGCCGGCATCGATGCGCGCGCCATCGACCTCGATCTGGCGCATCTTGCCGCCAGGTTCGGCCGCTGCCTCGACCAGGGTGACGTCGAGGCCGCGACAGGCCAGCAGCAAGGCGCTGACGAGACCGCCGACGCCGGCGCCGATGACGACAACGCGGTGGTCACCGCTCAGCGCGCCGGGCTCAGCCATGGGTCTGGCCCTTGAACTGGCCCTCAAGCCGCAGGATCTTGAAACGCACAAACATCGACTCGCTGAAATAGTCCTCGCGCTGTGCGGCCCGAATGGCCTCCAGGTGCGGGCCCTGGCGCGCGTAAGCGTCCATGTCCGCCTGGCAGTCCCAGACGCTGAAAGTCGCCTGGCGCAGCAGCGGCGCTTCGCCCATGCCGGCTGCCAGACGGCAGCCAGCAGCTTGCGTCAGCGATTGCTCCGAAGCCGGCGAACGGCGCCAGAAAGCCCAGGCACGTGAGGGCCGAATCGAGGCGCGCGTCAAGGCCGCCACTGGCTCATCCGGCTGCGGCACGGCCGTCACCGCAATGTGCTGGCCGCCCCACCTGCCCCGGCTCGACACGGCCCGCAGCTTGGTCAGGCACAACTCACGGGCATGTCGCCGGTAGGCGAGCAGCACCGGGGAGTCGGCCAGGAAACGATCAGCATGCAGCTCACTGTCGAAAACGAGGAACAGGCCTTGCCTGGTCGCGCTCGGCCGCAGCCCGAAGCCGCCTTCATGCCCGCTGCCCATCGCCATGGCCACCGCCAACCCCGGCACGCCGCGAAGCAGCCATCGGCCCAGCACCACGCGCGACCAGCCCCAGACCCAGGCCGCAGCCCCGGGCGAAAGATCGATGAGCAACAGGACCACCACGTGGTCGAGCGCCACCGTGGCAGCAGCCACTTCGGCATTGGCAGCGGGCGCTGCGGTCGCGTCTGCCGCACCGGTGACGCGCCGGGCAGCAGTCGCCGTGCCGGACATGGACGTGGAAACGAAAACGGGCCTGTTCATCGGTGCTGATGATCCGACAAAAAGGCCCGGGCCGAATCCCTGGAGCGTCGCCCCAGGGATTCGGGCTACTTGACGCTGACCTCGACCCGACGCGCTGCCGGATCTTCACCGGCCAGATTGGCCTCTGCCTGCAACGGCTTGTCGAGCACCACCCGTGCCGGCGCAATGCCGGCGGCGAGCAAGGAGTCACGCACCATGAAAGCGCGTTGCTTGGCCAGCTCCTGGTTGGCGGCCAGTTCGCCGGAAGCCGAGTGGTAGCCCGAGATAGTCGCCTTGATGGCCTGGTTCGCAGCCATCGATGAGACCAGTTGCGCCATGCCCTTGGCCTGCTCGCCTTCCAGCGTGGCGGAACCCACGGCGAAGTACATCACCGAACGCATGGCTTCGGCCAGCGGCGCGGGCAGCCCGTCACTTGCCGGCGCCTTATAGGGCGCCAGCAACTCCGGGTAGGCCTTGGCCATTGCAGCTCCGTACAGGGGCTTCTGCACGCCCTGGTGGCAGGTCAAGCAGTTGACCTTGGCCACGTCACCGTGCACGCCCTTGCGGTTGGCCGGGAAGGTGTCGGTCAGTGGCACCATGTAGGCGTTGTTCAGGTCGCGCGCCATCCGAATACCATGCCATGCCGTCACGCGCTGCGGCGGTGCGTTCGTCCATTCCTGGAAGTTCTGCGTGTTGTGGCAGGTCGTGCAATTCACCCCCAGACCTTGGGACATGTGCACCATGAGCGCATAGGTGTGCTCGGCTTGTTTGGTGCTGTTGTTGTTGGCGGCTGCACCGGTGAACTTGAGGGCTTCGTTGCCGTTGACGCGGATCGGCTTGTCCTCCAGCAGATAAGGCGTGAAGGGGTCGAACGGCAGCGAGGAATAGCCGACCGACTTGGAGGCGTAGTTCTGGCCCGCCAGGTCACCCATGATCGAATTGGCGGTGTACTTGCGGTCGGCCGGCTTGTACCAGACGTTTTCAGGCACGGGATTGCCGCGGTGGCAGGTGTAGCAGGTGACACCGGTAGCCGCGACGTGCTTCTGCCAGTCCTGGTTGATGTGCTGCGTCATCTGGATCATGCGCCGCGCCACGATCTTGGTGTACTTGCCGTCGTCGGCAAAGTTCTCGCCGACGTGGCAGTAAATGCAGCCCTCTTTGGGAGACACCCACTGCGTGATGGCATTCATGTGGCGAGAGAACTCGGCCACGCTGAGGTGTCCAAGCACCTTGACGTTCTGGTACACCTGCGAGGCCTTCGGACCGTCCGCACTGGCCGGATCGGCGGCAACGGGTGCCTGGTTGACTGCCACCTTCGCGGCCTCGAGACGCGGGTTGACGTTCTGTTCCATGCCCGTGCCGCGATAGCCCAACTGCTTGGTCTCGATCGGCGGCCGCTCACCGCAACCGGCCAGGGCCATGGCCGCCAGCCCCGCGGCCAAGAGCCGCAGACCGGACAGTTTGAGAGTCGCGAGGTTGCTCATGGCTTGGCTCCCAACAGAGCGGGGTCGATGCTCACCGGAAATACCTGCGGATAGGAGGGCACGACGTGGTGTTTCATCGACCACAGGTACCAGTTGTCGACCACCGGCCCGGTCAACAGGATGCCGATGCCGCCCACCAGCGGGCACAACACAGCAAACCACCAGGCCCAGCGGTGTATCGATTCCATCGAGGCGTTGAAACCCATCGTCCAGCGCCAGAACAGTGCCGCGCGCTCGCTGGCCGTGCCGCGGTCGACGATCTGCTCGATCTCGCGTTCGCCACCGTAACGGCCCACCGCCAGGATGGTGGCGCCGTGCATCGCGAACAGCAGCACCGAGCCGTAGAGGAAGACGATCGACAGCGCGTGGAACGGGTTGTAGAACAGGTTGCCGTGTCGCAGCGAGATCGCCGAGACCCAGTCCAGGTGCGGGAAGATGCCGAAGGGCACCGCCTCTGACCAGCTGCCCATCATGATGGGGCGGAAGAAGCCGCACACCAGGTAGAGCCAGATCGCCGCGGCGAAGGCCCAGGCCACGTGCGTGCCCAGTCCCAGTTGCCTGGCGCGGCGGTAGGTGCGGGCCCACCACAGCAGGATGGATGTGGTGAGCAGGAAACCCACCACCAGCCACCAGCCGCCCTGCGCCAGCGGCGGGATGCTCAGGCCAAAGGAAGGCGGGGGCGGCTCTAGCGCCAGCCAGAACAACTGCCGGATCAGTTGCAGCGGACTCCAGTCCACCGAAGCGAGCATGTTGAAGCCGATGATGTTGAAGGCCAGCGTGCCGAACACCAGCGAAGCCACGCCCAGGCCGCCCAGATAGATGGGGCCGATCTGCGCGTTGCCGATACGACCGAGCAGATGAAACAGGAAGGGCTTGCCGCTGCGACGCCAGTCGCCACGGGGCAGCGCAGGGCCGTCGTGCAGTGGGCCGACCGGCTGCACCGCAGTGAGCAGATTCTGGTTCTCAAGAGAGAACAGGGGTTTGAATTGCGCCATGTTGTGTCTCCAGCGTTCGCGTTACATCCAGATCGGCAGGTTGAGCCACCAGCCCCACCATTCAGGCCAGCCGCGTGTCCAGAACGGCCCGCTGATGACGATGCACAGCGCGGCGAACCAGACCGCTGACAAGGCCAGGAACAGCCCCAGGCGGTGAATGCCCAGCGTGCCGACCGAGTAGCCGATGAAGTCGCGGAAGAAGGTGTCTTCATGTTCCGGCGTCTTCACGACTTCGCCCTTTTTCGGGTTCACCGAAGAGAGCACCAGGCCGCCGTGCATGGACAGCGCAAGCACAGTGGCAAAGAACAAGCTGGCGGCAATCATGTGCGCCGGGTTGTAGTGGAAATGCAGGTACTGGTAAGCCACGTTGCTGACCCAGTCCAGGTGGGTGTAGATGCCATAAGGGAACGCGTGCCCCCAGGCACCCAGCAGCACGGGCCGGATGACCTGCAGCGTCGCGTAGGCCAGGATGGCGAAGGCGAAGGCGAAGGGCACGTGCAGGCCCATGCCGAGCTTTCGGCAGATCTCGACCTCGCGCAGTGCCCAGGAGCAGAAGGCCCCGAGCGCGCAGACCGTAATGATTTGCCACAACCCGCCTTCCATCAGCGGCGCCATGCGCAGGCCATAGGACAGGTCGGGCGGTGCGACGCTGATCTGCCAGAGGTTCCAGGTCGGTCCCATGGCCGCCGCCCAGACAATCATGGCCGTGCCCAGCAGCGAGAAGAAGGCGGTCGTGACGCCGAAGAAGCCGACGTAGAACGGACCCACCCAGAAGTCGAACAAGTCGCCCCCGATCAGGGTGCCTCCGCGGACGCGGTACTTGCGCTCAAAACTCAGCATGGCCATGTGGTGGTCCTCCGTCTGGCTGGCGAGAAGCCAGCACTGTCTGCAGCTGCGACGTGATGATCGACTTGTGTGAATGAATGGGCAGGCGCACCGTTCGAACGGACACAGGCGCGCCCGCCTGCAGAAACAGCCGAAGCCGTTACTTGGGATTCGGCGCGTTCTGCGCCGCCTTGGCTGCCGCCGCCTTCATGGTGTCGGGATGCCAAGAATTGATGTTGTACCGATCGCCACTGATCTGGATCAGATGGATGCTCGTTGACACGAACGCGATCAGGAGACCGACAAGAATGATCGCCTTGCGGGGATCGACAATGCGCCAGTAACGCCACATGTTGCTTTCCTTTGCACTAACTCAGTTGGGAAATGACGGTGTAGACAGCGGTTCTCACGCCATCCAACATCGACCGCGCGCCTTCTGCCCCTGGCAGCAAGTTGCGCCAGTTCTGCGCACACAGCATCGAAGCCATGGCCACGCCCAGAAATACGACGAACAGCACGACGAAGATGCCCTGAAAACCCTCGAGAGAGCCCTCGCGGTGGAACGTGTGCAAGCCAGCGGATTCATGTGCCATGGTCAGCCTCTCAGTCGTGTTTTAGAACCAGGGACGCCAGATCCAAACCAGGCTGTGCGCGAAGAACGCACCAACAGCCCACAGCACGTACCCCTGGATGAAGTACTTGTGGAACTCCTGGCACTCTTCGTCATTCAGGCCTGACGGATTCACGTTGGAAACCATAGGTCAAACTCCTTCAGAGAACGCCTTGCAGCGAAGTCCGCAACCGAAGGTTGCGGGGTGGGACCAAAGCCGTTGTTGAGGCGGCTCATGGACAGGCGCTCACAGATGCTGAGCGCATGTTCGGTGGGGCGCGATGCACCCATGTTCTTCATGCCGGTACGCCCTTGCCCTGGCGGTTGCGGGCCTGGTGCACGTGGTCTTCTGTGACCCGTTCGGCAATGTCGCGACGTGCTGCCTGTTCGGCCAGATCGCGCAGCCGCTTGGCCGCCGAGATCTGCACCAGCACTGGTTCTGCAGCCACGTACTCGGCCAGCGTGGCCTGTGCCTGCGCGTCCCAGGGCAGGCTGGTGTCGGCATTGCCGCGAGCCGGCGTTGCTTCGACCTTGTCGAGATCGGTTCCCAGCGGCAGGATGTTGAACAGCGCGTCGAAGAGCGCGTTGCAGAACTCCTGGATGATGTAGGTCGCGCCGGCATAACCCATGAACGGTGTACCAGTGGCGCGCCGAATGATGGCGCCCGGGAAAGATGCCGGGATGTACATCGGCCGCGGCCCGAAGCCAGCGGCCATCTCGGCCAGGTACATGCGCTCGTTGTAGCTGCCGAACATCACGAGCGGAGTCTTTTCGTGGGTCAGCCTTCGCACGGTCTCGCTGTCGGTCTTGGTGCCGGCGGTGCGCGAGATGGCGAAGTTGCAGGGCAGGCCCATCTCGTCTTCAAGGAAGTGCCGGATGCCGCGGGCGTAGGTCTCGCCGGCCACGACCGCAAAGTTGGCGGTGCCGAAGAAGTCTTGCGTGACGCTGCGCCACAGGTCCCAGATCGGCTTGATGGTGGTGTGCTTCTCGCGCTGGATGAAGGGCTCTGGGTCGAGGTTCAGCAGGCGGCCCAGCTCGCGCAAGAAAGCTGTCGTGCTGTGCAGGCCGATGGGGGCCTGCAGGTAGGGCCGCTCGAGAGCCTCACACAACATCCTGCCGTACTCGCGGTACATGCAGATGTTGACGTCGGCTTCCACGAGGCGCGACACGTCGGCGACGTGGCTGCCCAGCGGGAACACCATGTTCACATCGGCGCCGATGCCCTGCACCAGGCGGCGCATCTCGGCCAGGTCGCTGGGCATGTTGAAGGTGCCGTAGCAGGGGCCGATGAGGTTGACGCGCGGGCGTTCGCCGGCGGGACGCTCAGCGAATGGCACACGTTGCGGCACCTTGCGCAGACCATATTGCGTCCACAGCCAGAACATGGCGCGGTTGGCGCACTGCCACTGGTCTTCGTCGATGGTGCGCGGCAGGAAACGCTGGATCGTCGTGCCCTCGGGCGTGACGCCGCCGCCGATCATCTCGGCGATGGAGCCCGTGACCACCACGCTGGGCAGATCGGGATCGAGTGCCGCGTGGGCGCGCTTCATCGCGCCTTCGGTGCCCTCGCGGCCGAGTTGCTCTTCGGCCAATCCGGTGACGACGATGGGCAACTCGTGCGGCGGCAAGGCGTCGGTGTAGTGCAGCACGCTGGTGACTGGCAGGTTCTCGCAACCCACCGGGCCATCGATGATGACCTGCAGCCCCTTGATGGCCGTGAACACGTACACCGCACCCCAGTAACCGCCCGCGCGGTCGTGGTCGATGACGTAATTTAGCTTCGGCGCCGCGCCCATCTCAACGCCCGCCCGGCCGCCCGAAGGGCATCGACGCCCCCACGGGGGGCAGTGAATGAAATGAGCGTGGGGGCCTCATATCATCTCCTCGGCCTTGCGCTTCTTCATCAGCTTGATGACCTGGCGCTTGGTTTCGACACGGAACTCCGGGCGCTCTTGCGGCACACCTTCCCAGACACCGGCGCGATCACCGCTGCCGACGTCACCGAAGAAATCGCGCATCTGCTCAAAACGCGCCTTGTTGCCGATGGCGGCGTTGATGACTTGCGCCAGGCTGCCGGCGCCGGCAGGGCCCATCAGAGGGCGCGCCGAGATCAGGTTGGTGAAGTACAGCGACGGGATGGTGGCCGACTTGGCGGCCTGCACCACCGGCGTGGTGCCGATGGCCAGGTCGGGCTTGAACTCGCGCACTGCCGCGATGTCCTGTTCCAGGCTGGCGCGGTACTGCACGTGCACGCCGCGCGCTTGCAGCCACTCGGCGTCGGGTGCGCTCCAGGGGGTCTTCGGGCAGGCGCTACCGACGTAATGCACCTGCGCGCCACTCTCGATCAGCAGGCGCGCCACCAGCAGCTCGCTGCCTTCGTAGCCGCTGACCGTGATGCGGCCCTTGATCGGCGTCTTGGCGAGCACGCCGCGAATGGCCGGCAGGAAACGGTTCTTGGCTGCGTCGATCTGCGCCTGGCCGACGTTGCAGGCTTGGCCGATGGCTTGCAGCCAGGCTTCGGTGCCGTCGTGTCCGACCGGCGCCGAGGCCACGACCGGGCGGCCAGCGGTCACGAACTCACGCACGCTGGCGGTGTAGAACGGGTGGATGGCGGCCACTGCCGCGCAGTCCAGCGCGGCATAGAGCTCGCGCCATTCGCGTGTCGGAACCACCGGCCCTGCGGCCAGGCCCATCGGTTCGAGCATGGCACCGATGATCATCGGGTCGGCCGGGAACATCTCGCCCAGCAGCGACACCGTCGGCTTGCTCGAAATGCCTTGACGCGGCGCCGTCACGGGGCCGGCTTCGGCCTCGGTGCGGGCGTACTTCAGCATCGCGCCGGCCAGCACGTCCTTGGCTTCGGCATGCGTGGGCACGCCAAAACCCGGCACGTCGATGCCGATGATGCGCACGCCGTTGATGGCCTTGGGCAGCAGCTGCAGCGGCACGCCGCTGGCCGTGGGCACACACAAATTGATGATGATGATGCTGTCGTACTTCTCGGGGTCGGCCTGGGCGTGCACGGCTTCGCGGATGTCCTCGAACAGCTTGCCGGTGACGAGGCTCTCGCTGTTGAAGGGCACGTAGCCCACGCTGCGGCGCGCGCCGTAGAAGTGCGAGGTGAAGGTCAGCCCGTACACGC